>Ga0207416_1001179_pt1 | contig 36919 bp, 27 predicted proteins | sample PaiPotPPM11metaG_FD_184107 | JGI IMG/M metagenome (GOLD analysis project Ga0207416, IMG submission 184107) | Iron sulfur acid spring bacterial and archeal communities from Banff, Canada, to study Microbial Dark Matter (Phase II) - Paint Pots PPM... ...
GCTTGGCCTGGGCCAGCGCCTGCGCCTGGGCGGGGGAGAGGTGGTCGGGGACGCCGTGCCGGTGCGCGGCCGGGGTGAGGTCCGGGCGCGGGGGATGGTGGGTCAGCACCTGTGGTGGCGGCGTGGCCGCGCGCGGTGGCGGGGATGGCGTGACGGTGCCCGAGTGGGCGGCAGTGACAGCGGCCGCGGCGCCGAAGGGGAGGACGGCGCATGCGGCGAGGATCAGGACCAGCGCGCGGCGGGGTGGGCGCATCCGGCACCTCCGCGCTGCAGCTCCGTGCAGCGGCACGCCTCCTACCCTGCGCCCCGTGGTGCACGCGAACAATACGGTTAGGGTGAAGAGTTGGTTGCTCGTTACTGATCTTTTGCTGTTCAGGACAGCTCAGATGCCGCGCCGAAGCCGGCGACTGCCGCCTGCCAGATCAGACCGGGTGCCCTGCAGTGGGACCAGGCGCGAGGACGAGCCACTTCTCCTGCCCAGCCGTGAGCGGCCGCGCCAGCTAGCGACGTGCGTGGAGCGAGGGACTCGGATGCCTTAGCTCACGCGTCGAGCCGGCGACGAATGTCTTCCAGCGTTACGTACTCGCCGCGGGCGATCTCCGCTTCGGCAGCCTCGACCCGCGCCAGATCTTCGTCGGTGAGCGTGTCGGGATCGGCGCGCATGTTGAGGAAGTCGAGCAGTTCCTCGGCTTCCTCCTCGGACAGCGTATCGACGATCTGGTGCAGCATTTCCTTGACGGTCATGCATCCAGTATATCGGGCCACCGGCAGAACGGGCGGAATGCAACGGCACGATCGTCGCTCTCGATCGGCTCCACGCTGCGCCATTCGGGCCTGTCCCCGCGCTTCCCTATCGCCGCTTAACGTGCAGGTGACGCCCGGTTGCTACACTGGACGGGCGTCCGTTCGCCGGACGCGCTATCTGGTGCTCCGAGGTCTCGCTGCATGACATGCCCTGCGGCCGCCGGCTCCGGCCGATCGGCCTCATTTCGACCGCTTCCCGATCTGCTCTCCCTCCTGCTGCTGGTCGCGGCGCTGACGCCCGCCGCGGTGGTGTTCAGCCGCCTGAGCCTGTGGGATCGCTATCAGCAGCCCTGGCCGGCCTTCATCTGCGGTGCCGCCTGCTGCGGGCTGGCCGCCGTGGCGCGCCGGCCGGCCTGGCTCCTGCTGCTGGCGCTCGCGCTCGGCGTTGCCGCCGTCTACGCGACGGTGCTGCGGGTCCAGCCAGGACCGGGACTATCTCTCGCCGACGACCAGGCGCGCACGCATCTGCTGCAGTGGTGGCGGCTGCTGCGCGACGGCGATGCCGTGCACGACGACCTTGCCGTGAGCGCCTGGACGACCGGGCTCGCCTGGCTGGTGGGCATGTGGGCGGCCTGGGCGGCGCTGCGCGCGGGCTGGCACTGGCTTGTGCTTACCCTGGCGGGCGCGGTCCTGCTTTCGAGCATCGGCGTTACCCATCGCTGGCCCTCGGCGGGACTCGTTCTCTTCCTCTACGCCGCGCTGCTCTTCCTGGCACGGCAGAATCACGCTCGGCGGCGCGCGGACGCGGCTCGCCGGGGCGTACCCGCTGCGCTGTCGGGCGGTCGCGCCGCGGTTGCCCATGCGGCTCTGGTGCTGGCCGGCGCGGCCGGCATCGTAGCGCTCGGCTGGGTGATCCCCGGCGCGCGCTGGCGGCTGCCGGAATTCATGCACGGCCATGCCTCACGGCAGACGACCGGTTCGCAAGCCTCCTCACAGAGCGAACATCCGCTCAGCGTGTTGCACGATTTCGGCGCCGTACTGCCGTTCTCCGGCCCGGTCGCGCTGGGCGACGGCGTGGTGGCAACCGTGAAAGCGGACCAGCCGGGGTATCTGTTCGGCGTTTCGTACGACGTCTATGAGGGCAACGGCTGGGCATCTTCCGCTGTCGACGGAACCGCCGGCACGGCGCAGGTCGAAGAGGCCCGCGGCGCGCAGGCAGGATTATTCGTTCGCCGCGATGGCGGGGCGGCGCTGCAAGACGCGCCGCCGTACCTCAGCAGCTTGGCGGTTACCGTCACGGTCACCCCGGCACAGCCCGGCAGCGTGCTGTTCGCCGCGGGGCCGCCGCTTGGTGTCGCTGCAGCGAGCGCTGGCCCGTCGTTACGTGTGGTCAACCGCGGGATAAAAGGCGCACCGCCGGGCGAGCTTACCGAGCTCATGGCCGCGGCGCCGATTCCCGCCGGCGCCAGTTACGCGACCGAGGGGCTGATCTCTGGCGCCGATTCTGCCGCATTGGCAGCGGCGACGGCCGGCGGCGGCGGCTGGCTCAACGCCTACACGCAGGTGCCGCGCACAGTCCCGCAGCGCGTCCGCGACCTCGCGGCGCAGGTCACTGCTGGTGCGAGCAGTGACTACGAGCGGGCGACGCGTATCCAGAACTATCTGCGCACGCTGCCGTACGACGCCGACATCATGGCGCCGCCGCATGGCGAAGACGGCGTGGACTACCTGTTGTTCGAGGCGGGGCGCGGCTACTGTGACTATTTTGCCTCGGCAATGGCGGTGATGCTGCGCAGCGCCGGTGTGCCCGCCCGTGTGGTCGTCGGGTATGTCATGCACGAGCGCACCACGGACGGAACCTTCACCGTGCGCGAGCACGACGCCCACGCCTGGACGGAGGTCTACTTCCAGGGCTACGGCTGGCAGCGCTTCGACGCCACGCCCGGCGGCGCGGCGGCCTTCGCGCCGGGCGCCGCATTGTCCGCATCGATCGGCGCCGCGCTGACCTCGCCCGGCGCGTCAGCAGCACTGCAAAGCCCCGCCGTACAGCCGCCCGCACCTGCCGGTACGCTGCCCTCGTCAACCCGTTCAACGAACGCCGCTGCGTCGGAAGACTCGCTCTCGGTCTGGCTGCTCTGGCTCGCACTGCTGGCTGCCGCGGCGTTGGCCGGCTCGTATGCACTGGTGCTGCGGCTGCGCGACCCGCGCCGCGCCGCGATCGCGGCGTGGCTTGGCGGCAGCGCGGCGGCGCGGTTGCTGGTGCGGGCGCCGGCACGCAGCGAAACGCCCAACGAGTTTGCCGAGGCCGTCGTGCGGCGATCACCGCGGGCGGCCGGCTTGCGCGGACTGGCGTCAGCCTACGCGGCGGCGCGCTACGGTCCGCCGGGTGCGAAACTGCCGCTGAAGTCACGCCTCTGGCGCGCCTTCGTACTGACCGTCGCCGGGCTGACGTGGGACCGGCTACGGCGACGTGGGAAGGAGTAGCAGGCGAGAGCGAAACCCGGCCTGGCGCCCAGCCGCCGCCGCTTCTGCGTCACGCCGGGTGTACACTGAGCCTCGGCGGGCAGGCAGCGCCAACGGCACGCCGGCCGCGCCAGGCAACTGCATGAGGCGCTGACGATGACCACCGCGGCTCGCGGCTACGCTCCGCTGCTGCAAGCGCTGCCGCGCGAGCGTACGGCCCTGCTGCCAGGGCTGCATCTCTTGCAACACGGAGACGGCTACATCTCGCCCGAGGGCCTGCGGGCGCTGGCCGACCGCATCCGCGTACCGGCCGTCGAAGTGCATGCCGCCGCCAGCACCTACAACGAGCTGCGCTTCGCGCCGGCGCCGCCTGGCTTGCGCCGCGTCTGCACCGGCCTCGCCTGCCGCTTGAACGGCGCCGACGCGCTGCTGCGCGACGAGCGGGCGAGCGGCGCATCCGTCGAGGAGGTCGCCTGCTTCTTCAACTGCGGCGTCGCGCCGGTTGTGGAAAGAGGCGAGCCGGCGACGATGCACGGCAAGGGCGACCGGTGGGCGGATGCGTCCTCGGCGGCTGAGCGGCACCCGCTAAGTCCGCCGCTGCCATCGATCGACGGTCATCATCGCATGGCGCTGCTTGTGGGCGGCGGCAGCTGCGGGCGGGCTGTGCGGGCGGAACAGGTGCTGGCAGCGCTGCGCGCGGCCGCCGCGGGCCGGGCGCTCGACGTGGTCGAAACGGGCTGCGACGGCGCCTGCTGGGCGCAGCCGCTCGTGAGGCTACGGCTGGCGAACGGCGTGACTTCGGTTCTGGCCTTCAACGCCACGCCGGGCGACGCGGAGCGACTGGTCGCTGCCGGCGCAGCCGGGCCGGGTGTCAATGATGACCGGCGAGAGCCGTATGGCGAGTGGTTAAGCGGGCAGGAGCGGCGCGTGCTGGCCCGCTGCGGCGCGGTCGATCCGGAATCGCTGGCGGAGCATCGCGCCGGCGGCGGCTACGCGGCCTGGGAACGGGTGCGCCGCCTGTTCAGCCCGGAGGCGGTGCAACAGCTCGTGGCCGAATCCGGCCTGCTCGGGCGCGGCGGCGCCTACTTCCCCGTCGCGCGCAAGTGGGAAACGGCGACGCGTGCGGCAGGCGACGTGTATCTCGTCGTCAACCTCGAAGAGGGCGAGCCAGGTGTTTACAAAGACCGCCATCTCTGCGAGGGCGACCCGCACGCCGTGCTCGAAGGCACGCTGATCGCTGCCCACGCGCTGCAGGCGCCGCGCGTGTACCTGTATATCAACGGCCAGGCGGACCTGGCCGCGCGGCGCATGGATCTGGCGATCGCACAGGCACGCGAGGCCCAATTACTTCCCGACGGCCTGCTCATCGAGATCCGGCGCGGGGCCGGCGGCTACGTCTGCGGCGAAGAGAGCGTGATCCTCAACAGCATTGAAGGGCAGCGGGCGGTGCCGCGCCTGCGCCCGCCCTTCCCCGCCGAGTCCGGCCTCTGGGGTCAGCCGACCGTGATCAACAACGCCGAGACGCTCGCGTCGCTGCCGCTGATCATGCGGCACGGCAGCGGCTGGTTCCGTGCCGTCGGCAGCGAACAGGCGCCGGGCACGAAGCTGCTCTGCGTCAGCGGCGCCGTGCCGCGGCCGGGACTGGTGGAAGCGCCGTTCGGTACGCCGCTGCGGCAGATCGTGGAGGGCATGGCGGGTGCGGAGCGCGGGCGCACGGTCGCAATCGTCGCCGGCGGGCCGTCCGGCGGTCTTATCCCCGAGCGGTTGCTCGATCTGCCGCTGCGGCCGGGCACACTCGACGACGGCGGCGCAATCCTCGGCGCCGGCGGCATTACCGTGATCGACGAGACACTCACGCCGATCGAAGTCGCGCGGCAGCTCACGGCATACAACGCGGCCGAGTCGTGCGGCAAGTGCACCCCGTGTCGCGAAGGTGCGGCCCGCACCGAGGCGCTGCTGGCGCGGGCCGCAATCGCCGGCCTCGACAGCGCGGCGCGGTCGCAGTTCGACGCGCTGAATGAAACGATCAGGCTGGCGTCGCTGTGTGGCCTCGGGCAGGCGGCGCCGAATCCCGTCACCAGCCTGCTGCGCCACTGGCCCATCGAGGGCGGTGGGCAGCCGGCAGCAGGGAACTGAGAAATACGGTCGGTGCAGAGCCGGCCGACTTCAGGGGCTGGCAGTCATGCTTGTGGCTTCGGGATTGCAGGTAGAGGTTGATGGTCGAACAGTTGCGCTCGCCGACGGCGCCAGCGTGCTCGACGCGGTGCTCGCGGCCGGCGTCGATCTGCCGCACCTTTGCAAAGACCCGGATATGCCGGCGATCGGCGCTTGCCGCACCTGCCTGGTCGAGGTAGAGGGTCAACGCGGATTGGTCGCGGCCTGCGCCCTGCCCGCGCGCGACGGCATGCGCGTCAACACTGCCGGCGAGCTGGCGCGACGGGCGCGGCGCACGGTGCTCGACCTGACCCTGGCGATGGGCGACGGCGATCGCTCCGTCGTCGGCGCCTTCGGCGTCAACGAATTGACGCATCACGCGGCGGCGCACGGCCTCCATGCGCCGTCGTTTGCGCCGCGCGAGCAGCCGAACGCGCACGCGCCCGACACGAGCAATCCCTTCTTTACCCTGTCGATGAACGACTGCATCCTGTGTGGACGTTGCGCCGTGGCCTGCGACGACGTGCAGCACATCGGCGCGATCGGCATGCTCGGCAGCGCCCGCGGCGCCCACATCGGCGCTTTCGCGGACGGCCCGATCGGCCAGTCGAACTGCACCTCCTGCGGCCAGTGCGTCTCCGTCTGCCCGACCGGCGCCTTGCTGCCAAAGGCGGGCGTGCCAGTTCGGCCGCAAACGACGCACAGCACCTGCCCCTACTGCGGCGTCGGCTGCGGCGTGCAGGTGCAGGTGCAGAACGGCCAGATCGCGCGCGTGCTGGACGAGCCGCAAAACCTGAGCAGCGACGGCATGCTCTGCGTCAAAGGTCGCTTCGGCACCACCTTCGTCAACCACCCCGACCGCCTGACAACGCCGCTCATACGTAGGGCCGGCGTGCTGCAGCCGGCGAGCTGGGATGAGGCGCTGGATCTGGTCGCGGAGCGGCTGGTGGCGAGCCGCGGCCGCTTCGCCTGCTTCGCCTCCGCCAAGGCGACGAATGAAGACGGCTACGTGCTGCAGAAGTTCACCCGTCTGCTGATGGGCACCAACAATATCGACCACTGCACGCGACTCTGCCATTCGCCCTCGGTCGAGGCGATGCTGGTGCAGGTCGGCTCCGGCGCCACCAGCAACTCGTACCAGGACTACGAGGACGCCGGCTGCGTGATCGTGGCCGGCTGCGATCCGAGCAGCAATCACCCCGTCGTGGCCTCGCGCATGCGCCGCGCGATCGACCACGCGGGCGTGCGGCTGGTCGTGATCAATCCGCGGCGCATCGATCTGTGCGCGAAGGCGGAGGTCTGGCTGCGGCCGCTGCCGGGCACGGACGTGGCGCTGCTCAACGCGATGGCGCGGGTGATCCTGGACGAAGGTCTGGCCGATACGCCGTTCATCGAACAACGTACCGAAGAGTTCGCCGCGTGGCGCGAGTCCGTCGAGTCGGCCTCGCTGGATGAGCTGGCGGGCATCTGCGGCGTGCCGCTGGCGGACATCCAGAGCGCGGCACGGCTCTACGCCCGCCCGCATGAATACGGCGGCCCTGCCGGGCGCACGGGCTCCTGCCTCGTCTGGGGCATGGGCATGACCCAGCACACGAACGGCACGCACAATGCCTACGCCTTGATCAACCTCGCCCTGCTGGCGGGACAGATGGGCCGGCCGGGCAATGGCATCAGCCCCTTGCGCGGGCAGAACAACGTGCAGGGCTGCGGTGATTCCGGCTGCGTTCCGGACGCGCTGCCGGGCTATCAGAAGTACGCGGCGCCGGTGCTGGCGAAGTTCCAGTCCGCCTGGGGGGCGACGCTGCCGGCAGAGGAGGGGCTGCGTGCCACCGAGATCGTGGAAGGCGCACTGACGGGCGAGATCCGGGCGATGTACATCGTCGGCGAAAACCCGATGCTGACCGAACCGAACCTGCATCACGCGCGGGAGGCGATCGAGAAGCTTGATTTCCTCGTCGTGCAGGACATCTTCCTGCACGAGACGGCGCAGGTCGCCGATGTCGTGCTGCCGGCCACGACCTTTGCGGAGAAGGACGGCACGTTCACCAACAGCGAGCGCCGCGTGCAGCGCGTGCGTCAGGCGCTGCCGCCGGCCGGCGCCACGCGCCCGGACTGGGCGATCTCGGCCGATCTGGCGCGGCGCGTGGCGTTGCGGCTCGGCGCCGACTCGGGCCAGTTCGCCTGGCAGCATCCTGCGCAGATCTGGGACGAGCTGGCCGCGCTCACGCCGTCGCTCTCCGGCATTTCGTACGCGCGACTGGAACGCGAGGGCGGCATTCAGTGGCCCTGCCCCACGTCCGACCACCCCGGCACGCCGCGCCTCTACGGCGAATCGTTCCCGCGCGGCAAGGGGCGCTTCATGCCGGTGCGTCAGGATCCGCCGGCGGCCGAACTGCCCGACCGGCGCTTCCCGCTGATTCTCAACACCGGCCGCATCCTGTATCACTGGCACGGCGGCACGATCACACGGCGCGTGGCGGGCCTGCTGGAACGCGCGCCGGTGGTGCAGCTCGCGTTGAGCCCGCAGGATGCGGCCATGCTGGAGGTCGCAGACGGTGAGCGCGTCACCGTCAGTTCGCGGCGCGGCGAGATCGAGGCCGTGGCGCTGGTAACCGACGCGCAACGGCCCGGCGAGGTCTTCGTGCCGTTCGTGCAGCTCGAAGGCGCCGCGGCCAACTTCCTCACGAACAACGTCTACGATCCGACGGCGAAGATCCCCGAGTACAAAGTCTGCGCGGTGCGCATCGACAAAGCCGGCGCACCCGCTGGCTGGCGGCATGGCCGGCGCGAGACTGTCGGCGCGCCAGGCGATGGATAGGCTGAGTTCGGTTCACGCCGTCGCGATGCGATCTGGTTCGCGGTTCGGCGCAAGCTGATGCTTCCACCCGCGGAGGTGGCTGCTGGCCCGCTGTCAGGCGCCCGCATGGCGATACACCATGCTGCATTGCAGCAGCTACAACGCACCCATGCGTCGAAGCGCCGGGTCTGCAGTGGCGGTTGGACGCGGCCGCGCCAGGCGGTGCCCCTCTCGAGCACGAACGTGCAACACTACGCTTGTGGCGGCGAGCGGCGACAGGAGGCGCACCGATGCGGGATGAGGCACGCCTGATCGGCGGCGCGAGTAGCCGTGCCTTTACCACCGCCGTCGCGGCGGAGTTGGGCGTCCCCGTCCTGCGGGCGGAGACACTGCGCTTCTCCGATGGCAACACCTTCGTGCGAATCCTGGACAATGTGCGCGGCCGCCACGTCTTCGTCGTGCAGTCCGTCTCCTATCCGGTCAATGATGCCTTCGTGGAGCTGCTATTCTGGGTGGATGCGGCCCGTCGCGCTTCGGCTGCCGAAGTCACTGCAGTTATCCCCTTCTTCGGCTACGCCAAGGGCGACAAAAAGGACGAGCCGCGTGTGTCGATCAGGGCGCGGGTTTGCGCCGACTGTTTGGAGGCGGCCGGCGTGCAGCGGGTGCTCTTCATGGATCTGCATGCGCCGCAGATCCAGGGCTTCTTCCGCGTGCCCGTCGACCATCTCTATGCCATCGGTCCGCAGTGTGAGGATATGCGCGCCCTTGGGCTACGCTCGCCCGTGCTCGTCGCCTGCGACGCCGGTTTCGCCAAGAACGCGGTGCGGTACGCCCAGCAGCTACGCTGGCCGCTGGTGATCGGTGAGAAGCGCCGCGACGGCCATCGGGAGCGCATCGCCGAGGTTCAGCTTATTCGGCGAGCCCGTCGCGGGCTGTGATGCGGTGATGGTCGACGACTTCACTGCCTCCGGTGGCACCTTGACGGCAGTCGCCGAGGAGTTGCGCCGCCGCGGCGCCCGCAGCGTACGGGCCTACGTCTCACATGCTCCCCTCGCTCCAGGCGCCGCGGCTCTGCTGGACGGCTCGCCGATCGAGGAGATTGTTGCGACGGATAGCATCGAGCGGCTGGAAGGTCCGGCGCCGCAGCGCCTGCGCCGCATCACGGTGGCGCCGCTCTTCGCCCGCGCTATCGAAGCGATTCATCGCCGGGAAAGTATCAGTACCCTGTTCGCCGCCACCGGCTACGACCGGCCCCTTGCTGTAGCAGGGGATAGGGGACAGGAAACAGGGGCGTTTTCGGGCACTGAGAGCCAGCGCTAAGCCGTCGAGATTCCGCACCAGGCGAGGCGCCGATGTAGCTGGTCTCCGTGAGGGCGGGACATCATGATCACGGCGGCTATGGTGCGTATCAGCCGCGGCGAGCCATGGAACCGTCTAAGCGTTCGGCTCGGGGCCGGAGGTGCAGATGAGGGTCGCGCTCAGCGCCCACGGCCGAGCCGCTCGATCAGGCTGCGCGGCAGGCCGGCCTCGGCCATCGCCGCCTGCGTGCGGGCGATCTCGTATTCCACGCGGTGGAAGCCAACCGTCTGTGCTTCGGTGTCGTAGATCGCGTAGGCCGCGCGCGCATCGCCGTCGCGCGGCTGACCCACGCTGCCCGGATTGAGAATCAGCCGGCGCTCGCCAAGCTCGAGCACGCTGCCTGCCGCCGGCTGAGTGTAGTCGAGGTCGAATACCGCCTCGCCGCCTTCGACGAACACCAGCGGCACGTGGGTGTGGCCAACGAAGCTGAAACGTGCCGACATCAGCTCGAACTGCGCCAGTGCGCCTGGGATTGTGATCAGATATTCCCAGACAGGATCGCGCAGGCTGCCGTGCGCCAGTTGTATCCCTTCCAGCTCCAGCGTCCGCGGCAGCGCGCGCAGGAACGCACGATCCTCGTCGCCGAGTTGATCGGCGTTCCAGGCGTTGGCCGCGGCGGCCGCCGGATTGAACTCCTCGGTATCGATCACATCGGTGGCCGCAAGATCGTGATTGCCGGCCACTGAATGAAAGGGCTGCCGGCGCAGCAGCGCCAGGCATTCTGCCGGCTGCGGTCCGTAGCCGACGAGGTCGCCCAACGACCACACGCGATCGAGCGACCGCTCGCTCTCCGCGTGCTTCAACACCGCTTCGAGCGCGGTCAGATTGGCGTGAACGTCGCTGACGACGGCGATGCGCATGCGGGCGCGCTGTCCTCCGCATTCCCAGCAGATCGTGATCTGAGCGTACGCCAGCGCTCGCCATCAGGCGAGAATGAGCCGAGCACGGAGCCAGACGGGCTTCGAGAACTGTACGCGCCGCCAGCCTGCTCTCGGGTCTGCGACCGATCGGCTGCAGCCCGGTTTACACGTATTGCAGCAGTTGCAACGTGATGCCGCTGAACTCCGTTGCGGGAATGGCGGAGCGCCGTGTGCCGGGCAGCACGCCGGGCTCGGCAGGCGAGGGGTTGAAGCCGCGGCGCCGCGCCTCGGTAAGGGCGGCGTCGAGGTCATCCACCTCGAAGGCGATCACACTCACCAGCCCGGCCGGGCGCGAGGCCAGCGGGCTGTCGGGTGAGGACGGCCCCAGCAGCTCAAGCATGGCGTCGCCGATGCCGAGCTGCCGGATGGTCATCGCCGGCGCCACGACCTCGCCCGCGAGCGGCACGTCCATCACCTCACGCCAGAAGCGCGTGTCACCGTCGAGGTCCGGTGCGACAACGGCCAGGTGATCCAGCCGCTTCAGCGGGAAGGCGTGCTTCGCAAGCCCCGACGCCTCGCGTCGCGCCCAGCGTTCCTCGTGCGAAGGGAAATACTGAATCAGCCGCAGGCCCACCGCATCCGCGTGCGGCCCGCGCACTTCCGCGATGTCGCAGACCTTCGCGCCGTCAGCGCCGTGCACCTCGCGAGACCGGCAATTCAGGCCATGCGTCTGCAGGCGGGTTACGGCCATTGCCAGATCACCGGTGCGCAGGACGACCCCGCTCAGTCCGCGCCCGGCCCCGGCCGTGGCAACGAACGCTTCGCCGTGCGTGCGCAGGGCAGCCGCACGGTCGGTTATGCCCAGCGCCTCGACGTAGAACCCGTTCGCGGCGGCGCCGACGAAAAAGCCGGCACTCTCGGTACCGGCGTCAGGGTGACGGGCGCCCGGGAACAGGGTCAGTCCCAGGCGTGCAAACGGCTCGGCCGCGGCCTGAGCATCGACGGCCGGCAGGATCACGTGATCGATCGCGTCGAACAGCATGTGGCTGGCCTCTCCTTGATGATCCGCTCGGCTTCAGCGTCGCGCCTCGCTGAGCCGGCGCCGCGAGCGCCGGCCCGCGGTGCCATCATACGGCCGAAGGCGCCGGCGGCGTCATCAGCCCGATGCAGGCGAAGGCACCTCGACGTCGTGATCGAGGTGCAATGCTGTGCCGCGCAGGCCGTGGTTGTGGTCAGAGCCTTGCGGCAAGCCGAATACAGCCTCGAATCCTGCCATGCGCACACGGTACTTGCAGGTATCGCAGTTCGCCCGAGCCAGGCCGGCGCGCGCTTCACGAATCCGCTCGACGACCAGATCCACAAGCGGCGGCGCAGCGCCCAGCGGTGCGGCCGCTGTGAGGCGAATACCGGGCTGGCGCGCCGCGAGCGTGGAGGCGAGCCGGCGCATGCGCTCGACCAGGACGCCGGGGAACAGCATCTGCGGCGTCAGCACGATCTGCCGGGCGCCCAGGCGCACGCAGCGCTCGACGCCTGCCTCCACGTCGGGTTCCGCGAGCGCGATGAAGCAGGCCTCCACCAATGCGAAGCGGCGGCTCTCCGCCACGAGCCGGGCCGTCTTAAACAGGTCGCCGTTGCTGTCCGGATCGCGGCTGCCGCGACCGACCAGCAGGACCGCCGTCTCTTCGGGCTGCCACGCCCGTCCATCGGCTGAGACCGCGGCGCAGGCTTCGTGTGCGCGCTGGAGCAGGGTTTGGGCCACGGCGGCGTGCGCGCCGAGCGGCGTGGCATAGTCGAAGCGGATCTCGCGATGTTCTGCTCGCAGCCAGTGGAGGGCGGCCGGCACATCGTTCTTCTGATGCGTGGCCGCGCCAAGGAAGAGCGGCATCACGGTCAGCCGCCGGGCGCCCAGTTCGATCCGGCGCCGGACCGCCTCCACGATCGGCGGCTCGTTGAACTCAAGGAAGGCAGGCGTTACCGGCTCCGACAGGCGCTGCTCCACCGCCGCGGCGAAGGCATGGAATGCATGTTCGCCTTCGACATCGCGGCTGCCGTGACCGACGAGCACCACGCCGCTCGCCTCGGGGCCAGCAGCCGATGCGGCCGTGGATGTGTGCTCACGCTCGGCCGAGCGGTAGCCGCGCGGTGTGATCAGCCGGCCATTCCACGTCCGCGTGGCCAAGTTGCCGATCACAACCGTGGTCAGCATATCGACCCGCTCCACCGGCAACTCGGCGAGTGTGGAGATCACGACCTGCTGCCGCGCACGGTAGGCGTTCCGCACCAGTCCGACCGGCGTGTCAGGCGGGCGATGCCTTCGGAACAGCGCGATCGCGTCTGCGAGCTGCCGGCGGCGGCGTGCGCTCGCCGGGTTGTAGAGCACCGTAACGAAGTCGGCCGCGGCCGCTGCTTCGAGGCGGGCGCGAATCGCCTCCCAGGGCGTGAGCAGATCGCTCAGGCTGATCGCGCAGAAGTCATGACCGAGCGGAGCGCCCAGCAGCGCCGCGGCCGAGAGCGCCGCCGTCACGCCCGGCACAACCTCGACCGGCAGATCGGTTGCGCCGCGCTCCTCCAGCAGCTCCAGCGCCAGCCCGGCGAGGCCGTAGACGCCGGCATCGCCGCTGCCGACCAGCGCCACGCGACGCCCGCTCAGCGCCAGCTCGACGGCCAGCTCGGCCCGCGCCCGCTCCTCGGTCAGCTCGCCGGGGTGGTAGGAGGCAGCCGGGAGCAGCGGGCGCAGCAGCTCCAGATAGAGCCGGTAGCCGACGATCTCGTCCGCGGCGCCCAGGCAGCGTTCGGCCTGGCGCGTCAACAGCTCGGGATCGCCGGGGCCCGTGCCGACGATGAAGAGCGCCCCGCCCATGCCCGACTCAGCCGGGGCAGCGCCGTCCCGCATCATCCATCCTCCGTAAGGTGCGCAACGGCGATCGTCGCATGGGCCGACTTGCGCTTGCTCACGATCAGGGCGCCGCCCCGCGCGGCGAGAATCGCGGCCGGCTCGCAGACGCCGCCGGCGCCGACGGCACTCAGCACAATGGCGGAGCGCTGCCAGTCGCCCGGCGCCGCGTTCAGTTCAGCGCTGCTGAAGCTGAGCGTCGGGACAGCGAAGCGGGCCGCCAGGGCCGCCATCGCCGGGTCGTCGCAGCGGCGATCGATGGTGGCGACCGCGGCCACGCACGCGGGCGCGAGCCCCGCCTCGTCCAGCACGGCCTCCGCCAGCCCGATCAGTTCCTCCGGGGGCGCGCCCCGGCTGCAACCGGCTCCGAGCATCAGCACCGGCGGCCGCATGATCACCCGTAGCAACGTCGGCGGCAGTGCGACTTCGCTCCGGCAGGAGATCACAATCGCGGCAGCGTCGTCTGAACCAGTCTCACTCGCGTTCGCAATCGTGCGCAGGCGCGCCGCGCCGGCTGCGGCCAGCCAGTCGCGCGAACCGCGGTCTTGCAGCACGGCCATGGGCTCGCCGTTTACGAGCGCTGCCGAGACGCGCGTGAGGTCGCTTCCCGCATCGACGCGCCAGCCACGCTCGCTCGCGATCATGTCGAGCGCCGGCAGCCCAGCCGCCTCGCTCGCGGTCGTAATTACCGGCACGGCGCCGATGGCGCCGGCGATGCGCGTGGCCAGGGTATTGGCGCCGCCGAGATGGCCGCCAACCAGACTGATGACGAAACGGCCCGCATCGTCGACGACCACGACGGCAGGATCTTCACGCTTGTCGCGCAGCAGCGGCGCCACGGCGCGCACGGCGATGCCCGACGCCATGATCAATACCAGTCCCCGCGCCCACTCGAACTCTGCCGCCACGGCCGCCAGCACGCCGCCCTCGTACGCGCACGAATCGGCGGCGGCAAACCGCGCGGGCAGCAGCGCCCGCGCGCCGGGCAGCGCCGCGGCAATTCGTTGAGCGAGTGCACTGCCGGCGCGCGAAACCGCGACAATCGAAATAGGGGACGGCAGTTGCTGCGTCACGCTTCCCCCGCCTCAGTGCTGTTCGCCGCACCGACGCCCTTGCGGTGGCGCTGCGTGTATGCCGGGTCATAGAGGTTCGAGCGGTGCAGCGCTCCGGCGCCGCGCAGCGCCGGACCGAGCGCCCTGCCGACGAGGATCAGCGCCTGGAGTTGCAGCTGCGCCGCCTTGCTCTGGCCGGCGATATCGGCCAGCGTCCCGCGCAGCACCAGTTCCTCCTCCCAGGTCGCACGATACACCACGGCCGCGGGTGTCTCCGGGGCGTAGCCGCCGGCCAGCAGTTCGGCCACGACCTGCTCGATCAGCGGGATGCTGAGGAAGATCACCAGGGTTGCGCCGTGGGTCGCCAGATCGCGCAAGCGCTCACCCTCCGGCAGTGAGGTGCGGCCGGCCATACGCGTGAAGATCACCGTCTGCGAGACGTCGGGCACCGTCAACTCAGCGCCCAGCAGCGCCGCGGCGGCGAAGGCCGAGCTGACGCCGGGCACGATCGTGTACGGGATGCCCGCCCGTTCGAGCAGGTGCAACTGTTCGTGCATCGCGCCGTAGATCGAAGGATCGCCGCTCTGCACCCGCGCGACCGTCTTCCCGGCCTGCGCCGCTTCGATCAGCCGCTCGGCGGTCTGTTCGAGCGTCAACGCGGCGCTGCCGATCAGCTCGGCGCCGGGCGGCGCGTGCGCGGCGATCCCCGGATGAACGAGTGAGTCGGCATAGATCACCAGGTCCGCCCGCCTGATGATCTCTCGACCGCGAATCGTCAGCAGATCGGGCGCACCCGGTCCCGCGCCGATGAAGTAGACGTGACCGGCCATCATCCCTCCCTCCGCTGCAGCAACGCGATCGTGAAGTAGTCGCGGGCGGCCAGGTCAAGCGCCTCCTGCCCATGGGCGATCTCCTGTTCCGGCCAGCCGAGCCGCCGCACGGCGGTCAGCTCGGCGCCATCGCCCGCGCTGCGCAGGAGATCGGCAAGCTGCTCGGGCGCGGCGCTCGGCTTGAGCAGCGCAAGCGTGCGGCATGCGCCGGCCAGCGCGTCCAGCACCGGCCGCGGCGCGCTGGCCGGCGCAATGCCGACGGCTTCGTCCCACATCGCCAGCGGTATTCCGGCGAGGGCTGCAGCGGCGAGCGGAGAGGCGATACCGGGCACCGCCTCGATGCGCGGCACGGGACGACGGTTGCGCAGCGCCGCGGCGAGGTATTGAAAGGTGCTGTAGAGGGACGGGTCGCCTTCGGTCACAAAGGCCGCATCTTCGCCCGTCGCGAGCAGCGCCGCGACCTCCCCGGCCAGCTCCTGCCAGCGCGCGATCAGCGCGGCGCGCTCCCGCAGCGGCGGGCAAACGAGCTCGACAATGCGTTGCCGCTCCGGCGCCAGATGCGGCCGCACGATCGTGCCGGCCATGCTGCGGCCCGTCGCTGTCGCCGGCAGGAAGACCACGGGCACGCGTTGCAGGATCCTCAGCCCCTTGAGCGTGATCAGCTCCGGATCGCCCGGGCCGGCGCCGATGCCGTAGAGGATGCCAGCGCTCACGCGTCTGCCTCCGGCCGCGTCAGCGTTGTGACGAAGACCGGCCCCAATGGCTCAAGCCGCGTGCCGTCGCCGAGCGGAGTGCCGCGCGCGATCGACACCTGCACGACCTCCGCGGGCCAGCCGCGTCGCGCCGCGAACGCCTGCCACTGCGCCAGGCTCTCCAGACGCGCGAAGTTCGCCACGATCCGCCCCGCCGGCAGCAGGGCCGCGGCCGCCGCTTCCAACACGTCGACCAGCGCCGCGCCCGCACCGCCGATGAAGATGCCGTCCGGACGGGGCAGATCGGTGAGTACAGCCGGCGCTGCGCCCGCAACAATCGCCAGGTTCGGCCGTGGCTGCCGCACCAGGTTGCGTTCCAGAATCGCCAGTTGTTCGGCATCGCGCTCGATCGCGCACACCCGGCCGTGCGGCATCAAGCCAGCCGCTTCGATCGCCAGCGAGCCGGAACCGGCGCCGACATCCCAGACGACAGAGCGTTGCCATGGCTCCAGTTTGCTCAGCGCAATCGCCCGCACCTCGGCCTTGGTGATCTGGCCGCGTGCGCTCGCGTAGTACGCCTCGCTGAGGCCGAATCCGGCGCCGGCCGGCGCAGCGCAGGCATCGCGCTCGATCACCAGCAGGTTGAGCGGGTCGAAGGCCTGGCCGGCAAGCTCGTCGAGCCGGCAGCGCACAAGCCGCTCCGCCGCACCGCCCAGACGCTCACAGACCGTGGCGCGGGCGTTCTCCATGCCGGCGCGGCGCAGCGCCTCGGCCACGTGCGCGGGGGTGTTGTCGTGGTCGGTGAGGATGGCGATCAGGCGGCCGCGCAACGCCGGCGCGACGATGCCTGCGAGCGGTCGGCCGTGGGCCGACAGCACCGTCGCCTCCTGCCATGGCAGCCCCAATCGCGCGAAAGCCAGGGCCACGGAGCCGGCAACCGGATGGATGCACACGCGCTCGGCGCCGAGCCGCTGCGCCAGCACAGGTCCGATGCCGTAGAAGCTCGGATCGCCCGACGCGAGCACGACGGCGCGCCGCTGGCCGATGCTCCGCTCGAGCAGAGCGGCGAGCGCGTCGATGTTGGAGCGGATTGTGAAGCGCTCCGCGGCGTGAGCCGGGAAGAATCCCAGGTGGCGGGCGCCGCCGCAGAGCAGGTCGGCAGCCTCGACGAGGGCGCGCTGCGGCGGGGCCAGCGTCTCCGCGCCGCCGTCGCCGATGCCGACGACGTGCACCACCGGCCAGGCAGTCGTCTCGCTCTGGCTCATCGCGGGCTCCCGCAGGCAGGGGCTGTGGCCTGCCCAAGTACGTCGCCGTTGAAGTCGAACAGGATCGCCTCGACCGTGAGGGCGCCGCGCACGTGCCCCCGGCTGCTGGCGGCGGTTTGCTCGGCGACCAGTTGGAAAAACCGGGCGACGCCATGCTGCTGCGCGATCTCCTGCGCGTGGCGCGCCGTATTCGCGCCGGCGATCTGTCCTTGAATCGCGGGCGGGGCGCCGGCGCGGGCGGCGAGCGCGGCCAAGAAGGCGGGATCGACGCGGTTGCCCGCGACGTGGGTCATGAAGTGCCCCTGGGCGATCTTGGAAAACTTGCCGATCATACCGGCCAGCACGACGCGCCGCATCCGTCGCTGCACCGCGCGCTTGAGCGCGTAGCCGGTGAACTCGCCCATCTCGACGAAGCAGATCTCGGGCAGGTCGAGCAGCGCCTGCGCGAACTGCTCGCTGCGGCCGCCCGTGCTGAGCACCAGCTCACGCTGGCCGTTCGCCGCCGCGACGTCGATGCCCTGGCCCACGCTCGCGCGGTACGAGGCCGTCGAATACGGTCTGACGATGCCGGTCGTGCCCAGAATCGAGATGCCACCGACAATGCCCAGGCGGGCGTTCAGGGTCTTGCGGGCGATCTCCGCGCCGCGCGGCACGCTGATTTCGACCACGAGACCCTGCGACGCCAGCGCAGCGCCGGCGGCCCGCGCGACCTCCTCGCAAATCATGCGGCGTGGCACGGGATTGATCGCGGGTCCGCCGATTTCCAGCCCCAGGCCCGGCAACGTCACCGTGCCCACGCCCTCGCCGCCGCGCAGCTCGATGCCAGGAGCAGCCGCGCGCCAGACGCTGGCCCGGATCTCCGCGCCGTGGGTGACGTCGGGATCGTCCCCGGCGTCCTTGATCACGCTGCACATCGCCCGCTGCTTGCCGGTCTCGCAGCGCTCGATGGCGAAGGTCGCGTTGCGGCCGGCCGGCAGCGCGATCGTGACTGCGGCGACCGCCTCGCCGGCGAGCAGGGCGCGCGTGGCTGCCGCCGCCGCCGCCGCGGCGCAGGCGCCCGTGGTGTAGCCGGTGCGCATGCCGCGCCGGCGTACGATCTCCATCTCACCGTCGTTCATCGCGGGCCACCGATCGCATCGCCCGCCGCCGCGGGCGTCGTCGCGGGATCGAGGGCGAGGCGCAGCAAGGCGTTGAGCGCGGCGGCCGCCAGCGGTGAGCCGCCGCGCGTGCCGCTGATCGCGACCGCCGGCAGATCGCGTCGCAACAGCTCTGCCTTGGACTCCGCCGCCGCCACGAACCCGACCGGCATGCCGATTACGCAGGCGGGGCGCACCGCGCCGGCGTCGACCAGATCGAGCAGCCCCAGCAGCGCCGTCGGCGCGTTGCCGATCGCCACCACGGCGCCGTCAAGCCGCGCGATCAACTGACGTATCCCAGCCAACGAGCGCGTCACGCCGGATGCACGGGCGACATCCGCCGCGCCGGGGGCTTCGATCGCACAGAGGAGATCGCAGCCCAACCACGCGAGCCGCTTGCGGTCGAGCGCGGCGGCGACCATGCGCACGTCGACCACGACGTTGCATCCTGACCTGAGCGCCGTGAGCGCCGCCGGAACCGGGTGTTCGCGGAAGCGCAGCGAATCGGCCAGCGCCAGATCGCCGGCGGCGTAGACCACGCGCGCGGCGACCGCGCGTTCCTGTGCGTTGGCGAAGCGCTGAGCGATCGCCTCCTGCACCGTGCCGAGGCTGCGGCGCTCGATCTCGGCAGGCGCCAGGGCGTACCGCTCGACAAGCGACCGCGCGGCGTCGCGCGCCCCGCTCATGGCAGACGCGCCGTGCGGGAACGCGGGTCGAGGCCGGCCCCGCCGCGCAGATACGCTGCGCCCAGCCAGCCCGCCACCGTCCGCGCCAATCCGGTACTGGACTGACCGGCCTCGGCGTCCAGGACGACGCTCGGCCAGCCCGCGCTCCGCCAGCGCCGCGCCTCGACCTCCGCCGCGCGCCAGGGGTCGGCGCCGCTGGCGTCAGAGTTTGCGCGGCCGTCCGAAACCAGCACCAGCAGCGGCTGCAGCGCGCCCTGCTCGCCGGCGGCGCGGCGGGCCGTCTCTGCAGTCAAACGCAACCCCGCCGCGAGCGGCGTCCGACCGCCCGTGGCGAGGGCCACCAGCCGCTGCTGCGCCAGATCGACGCTGTTCGTAGGTGGCAGCGCCAGCGCGGCGCCCGCCTCACGAAACACCACCATCGCCACGCGATCGCGCCGTCGATACACGTCGAGCAACAGATCGAGCACATGCCGCTTCGTGGCAGCCATACGCTGACGTGCCCCCATCGAACCGCTGGCGTCAAGCGCGAACAGCACCAGGCTGCCGCTGCGGCCGCGCCGCACGCGCTCGCGCACGTCCTGATCGCGCAGCACGATCGCCGGCGCGATCTGGCCGGGCCGGCGACGGGCAGGTTGATGGGGCGCCGCTGCACGCAACGTCGCGGCCAGCGCCAGCTCGCGTGGCCGGTCCCGCGGCCGGCCGAAGCGCACAACCTCGCCGCGTGTGCCCTCCTGCGTCTGCCGGCGCCGGCCGCGCGACTCGCGCCGCACCCGCGCCAATACCTCCGGCAGCGTCAGCCGCTGGCCGGCGGCGCCCGGCGGCGCCCAGCGTTCCGGTGCTGTGTCACCTGCGGGCACGCCACTCTGATGCAGCCGCGGCTCTGTGCGCTCTGCCTTACCCTGCCGCTCGCCGGGCATCTGTCCATCCGCCGCGGCGCGGGCATCGGCGGCCGTAGCGGCCCCGGTTGCGGGAGGCTCATCCGTTGCTGCGCCTGCGCCGCCGCTGCGCTCGTCTCCAGCATGCCGTTCGTTAAACTCGGCGATCGCGTCGTCGAGCTGCTGCTGGTCGATGCCCGGCTGCTCGAACGGCTGCCGCCGGCGCCGGTGTGCCAGCACCAGCGGCGCCACGTCGGCGACGTCCGCTTGCGTGACCGCAAGCCGGCCACGGTAGGCGGCCAACGCCAGCGCCGCGCGGCAGAGGGCGAGGTCGGCGCGCAGGCCATCGACGCCGAAGCCGGCGCAAAGCTGCACGGCGAGATCGAGCAGCGCGGCTGGGAGATCGACACGCGGCAACCGCGCCCGCGCCTGTTCGAGACGTTCTCGCTCCACCGCCTCGGCCCGCATGTGCCCGGCGATGAAGCCGAGCGGATCGCGCTCGAAGGCCAACCGGTTGCGTACGGCCTGCCCACGCTCGACACCGTCTTCGAGCCCGCCGACCTCGACCGCCAGGGCGAAGCGATCCAGCAGTTGCGGGCGCAGCTCACCCTCCTCCGGGTTCATCGTACCCACCAGCATGACCTGCGCCGGATGGCTGACGGAGACGCCCTCGCGCTCGACGTAGTTGCGGCCCATCGCCGCGGCGTCGAGCAGCAGATCGACGAGATGATCGCCGAGCAGATTGACCTCGTCCATGTACAGAATGCCACGGTTCGCGCGTGCCAGCAGACCCGGCTCGAAGCGCCGCTCGCCGCTGCGGATCGCGCTCTCGAGATCGAGGCTGCCAACCACGCGGTCCTCGGTGGCGCCGATGGGCAACTCCACGACCGGAACCCGGCTCCGCTCCACGCGCAGCGTTTCGCCCGCGGCGATGCGCGCGGCACAGGCGTCGCAGGCGCTCGCGGCGTCCCGCGGATCGCAGCCGAAGGGGCAGCCGGCGACGCGCTCGATCTCGGGCAGCAGCGCCGCCAGCGCTCGCACAGCGGTCGATTTTGCCGTGCCCTTCTTCCCGCGCACCAGCACACCGCCGAGCGCCGGGTTGACGGCGTGCAGCAACAGGGCCAGGCGCATCTGTTCCTGCCCGACGATCGCCATGAAGGGAAATAGCGGGCGCATCGCGACGTCGCTCACGCGAGCGCCCCTTCCAGCTCGGCGTCTGAATCCAGATAGGCGTCGCGCAGGGCGTCGAGCCGGTCCTCACCCGGATTCTGCCAGAGTCCGCGGTCGACCGCTTCGAGCAGCCGCCCGGCGATATCGCGCAGCGCCCAGGGGTTGCTCTCGCGCAGGAAGTCGCGCTGCTCCGCGGCCAGGACATAAGTGTCGGTCAAGCTCGCGTACATCCAGTCGTCCACCACGTCCGCGGTCGCATCGTAGCCGAACAGATAATCGACCGTCGCCGCCAGCTCAAGGCCGCCCTTGTAGCCGTGGCGGCGGATCGAGTTCAGCCACTTCGGATTGACCACGCGCGAGCGGAAGACGCGCAGCGCCTCCTCTTTCAGGTCGCGGACGCGGGCGTGGCGCGGGTCGGCGCTGTCGCCGAAGTACTTGCGCGGCGCCTGGCCCGTGAGGGCGCGGATCGTGGCGATCATGCCGCCGTGAAACTGCAAATAGTCGTCCGAGTCGAATATGTCGTGCTCGCGGTTGTCCTGATTCTTCACGGCCACGACCACCCGTTCAAGCGCCGCCTTGAAATCGGCGCGGGCGTCGGTGCCGAACTCGCCGGCCGTATAGGCGTATCCACCCCAGTTCAGATAGGCCTCGGCAAAGTCCGCGACGCCCTGCCAGTTGCGCTCGTCGATGAGTGGCAGAATCCCGGCACCGTACGTACCGGGCTTGCAGCCGAAGATGCGGTACCGCGCGCGTCGTGCGGCCGCGCCGGCTTCGAGTCCGGTTGCCGCCAGGCGCTCGCGCTCGGCGAGTACGTGGGCGAGCACGAAGTTCTGCTCCGACGGTTCGTCCAGCGCGGCCACGACGCGCACGGCTTCATCGATCGCCGCGATCAGATGCGGGAACGCGTCGCGGAAGAAGCCGGAGATGCGGCACACTACGTCGATCCGCGGCCGGCCGAGCGTCTCCAGCGGGATCACATCGACGCCGAGCAGCCGGCGATTCTCTGCCTGCCAACGCGGCTGCACGCCCAGCAGCGCGAATACCTCGGCGATGTCGTCGCCGTGCGTGCGCATAGCGCTCGTGCCCCAGATCGAGATACCGACCGACTCGGGATAGCGCCCCTCTTCGCGCAGATGCTTTTTCAGCAGCTCGTCGGCCAGCGCCTTGCCCGTCTGCCAGGCGGCGACACTGGGAACGGCGCGCGGATCGACCCCGTAAAAGTTGCGGCCGGTGGGCAGCACGTGCGCCATGCCGCGCGTCGGGGCGCCGCTCGGCCCGGCGGGCGTGTAGCGGCCGTCCAGCGCCTCGATCAGCCGACCGAGTTCGTCCGGGATGCGCCGCAACCTCGGCAGCAGGTCGGCGCAGACATAGCGCAGCACGCGATCGACGCCGGTATGCTCGCCCGAGGCTCCGCCGAGCACGCGCCGGAGGACCGCGCCTGTTTGCGAGGGATCGAAGCCGGCAACGGCGAGTTCTCCGAGCAAATCGCGGCAAAGCGCGTCGATGGCGGCGTCCACATCGCCCGGCACGTTCAACGCCGCGCCGGTGCGGGCGGCCAGCCAGGCATTGCACGGAGCGGCAGCGTCTGCTCGCGCAGCACCGGCGGCGACCGCGACAGCATCGGGCAGCGCGGGCAGGTCAAGGTTCGGCAGGCGAGTGAGATGGAAGAGCAATTCGGTTAATTGCTCATCCTCCGGCACCAGGCCGAGCACGTGCAGGCCGTCGCGAATCTGCGCCCCGGCCAGCTCGCAGAGGTAGCCGTCGATCTCCTGCATGAGATGGGCGAAGTCCTTGCCGCGCATCTCGGTCAGTGAGACGGGCGTGCCGTCCTCGGTCAGCGCCGCGTCCCACTCATGCGTGTGCCCGCCGCCGTTGCGGTTGAGCAGCAGCTCCATCTCCGCGCCGAGATTGGCCTTTTGCAGCACGTCCCAGATCTGGCGTTGCAGCAGCGGCGTCTTCGCCGGGTCGAGCAGCTCGACCTGGTAGTATTCGTCGATGAGCTGGCCCAGCTGGGCCAGCTCTCCGTAGATGCCGGCGCTGGTCATGGGCGGCGTCATGTGATCGACGACGACGGCGTGCGCCCGCCGCTTCGCCTGCGTGCCCTCGCCCGGATCGTTGATGATGAACGGGTACACCAGCGGCAGTCCGGCCAAAAACTGGTCGGGATAGCAGTCCGGCCCCGGCCCGGCCGCCTTGCCCGGCAGCCATTCCAGCGTGCCATGCTTGCCCAGGTGCACGATCGCATCGGCGCCGAAGCCGTCCGCATCGCGCAGCCAGCGGTAGAGCGCGTGGTAGTTGTGCGTGGGCGGCAGATCGGGCAGGTGATAGATGGCGTTGGGGTCCATGCCGTAGCCGCGCGGCGGCTGCAGCGCCACGAAGACGTTGCCGAAGCGCAGCCCGGCCAGGGCGATCGCGTTTTCGTGCACGTAGGCCTCGCCCGGCGGTACGCCCCACTGGCGCACCACCTCGTCACGGCTCTTCGCCGAAAGGTCGCCGAACCAGCCGGTGTACACTGAGGCCGGCACGCGCGCGGCGGCAGCGGCCAGTTGATCCTCGGTCAGCAGCTCGGTGTCGTAAGAGCAGCGAGCGATCAGATCGTGAATCAGCCGGTCGCCGCCCTCCGGCACGTCCTCGACGCTGTATCCTGCATCGCGCATCTGCTGAAGCAGCCGGATCAGCGAGGCGGGGGCGTCGAGCCCGACCGCGTTGCCGATGCGGCTCGCCCGCGCCGCCTGGTTGGTGAGCACGATCGCGATGCGCTTGTCGGCGTTCGGCTTGCGGCGCAGCACGGCCAGCCGGCGTACCAGCTCGAGGCAGCGGTCGATGCGCTCTTCGTCGGGCACGTAGCGCACGGCGCCGGCGCCTCCCGGCGCATCCGCCTGCTTGAACGATACCGGCAGGGAGACGATACGGCCGTCGAATTCCGGAATGGCGACGTTCATCGCCGCGTCCACCGGACTGAGCCCGCGCAGCGAGGCCAGCCACTGATCGCGCGGGCTCGACGCCGTGACGATTTGCACCACGGGCACGTCCAGCCGCTCCAGCGCTGTCACCGCCCAACCGGAAAGCGCCGCCGTCTCCGGATCGACGCCGCCCATGGCGAATGACATCGTGCAGAGCACGGCATCGACCAGCGGCCGGCCGTTCTCGACGAAGTAGCTGAGCGCCTCGGGCACCCCGGCCGCATCCGTTTCTTTGAGCGAGTAGGCGAACACCGGCAGCACGTTCAACCCGGCCGCCGCGCCGCGGCGCACGATCGCGTCCACAAACGCCGTGTTGCCGGAGAGCAGGTGCGCCCGGTAGAAGAGCAGGCCGACCGTCGGCAACGCCGGATCGTGGCGCGTGCGCCAGGCGGCGAGTGTGCCCTGCGGCACGTCGGGGTGGTAGATGCCATGGCGCGGCTGCGGCTCCGGTGGCTCGTAGCCGAAGCCCGTGGTCAGCAGGTGGTCGGCCAGAAAGCAGAGCGCCTGGGCGTAGTTCCGCGGGCCGCCGTGCAGCAGATAGGCGGCCAGCTCGTGCGCGATCGGCACGCCGGCGTTCGACAGCGCCGTCAGCTCCGGGTCGAGGCTGTCCGTGCCCGGCAGGCAGATCAGCCAGAAGCCGTCTCGCGCGGCCTCTGCCACGATCCGGTCCAGCCCGCGCGCGAAGCTGCCGCGCCCGCCCAGCAGCCGCACGACGACGACCTCGGCCGCGGCCAACTCCGCATCGAGGAACGCGTCCACGTCGGCATCGGTACTGAGGTATGAGGGGTTGATCGCGCGCACCGGCGGAAAGTCCGGCGGCAGCAGGGCGCGGGCAGCCTCGATCGCCAGCAGATCCGTGTCGGCCTGACTGAGCACGAGGAAGCCGGCGCGCGCGACGGCCGGCCGCCCCGCCGGCGCGGCCGGCACGACGGCCTCGTGGTTCTCCGGCGCGTCCCAGGTAAAGGCGGTGAAGTGGTACGGCGCGAGCGCGGGCGGCGGCGGCAGATAGGCGTTCGCGGCCAGCATGGCCTCGGCGTAGTCGTAGATCGCCGAGACGCGCTCCGGCGTGTTGATCGAATGGAACCAGACGTGGCGGCCGTCGAACAGCAGCATCGCCACGTTGGCCAGCGGGCAGGGGCCGAGGCAGCCCGCCTGCGTGAGGTGGACTTTATTGCGCAGCTTCCGCCGCTCCCACTCGCCGTGGTAGAGGTCTTCCGGCACCGGCGCGAAGCCGCGCTCCGTGTGTCCGCAGCAGCAGCCCGTGGCGCAGACGAAGAGCTGGCCCTGCTTGCGGGCCACGTTCACCAGCTTGCCGTCTTCGCGGTGGACGAGGTTGTGCGCCATCGCCGTCCGTCGTTGCCTTCGTCGCGGCCTGGCGGTGAGCGTACGGCGGGGAGACGCGCGTCGGAGGGTGAAGCCTGACGCGCGTGCCCCAACTCTCGCTCACTCGCGAAGCTCGACGAGTTGGCGCCGTGGGGCGGTTTTCTGGCTTCCGAAGCGGGAGGCTCCGGTTACAGTAGCGCGACTGCGCCGGCTTCCCACCGGCTTGCCCGCGCCCGCGGCGATATCTGTTCGTGCCTCGATGCTAGCCCAGGGCGCGGCGCGGGGCAAGGCTCGGCCGCGGCGGCCGCGATGGCGGGCCGGCTTCCCGAATCGTCGCTCGCGCGGTACGCTGCGCTCGGTGGTCCGACCGATCGCTCGGAGGAGGTCCGCGATGAACCGCGTGCAGGGACCAGACGCAGGCGCCGCGCTGAACGCGCGCGGCGAGGCGGACGCGAGCAACATGCGCCTGATCGGCCATAACGACATGAGCGGCCGCGGCGACTGCATGCACGTCAACGTGGTGGACGGCTACGCCTTCGTCGGGCATATGGGCGAGAACGGGATCGGCACGTCGATCCTCGACGTGCGCGATCCGGCGGCGCCGCGGCTGGTGACGCAGATTCCCGTGCCGGCGCATACGCACTCGCACAAGGTCCAGGTCGTGGACGGCGTGCTGCTCGTGAACTACGAGCAGTTCGGCCGCGCGGGGCAGGGTGTCACGGGCCTGAAGGTCTTCGACGTCTCCCGGCCCGAGCAGCCGCGCGAGATCGGCTTCCTGCCGATGACGGGCAAGGGCGTGCACCGCATGACCTACTGGGAGCCGCCGTACGCCTATGTTACAGGCAGCGAGGCCGGCTGGACGGACCAGTTCTTCATGATCATTGATCTTTCCGACCCAGCCAGGCCGCGCGAGGTCGGGCGCTGGTGGCTGCCCGGCATGTGGACCGCCGGCGGCGAGCAGTCCACGGCGCCGCCGGGCCGGCGCTACGCGCTGCACCACGCGCTCACGCGCGGCGACCGCGCCTATATGGGCTGGTGGGACGCCGGGCTGGTGATCCTCGATATCGCCGACAAGAGCCGGCCGCGGCTCGTCAGCCACCTGCCCTTTGGCCTCGACGTGAGCGCCTGCACGCACACCGCCTTGCCGCTGCCCGGCAAAGACGTGCTCGTCGTCACCGATGAGGGCGTTTCCAGCTACTGCCCTGAGATCATCAAGATCGTACGTGTGGTGGAGATCGCGGACGAGCGCAACCCGCGGGTGATCGCCTCGTTCCCGATTCCGCAGGGCGACTTCGCCACGCGCGGCGGCTGGTTCGGACCGCATAACATCCACGAAATGCGCCCCGGTTCGTTGATCGACCCGACCACGATCTATCTGACCTATTTCAACGCCGGCGTGCGCGTCGTCGACATCAGCGAGCCGGCGCAGCCACGCGAGATCGCGCACTTCGTGCCGGAGGCGCCGCCGGGCCGCGCGGCCATCCAGATGAACGACATCACCGTCGCCGCGGACGGCCTGATCTACGCCACCGACCGCTACGCGGGCGGGCTGTACATTTTCGAGTTGCTGCGCAACTGAGCGGCGGGCGGCCGGAATACCGGGCCAGGGAGAGGAACGATGCGACTGCTGTACTTCGATGACTTCAAGCTGGGCGTGCTCAAGGGCGATGCTGTGATCGACGTGTCCGACATCGTGCGGGTCATTCCGCACACGGGTCCGCACAACCTGATCAACGGACTGATTGAGCGATTCTCCGAGTATCGTGCGCGGCTCGAAGACGCGGCGGCGCGTGCTCGGGGCGTGCCCTTGAGCCAGATCCGCATCCGGCCGCCGCTGCCCCGGCCCACGAACATCGTCTGCATGGCCGTGAACTACATGGAGGACGGTACGCGCAGCGAGCCCGCGCCGATCAACGCCTTTCACAAGTCGCCGGGCGCCGTGATCGGCGACGGCGACACAATGGTGCTGCCCGACGTGCCGGCAACCATCTTCGAGGGCGAGGCCGAGCTGGCGGTTGTGATGGGCCGGCGCGCGTCACACGTCAGCGCGGGCGACGCGATGGGCTATGTCTTCGGCTACGTCAACTTCATTGACGGCTCGGCCCGCGGCCTGCCGCCCGCCGGCAACACGTTCTACCAGATGAAGTCGCGCGATACGTTCGCGCCGCTCGGCCCCGTCCTGGTCACTGCCGACGAGGTGCCCGACCCGCAGAGCCTGGGCGTGCGCCTGTGGGTAAACGGCACGCTGAAGCAGAACTTCAACACGAGCGATATGGCGCACAAGATCCCGCGCTGCATCGAGTGGATCAGCTCGATTCACGCGCTGGAGCCGGGCGACGTCGTGGCCACGGGCACGAATCATCGCGGCCTGAGCGCGTTCCAGGACGGCGATGCGATCGAGTTGGAGACGGAGGGTCTCGGGCGCTTGCATATCGGCGTGCGCGACGACCTGAAGCGGGTCTGGGGGCGGGAGACGCGGCTGGAGATGCAGCAGCGCGGCGTCGATGGCACAACGCCGCAGGTGAGCGGCAAGTACGCCGCGGCGCGGGTGTAGCAGGACAGGCGCGCGACCCTCGTACCCCTTTTCTGCTGCGCTCCCATACACACGAGGTCTGGAGATTCGCTGCGTGCGACGAGCGTATGGGAGAGTGGGGACGATCGTGAGTTACTGACACGAAGGGCGTGCGGTTGCCCAAACTCCGGTAGGGGCGGTCCGTGAACGGCCCGTCGCGGCGCCAGCCGCGAACAGCAGCGCGCCGCGCAAGGCACAGTAGGGTCGCGAAGGAGTGATCTGCCATGGGCAGCGGCAGGCCGATCGAAACGGTCACAGTAGTCGGCGCGGGGTCGGGCGGCTTCGGGCTGATCGCCAATCTCGGCGCCGCGGGCTACCGCCTGCGCCTGCACGACCGCGACGACGCGCGGCTGGCCGCGATCCGCGCGCGCGGCGGCGTCGAGATCGAGGGCGGCACGCGGGCGTTTGCTCCGATTGAGATTGTGAGCACGGACCTGCCAGCGTGCGTGGCGGGCGCCGACCTGATCGTGGTTTGCACGGGCGGCAACGGCCAGCCGGCGTTCGCCCGCGCTGTCGCGCCGCTGCTGGAGGACGGGCAAATTCTGTTGCTGGTCCAGGGCAATACGGGCGGCTCGCTGGTGGTCCGGCGTGAGCTGGAGGCCGCGGGCTGCCGCGCGGTGGTCGACGTGGCCGAGTTCGATACGTATCCCTACGGCACGGGCCGGCCGCAGCCCGCCCGCGCCCAGCTGCGCTTCAGCAAACGCTGGAACCAGATCGCGGCGTTTCCCGGCCACCGGGGTGAAGCCGTCTTTGCCCGGCTGGGGCCGCTGTTCCCGCAGGCGGTGATGGCGCAAACTGTTGCTGCAACGAGCTTCACGAACATGAACGCCGCCTTCCACGTCGCAAACTGCGTCGCCAATGTCGGGCGCATCGAGCGCGGCGAGCCGTTCAAGTTCTACGCCGACGGCGTGACGCCCGCGGTTGCCAACCTCTACGCGGCGCTCGACGCCGAGCGGCTGGCGGTCGCGGCGGCGCTGGGCGCCGACATTCCCGACATCCCGGAGTGGATCGACCGCGCCTTCGGTTTCCGCGAGCCCACGCTGGCCGAGACGTTTCAACGCCTGACCTACGATCCCAAAGGACCGTATCAGTTCACGCCGGCGCCAGCCGCACTGACGCACAACTACGTCGCGGAAGACGTGCCCACGGGCCTGATGCCGATGTCCGCGCTGGGTGCCGCGGCGGGCGTGCCCACACCCGTGATCGACGGCATCGTCCGCCTCGCCTGCGTGATGGCCGGACGTGACTTCGCGGCTGAAGCGCGCACGATCGAGCGGCTCGGCCTTGCCGGCCAAGACGCGCGGCAGATCCGCAAGACCCTGATCGACGGCTTTCCTTGACCGCGGAGGGCGTCGCCGCGCCGTCGTTGTCTCACTCGACCGCCCGCGGCGTCTGAAGCTGCGGTCTGAGCCGCGCGGCCAGGGTTTCGAGGACGGCCTCCAGGGGCGGGTCCGGCTCGCGCGAGGTTTGGTCGGCGAGCGCCGTGTCGCCCACCAGCCCGTACAGCTCCGCGGCGCCCTCCAGCATGCGCGGCGTCAAGCCGACTTCGGCAAACGTCCGCGCGATCTCTTCCATTTCACCGACCCAGCGCCGGGCACGACGCGGCATCGAGGGGATGCCGGCGCTCAGCCGGCCGGCCACGTCGGCACGGCTCTGGCTGAATTCTGCGGCTAACGCCGCGTCCAGGCCGAGCGCCCGCGCGGCGACCAGCAGCTCCGTCCAGAGCGCCGTCGTGCCCTTGGTCGAGGCGGCGTAGACCATCTTCAACCCCGACGCCTGGCCGATCGCGTCGCCCACCACACGTACGTCGAGGCCGCGCTCGTTCAACGCCGTCAGCGCCGAGAGATCGGGGCCGGAGCAGTAGATGCGCGTGCCGCGGCCGGCGCCCGGCGGCGGGCCGATGATGCCGGCGTCGACCACCGTCGCGCCTGCTTCGCCCACGCGTGCCGCGATGCGCCGCATCGTGCCGGGCGAGATCGCGTTGCAGTCGGCAAAGATCGGCAGCGAGCCAGTGCGGCGCATGCTCTCGGCGACCCGCATCGCCAGCGCCTCGGCCTCGGCCGGCACCAGCACGCTCAGGATCAGGTCGGCCTCGCGTATGAGCGCATCGAGATCGGGCAGGTCGTGCATGCCGGCCTCGCGGGCGCGCAGGCGCGTCAGCTCGCTGCGCCCCTCAAGAGAGGTCAGCACCGTCGCGCCGTGCCCGCGCAGCACCGCGCCGATCGCCGCGCCCATATCGCCGGGGCTGAGAATGCCGATTGTCAACGCTGCCATCAGCCACCTCTGAGCAGACGCCTCTGGTTGGAGAGAGGCGTGGTTTCCGGCCGGGCCAGGTCCGACCTGCCCGCCGCATCGCCCGTTGCGGGCTCGGCCCGCCGGCGTGCGGCCGTACCGTAGTATCGTAACGGCAGTAACGCCGTGGCGGAGGCAAACGCATGGACCGGATCAGCGCCGAACACCGCCGGCAGTATGCGCGCGACGGCTGCACGGTCGTCCGCGGCTTGTTCGACGCCGACGAAATCGCCTGCTACCGCGAGCACTACATGGCGCTGCGCGAGCGGGACGCCTTTCCCGGCGATCTGGTCGACATCGAGCCGCAGAGCAGCGACCCGCTCAAACAGTACCCGCGCATGATTCATATGCATCGCTGGGACGAGCTGAGCCTGCGTTGGCTGCTGGACGCTCGGCTCAACGCCTGCCTGACCGAGCTGCTGGGCATGGAGCCGTTCGCCGTGCAGACGATGCTCTATTTCAAGCCGCCGGGGGCACGCGGCCAGGCGCTGCACCAGGACCAGTACTATCTGCGCGTCTCGCCGGGGAGTTGCAGCGCGGCGTGGCTGGCGCTGGACGACTGTGACCAGGCGAATGGCTGCCTGCAAGTCGTACCCGGCAGTCACTCCTGGCCGCTGCTCTGCACCGAGAAGGCCGATCCAGCGCGGAGCTTCACCGACGTGACCGTGCCGATCCCGCCCGGAACGGAGGTGCGGCCGGTGATGATGCAGGCCGGCGACGTGCTCTTCTTCCACGGCCAGCTCGTGCATGGCAGCGAGCCCAATGGGACGCGAGCGCGCTTTCGCCGCTCGCTGATCGGCCACTACATCCAGGGTGATGCGCGGCAGGTTGCGGCGTTCTACCACCCGGCGCTGCGTATGGACGGCACGCCGCTTGAGCTGGATGCGAGCCAGGACGGCGGCGCCTGCGGCGTCTGGGTTGAGCGCGAGGGCCGGCTCGTGATCGAACTGAGCGGTATGCGGGCGGCCGGCGGCCGCGTCAGCGAGTAGCGCCGCGGCGCGGAGCGTCGGATCATCGCACATCGCACATCGCACATCGCACAAGGAGGCCGTGGTATGCGGCTGGCAGGCAGAGTGGCACTGGTCACGGGCGCGGGATCGGGCATCGGCAGGGCGACGGCGAAACGGCTGGCGGCCGAGGGCGCGAAGGTGATGGTTGCCGAGTTCCACGAGGACACGGGGCAGGCGACCGTGGCGCAGATCGGCGATGCGGGCGGCGAGGCGGCGTTTGTGCGCGCCGATGTCTCCCGCGCCGAGGACGTGGCGGCGATGGTCGACGCAACCGTGCAGCGCTTCGGCGCGCTGAACATCGTCCACAACAACGCCGGCATCTTTCCCTTCGGCGGACCGATCGAAAAGATGGGCGAGGAGCACTGGAACAGTGTCATCTCCACGAACCTAACCGGCGTCTTCCTCGGCTGTAAGTACGCCGTGCCGGCGCTGATCGCGGCGGGCGGCGGCGCGATCGTCAATACCGCCTCGCTGGCGGGCATTCGCGGCCGGCCCTATCAGGCGGCCTATATTGCGGCCAAGGGCGGTGTGATCGCCTTGACGAAGGGATTGGCGATCGAGCTGGCGCCGCATAACATCCGCGTGAACTGCATCTGTCCTGGTGGCACGGACACGCCGATGATCCGTCCAGCCGGCCGCACGGACGAAGAGATCGAGCGCAGCCGGCCGGCGATCGTCGCCCACCTGCCGTATCAACGCTTCGCCCGGCCGGAAGAGATGGCCGACGCCGTGCTGTACCTCGTCTCCGACGAAGCCAGCTACGTCAACGGCCACGCGCTGGTGATCGACGGCGGCGAGTGGGCCGGCACCACGCAGGGTCTGCGGCGGTAGTTCGCATCCGCCACGCCAGGAGAGCGACGGATTCCGGGCTGCGCCGCAGCCCGTTCGGCTCCTCTGCGCAGCGGGCAAGACCTCCGACCACCACCGCCTACTGCCCACTCACTGCTGCCCCGTCCTGCGGGCGCCAGCCGAGGTCGGCGAAGGCGTTGTCCAGGCTCCAGAAGCGGAAGGGAACGTCGGAGACGCCGTAGTAGATGCCGAAGCGGATCTGCTCGGCGCGCAGGCAGGCGTCCACCAGCCGCGCGAGGTCGGCGTGGCTGCACCAGACCGCCTGCAGGCGGCCCAGCCGCTGCTCGGGCGTCATCTGCGGAAGCCACGAGGGGCCGGGGCCGTTGCGCACGGCGTCCGAGCGCGGGTCGTCGTCGCGGCGGGCGGAGCCGATGCGCAGGCAGTAGACCGAGAGGCCGTGCTGCTCGCTGAAGTAGCGGCCCAGCGCCTCGCCGTACGCCTTGCTCACGCCGTAGAGGCTGTCGGGACGCACGGGCGCCTGCTCGTCCACCATCAGGCCGGAGGCGCGACGGTAGATGTCGGGCGCGCCCTCGACTTCGTACATACCGACCGCGTGGTTGGAGCTGGCGAAAACGACCTGGCGCACGCCGCTGCGGCGCGCCGCTTCGAACACGTTGTAGACGCCGATCAGGTTGTTTCGCAGCACGTCGGCCCACGGCGTCTCCACATCCGGCGAGCCTGCGAGGTGGACGACCGCCTCGGCGCCCGCGAAGGCTGGCAGGATGGCATCGAGGTCGGCGATGTCGGCGGCGTGCGAGGGGAAGTCCGCTGGCTCGCGCGTGAGCGAGCGCAGGTTGTATTCACCCGCGAGGTGTTGCCGCAGCCGCGTGCCGATGTTGCCCTCCGCCCCGGTGATCAGTACGGTCTTCATCGATTCGGCGCTCCTCGCCTGTCACTTTCTCGCCGCGATCCGGCACAATGCGTGGAGACTGTCGCACATCGCGGCGGCGGTTCACCACTCAGCACACGTCCCGAGGCGTTCATGCAGCCGATTTCGCTCGTCATCACCAGCGCTGTGCCCGTGCCGCCGCAGACGCTCGTGCAGATCACGGCGCTCGATCCACGCTTGCAGGTTGAGGTGATTCCCGAGTCGCAACGGCCGTTCCTGCGTCTGGGCAGGGGCGATGATCCCACGCCGGAGGCCCGCGCGCTGGCAGCGACGCTGAGCAAGGCGCACATCATCTTCTCGGCGTACGAGCTGCCGGCCGACCTGCTGCAGCGCGCCCCCGCGCTCAAATGGGTGCATATCGTCGCGGCCGGCGTCGAGCGCTGGATCGGCGCCGGCTTTCTGGAGCACGAAGAGCTGATCTTCACCAGCGGCCAGGGGCCGACCTCGCAGCCGATCGCCGAGTACATCCTGATGGCGATGCTGCTGCTGGCGAAGAACGCGTCACTCTACGTGCGACAGCAGGACCAGCGCCGCTGGCAGGGCCATCGCGGCTTCGAGGTGCAGGGCAAGACACTCGGCATCGTCGGTCTGGGCACGATCGGCGGCGCCGCGGCACGGCTGGCCAGGGCGATCGGCTGCCGGGTGATCGCGGTGCGACGCTCGGTGACGGCGCCGCAAGAACATGCGGACGGCGTTGATTTGGTGCTGCCCGCGCGCGATCTGCCGCGCCTGCTGGCTGAAAGCGACTTCGTGGCGCTGTGTGCACCTTCGACGGTCGAGACGAAGCACCTGATCGACGCTGCGGCGTTGCGGCAGATGAAGCGCTCGGCCTTTTTGATCAACATCGCCCGCGGGGCACTGATCGACGAGGCCGCGTTGGTGGCCGCGCTGAAGGCGGGCGAGATCGCGGGCGCGGCGCTCGACGTATTCGAGCCGGAGCCGCTGTCGCCGGAGAGCGAGCTTTGGGGGCTGCCGAACGTGCTGATCACGCCGCACGTCTCCAACGCCAGCGAGCATTTCGCCCGCCGCGCCGCCGAGCTGTTCATCGATAACCTCGGCCGCTATCTGCGCGGAGAGCCGTTGCGCAACGTAGTCTCGCGGGAGCGAGGCTACTGACGAAGGGGCTGGCACACAGGGATCAGGGGGATGCAAGCGCAGGCCACGAGCACGTGCCCGTTTCCGTCGAGCCGCAGCAAAGCTGAACCGCGACGTTCAGCTTCGGGCATCCGGCCCCGAATATCGAGAGACGATCGGAGCGAGACGTGGACGAACCGCCGCTGTACGAAACGATCCGGGCCGCGGGCTGCTGCGCGTGCTGGAGGATCTGCGTTCACGCTTCCCCTGAGCGCGTGGCCTACCCCTGCCGCCCCGTCCCAGCCGAATTGGCCCTGTTGAAAGTGCAAGCCCTGGCCCTATGAAGGCATCTGATAAGCACGCAGAAATTCAACAGCTCCGGCCTTGTCGCCAAACTGACCTTGGATGCGGTCTCCATTTTCGTAATAGACTTCAATTTCATACCGCGCGATTTCACTGCCCGTATCTCAATTGGTACTTTCATCACTTAGCTCTATAAGTAATATAGCTTCCTCTATGGTCTTCAGTTCAAACACCGGACCGTGTAAAATTACGATCTGCACATGCTCTATTTTGCGCGTGATCGACCTTGTCAGCGACTCAATGAACTCGTCAAGTCGAACTCTATTGTCGTCAAAGAGCACAGTCGCCAAGTCTCTGCGGTTACCTTCGTGAAGGCTCTTCAAAGCATCGATTTTGCGATCATACTCTATTTCAGGCATCGATTCATCAGATCTAGCATCTACTCCGATCTGTGAAAACGCGGCCACAACCGACTGGTATGGTAAATATAAAACTGCGAATCCCAGAGAACGCAGTTGACTGAGGGCTCCATCGGTGAATTCGCCTGCCAAGATCGCGCCGGTAAAGGGCACAACCGCCCTATACGTCGCGGTCAGAGGAATGATAGCTCCCTGAATTTCCTGTACCTTATTCCGCGAATGCTGGGTATATCGACGCCAAGCCACTTCAATGAATGCGACGGGTGTACCGCGCTGCGTTTCATTTCCGCCGCGTTCAAGCACAAAATCCAAGTCATGTTTGTTGCCTGCGTCGTCGTACCAACTCACTTTAGTGCCACGCCTTGCTGGTCGGTTCCCCTTGGTGTCAAGGTACAGATTGTGTTTTGATGAGAAGTCGGCGAGAATCGGCTTGACCATGTTCTCGAGAGTATCACCAATAATTTGGCCGAACTTGTGAGCGGGAGACTGTGCCACAAATCACCCTTCGATCCAGAGGCGACCTTCACGCAGCGGAACACGATGCTTTCGGTTCTTCAACTTGATATTGCGGTCTCTGGTCTTTTCGAACAAAAAGCGTTCGAATCCCGCTGCTAACGCCAGTTCGCCGAGCCATGTATCGACCGGGACGTGGACACCGTAGGGCGCAGAATCGCCGACCACGAAACACATCAGCCCACCGCGCGCTACGACGCGGCGGAGGGCAACCATGACCTGCGCAAGATCGAGGAAGTAGGCAGCAATCATCGTATGGTAGGTTTTCTTCCCACCATGATGTTCGCGCTCGGCTTGGAGTGCCCCACAAATCTCGACGATGGCCGGGCAGATGGGGTCAAGCAGAGGACTCTTAAGCCAGGTGGACGTCTCGCTTTCCATCGAGGAGACATGCTGGGTGCATGACCGCACGAGATGCTGACGGACCTTGGCCTGCAGGTCGCCCCATCCGCTGACCTCACCGAAAAAACTCATCTCCAGGCGTGTGGCATCAGCGTAGTCGTAGTTGTTGGCGTACGGAGGTGACGTAAGGACTAGGTCAGCCCAGCCGTCTGGCAGCGGGGAACAGACGCGCGCATCGTCAACATGGAGGCTTGCGACAGGCCCGTGGGGATAGTACTGACGCACGGCCATGTCTCCGGCCATGCCAACGACCTTAGAAGCAAAGGCCGCATACGGATCCACCACCCGCGACTTAGACTTCGCAGGGAGCACGTATTGCCACTGTGCGGTACCTACTGGTGAACACTCGCGGAGGATCCCAGCTAACGCTAGCCAGGTTAGCTGAGCTAATGGCGACTCGCCTGACGAGGCTTCCCATGCCTGTCGCAACGTATCCAGTCGCGCGAGACCCTCCGGCGAGTAGCATTTCTGGATAAGAGATGGATAGCGGATCGGATCTCCCCGCCGTTTCTTTGCATCCTCCAGAACAAACATGGCATGCTCTCGAAAAGCTGCTGGTGATTGCCGCCACGCGAGCTTGGCCTGAGCGACCCGCGCGACAAATGGGTGTGTCTCACACCCCGCTGACTCCACCTCGCACAACTCTGCCTCCAGGAGAACAGTTCCGGACCCGGCAAACGGGTCAAGAACATGCTGCCGACCACTGACTTTCTCACGCAGGATGACATCGCGCACCCATTCAGCAGAAAATCCAGCGGAGTAACGAAACCATCGGTGAAGCGGTAGCGCCAAATTGCGAGTGAATGTCGATGAGTTAGCACCAGAAACGTCATCTACGTCAGGACAAAATAGTTTGAGCTGTGGTTGCAGCATCAGATTGGCGGCCTTTTTCATGAGCCAACCTTGGGATCACAAGACCCCATCCGCTCGTCGTGCCGCGGTCCTGGTGTGATTTTGCCAAGGGCATTGTGTAGATCCAGGGCGGGGATAGCTCCTCGCATACGTGACTCCGTACGGTAAGTTGACCGGCAAGCTGGAACCAAACGAAGCCAGCACCGAACAACCGCTTTCTACGGCGCGGCGATGTGCCAGGCAAGGTTTTATTCTATGCTATGCGAGACTCGTGGCCGGCGCATCAGGTCTTATCCACATAACCGATGCGCTGGCGACTCGGATCGAGCTGGACCTGTGCCTGCCCCTTTTCTTGGGTGATTTACGGCTTGACAAACCCATATCTCCTGACTATACTACTGGTAGAACAGAAGGAGTCGGGTGATGGACATCGAGCCGCGCGATCTCACCCTCGCTACCCTCGCACAGCACTTCTCTGACGA
>Ga0207416_1001180_pt1 | contig 36908 bp, 27 predicted proteins | sample PaiPotPPM11metaG_FD_184107 | JGI IMG/M metagenome (GOLD analysis project Ga0207416, IMG submission 184107) | Iron sulfur acid spring bacterial and archeal communities from Banff, Canada, to study Microbial Dark Matter (Phase II) - Paint Pots PPM... ...
ACCCCACCCTCCCCCGCGCGCGGGGGAGGGTGGGGTGGGGGCGCGCCGGCACAAAATAGCCGGGCAGCTTCTTGCCTTCGAACGGCACGTCAACGATCTCGATCTTACTTCCGGAGAATGCGACGAATTGATGAAAGCACTCGACGGCTGTGCGATAGGCTTCGAGCGCGTGGGCATCTTTCGGCGTGCGGAAACGCTCGCCCATCTGATAATAATGACAGGCGCGCAGGTAGAACGACGCCGCCGAAACCGGATGCCGCGCGGCGCGGAATTTTTCGGCGTGGCCGCGCACGGTGTCGGCGACTTGCACGCAGGCGTCGAACCAAGCCTCATCGTCGTCGCCGCGTTTGCCTTCGAGCAGGCGGCCGATCCGGTGCAGCTCGCCGATGTCGACGCCGCCGAATTGCGCCGTGCCCAGCATGTTCACGAACGCCGCCGACCAGCGGTAATTGCCGGGAAAGTACATGAAGTATTTCGGCGCTTTGGACATTTTTCCTCCGACTTCGTTTCCCGGATGCGGTGCAGCGCGAAAGCGGTGCGCCGCTGTTCCGGGACCTTTGCATACGCGGCATTTGTAACGATCCCGGGTCAGCAGCGCACCACTTCGCTACGCTTCGTGCTGCGCTGCGCCCGGGAAACGCAATTGTTACACATCCCAAACCGGAGCACGGCCGGCGGGATTGGCGATGCGGCCGCTGGGCCGCGCCAGCGCGCCGATGCGGTGCATGTCGTCGTCGGAAAGCTCGAAATCGAACACGCCGATATTCTCGGCAATGCGCGCCGCATTCGACGAGCGCGGAATGGCGGCGATGATTTTTTGCTGAACGAGCCAGCGCAACGCCACCTGCGCAAAAGTCTTGCCGGTGCGGCGCGCGATGTCGGCGAGCACGGCATCGCCCTGTAAGCGGCCGCGCGCGAGCGGACAATAGGCAGTCAGCACCAGCCCGCGCGCGCCGCACGCTTCGATCACCTTGGATTGATCGAGGTAGGGATGGCACTCCACCTGCAGCGTTACGAGTGGCTCCGGGCACAGCCGGATCGCCTCGTCGAGCATCGCAATGTTGAAATTGGCGACGCCGACGTGGCGGGCGAGACCTCCCCGCTTGGCCTTGGCGAGCGCGCCCATGGTTTCCTTCAGCGGGGTATTCTTCTCCGGCCAATGCACGAGCAGGAGATCGACGTAGTCGACGCCGAGCGCCTTCAGGCTTTGGTCGACGGAGCGCGCGAAATCGTCGGCGTGCAGGTATTCGTGCGAAACTTTTGTGCACAGAAAGATATCGCGGCGCGGGATACCGGAGGCGCGCATGCCTTCGCCGACGGCGCGCTCGGTGCCGTATTTCCGCGCCGTGTCGATATGGCGGTAGCCGGCTTTCAGCGCTGTCGCAACATGTTCGGCGCGGATATCGCCCATGCCGGAGGTGCCGAAGCCGATGGCGGGAATTTGGGCAGCGTGCGCCGTCAGCGTGGGAGCGAGGGGCATTGCCGACATCCTAACGCATCGTCGTGGGGGGGTTCGACCGCGCCCGATCTGGGCCGCTTTATGAAATTAGAGGTGGGCATTGCGCCACATCAAGAACCTATCCTTTTCCTTGACCTCACCAAGGGCGGAGGAGAAGATGTTGAAAGCTTATGTGCAGCGACGCGGCTCGCGGGTGGGCCTCTTCGCTGTGCCGGGCGCTTGATGCAGGCGCACGTGCAAGCTGTAAATGCGTTGCGGACAAACCCCGCATAGCGATGCCATCAGGGAGGTTGAAAAATGTCAAATATCAGTATGCCGGTAGGCCGCCGCACGATTCTCAAGGCCGGTATTGCGCTCGGCGCCAGCCAGGTCGTCGGCGCGCCGTACGTCGTCAAGGCGCTCGGTGACGAGCCGGTCAAAATCGGCATGGTCGATCCGCTGACCGGCGTGCTGTCGGCGCTGGCGCAAAGCGAGGTTGACGGCGCCAAATACGCCGTGGCGGAAATAAACAAAAAGGGCGGCATTCTCGGCCGCCAGGTTCAGCTCCTGGTCGAGGATTCGGCCAACGATGTCGGCACCGGCGTGCAAAAGACGCGCAAGCTGATCGACCGCGACAAGGTCGACGTGATTTTCGGCGACGTGAACTCCGGTATCGCCTACGCCATGTCGCAAGTGACCTACGAGAAGAAGGTGCTTCATATCGTGCCCGGCGGCCATACCGATCCGATCACCGGCAGCAATTGCAAATGGAACGTGTTCCGGGTGTGCAACACCACGACCATGGACGCCAACGCGGTTACGCCCGAGCTGGTCAAGCGGTTCGGCAAGAAATGGTTCTTCATCACGCCCGACTATGCGTACGGTCACACCCTGCAGGAGGCGTTCGTCAAGGCCCTGACCAAGCTCGGCGGCACCTACGAGGGCGACATGCTGCCGATCAACAACACCGATTTCTCCGCCACCCTGATCAAGGCCAAGGCATACAAGCCCAACGTGCTGCTCAACAACATGGGCGGGCTCACGCAGATCAACTGCATGAAGCAGTTCACCCAGTTCGGCATGCAGAAGGAAATGGCGCTCGGCGGCGCACTGTTCGAACTGGAAAGCATCAAGGGAGTGCCGCCGGACGCGCAGGCCGGCTGGTGGGACATGGAATGGTGGTGGAATCAGCCCAACGTCCCGGAGGTCGTGAAATTCGTCGGCGAATATCGCAAGGCGACCAGCAAGACACCGTCAGCCCGCGATTGGTTCGGTTACGTGTCGGCGCAGTCGGTGCGGCTCGCGGCGGAGAAGGCGAAGTCGCTCGACGGGCCGAAACTCGCGGCGGCGCTTGAGGATCTCGAACTGCCGCCGGATGTCGCGCTGCAGCCCGGCAAGGTGCGTTATCGCAAGGGCGACCACGAACTGATGCCCAATATCTTCGTCGGAGAAGTGCATTCGCCGAAGGGAAATCCCGACGACGTATTCACCGTCGCCGAATTGATACCGGGCGAACAGGCCGCCGGTTCGGTCGCCGACACCGGATGCAAGATGGTGGAACCGAGCTGATCTGCCGCAGCCTGCGGCGAAATCCATTTTTTCGTCATTGCGAGAAGCGAAGCGACGAAGCAATCCAGAACCGTGCCGCATGACTGGATTGCTTCGCTTCCACCTACGCGCTCCGCGCTTCGGTGGACTCAACCCCTCCGTAGCTCGCACAGCGAGCGTAGGAGGGTCGCTCGCAATAACGCTTGACGCGTAGGACGGCAGATGACTCAGCTCATACTGTTCAATGTCACCAATGGGCTGATCATCGGCGCTTTTTACGTGCTGATGGCGCTCGGTCTGGCGCTCATCCTCAACCTCTCGAACGTCATCAACTTCGCGCACGGCAATTTCCTGGCGCTGGGCGGCTACCTGGCGTTCACGCTGTCGCCCACTTTGGGCTATTGGGGGGCGCTGTTGGTCTCGCCGCTGCTCACGGCTGCGATCGGCGTCCTGGTCGAGCGGCTGATGATCCGCCGCATCTACAACCGCGATCCGGTCTACAGCCTGCTCTTCACCTTCGGCCTCGCCTTCGTGATGCAGGACACGGCGCGCTACATCTGGGGGCCGAACGGTCTGCCGATGGGACTGCCCGACGTCTTGGCGCAGCCGATCACTGCGAGCCTGTTCTTCATCACCTGGTATCGTGTCTTCATGGTGACGGTCGTCATTGTCGCGGTGATCGGGCTGTTCACCTTCCTGCGCCGTTCGCGCGTGGGTCTGCGCATTCGCGCCGGAACGCTCGATCTCGAAACCGTGGCCACTTTGGGCGTCAACGTGCGCAATCTGCGCACCTTCAATTTCGGCCTCGGTTGCCTGTTGGCCGGCTTAAGCGGCGTGCTCGCCGCCGGGCAGATCGGGCTTAATCCGAATATGGGCGACGACCTCTTGCTGCCGAGCTTCATCGCCATCATCGTCGGCGGCGTCGGCAGCCTGATCGGCACCTTGTTCGGCGGGCTATTGATCGGCGTGGCTGCGGCGCTGACCACTGTCGTCTATCCGTCGGCGAGCGAGGCGGTGATCTACGGAATCATGATGGCGGTCCTTCTCATCCGGCCGCGCGGCCTCATGGGCGAGGAAGGAATGCTGTCGTGAGTATCGCAATTCCCGCCGCCGAGCCGCGGCGCTTCGTAGGCCGCGACCAGCTTGTGCTCGTCGTCATCTGGCTGCTGCTAATCACCGTGCCGCTATGGTTGCCGCTTCTTGGCGGATATACGGCGCTCGCCGCGCGCGTCCTGGTGTTCGGCTTGGCGGCCATGGCGCTCAACCTGCTCTTGGGATTTACCGGCGTATTGAGCTTCGGGCATGCGGCCTATTTCGGGCTTGGCGCCTATGGGGCCGGACTAACGTTGCGCTATCTCGTGCACTCGACGCCGCTCGCCATGCTGGCGGGCACGCTGCTCGGCGGTGTGGCCGGTACGCTGTTCGGCCTTCTCATCGTGCGCCGGCGCGGCGTCTATTTTGCGATGTGCACCATCGCCTTCGGCCAGCTCTGGTACTATCTCGCCTATAGCTGGAACAGTTTCACCGGCGGCTTCGACGGCTTACGCGATTTCCAGCGCGCGCCGATCGGATTGGGGCCGCTCACGCTCGACATCACGACCGGCGGGGCGCCGTTTTATTTTTTTCTCCTCGCCATCTTTGCCGTCGCCGCGGCGTTGATGGGACTGGTGTTGCGCTCGCCGTTCGGCCGCACCTTGTTGGCGATCCGCGAGAACGAGCGCCGCGCGCGCTTTTTGGGCATCCCGGTCGAGCGCCATATCTGGCTGTCGTTCTCGATCTCCTGCTTTTTCACCGCGCTCGCCGGCGCTCTCTACGCGCTGCTCAACAACTTCGCCGATCCCATGACGCTGCATTATTCGCTGTCGGGGTATTTCGTGGTAATGACGGTGATCGGCGGCATGCGCACGTTCTGGGGCCCGCTGGTCGGCGCCGCCGTGTTCGTGATGCTGCAGGATTACATCTCGTCGATGACGGTGAACTGGATGTCGTTCATCGGACTGATTTTCATGTTTGTCGTGCTGTTTTTTCCGCGCGGCCTGCTCGGCACGAAAAGGAAGCCGGCGCAGGGCTGATAGGTCGATTGCGTTCTACGACCGCAATGCCGGCATCACGTCCTTGGCGAACCAGCGTAGCTGCTCCTTGAATTCCTTGGGCGGCAGCCCTTCGGCCCAATGGATCATGAAATCCTCCAGCCCCGGATATTTCGCCGCGACCGATTTGATGCCGTCGATCACGTCCTTGGGCGGGCCGCAAAACCACGCCTTCTGCTTCACGCCGTCCGCGAGTTTAGGCACGCTCGTCGGCGCGCCCGGCGAGCCCCAGGTGCGGCCCTGCTCGTCGGCGTAGCGCACGAAGCCGAATGGCGCGAACCACTTGAAGCGCTCGTCATGCGCCGGCTCGAGCCGGCGGATCGCCGCCTCGCGGCTGTCGGCCAAATAAACGCCGGCGCCCCAGATCATGTCCTCGCCGAGCTTTGTTGGGCGGCCATGCTTGTTGCACGCGGCGTGAAAGGCGCGCACGACGTCGTCGAGAATTTTCTCGCCGTTGAGCGTTACCATCGCCTTGAGCCCATAGCGCGCCATCAGCTCGATGGTCTTGCCGCTGGCGATCGGCATCCAGACTTCGACCGGCAGATGTTTCGGCCGCGGCACCATGGTGATGTCTTTGAGCTCGTAGCCGCGATAGTCCACCGGCGGCGGACAGTCGTAGAATTTGCCCTTGTGGTGAAACTGCTGTTCGTTGAAGCACGTCAGCATGAGCTGAAGCTGCTCCTCGAACAGCTCGCGGTTTTTGTCCGCGTCAATGAGCGGCGCGCCGAATGTTTCCACCTCGCGGGTGTGATAGCCGCGGCCCACGCCCATGACGACGCGGCCGTCGGTGACGATGTCGGCCATGGCGTAGTCCTCGGCCAGCCGGATCGGGTGCCACATCGGCAGGACATTGAAGGCGCAGCCGAACTTCAGCCGCTTGGTCTGGGTGGCGAGCCACAGCCCGAGCTGGATCAGGTTGGGAAAGACCTCGTAGCCTTCGCGCTGGAAGTGATGCTCGGCGGTCCACAGCACGTCGAAGCCAAGCTCGTCCATGAGCTGGGCGACGTCGCGCGCGGTGAAGAAGGCTTCGCGCAGCCGCTCGTCGGAATAGCGCCGCTCGTTGGCCGGTGTGCCGGCAAGCCCGACATTGTCGAGCTCGATCTGGCCGACGTAAAGGACGTGGAATTTCTTGATCATGTGTTCCTTCCCTTGTCCCTATTCCGTAGCTTTTAGGCGGCGGAGTCAACAATATCCCAAGCGATCGGCGCGGGCCACGCCGCGTTCGCGGCACGCCCTTTTTACCGATGACGCCCGGCGCTTTGATCCATTATAGTCTTGGCCCGATAGTTTTGGCCCGATAGTCTTGGCGCGGCCATGAGCGGCAGTCGCGTTTTGCCGATGGATTGACGCCGTGGCGGATGAGGTCAGGGAGGTTTCGCCCATGTTGACGCTTTACTACAGTCCCGGCGCCTGCTCGATGGCGGCGCACATTGCGCTCGAAGAGAGCGGCGAGAAATACGAGCCCAAGAAGGTCGACCTCGCCGGCGGCGAGCAGCGCACCGAGGCGTACCTCAAAATCCATCCTCTGGGGCGCGTGCCGGCGCTGCGGCTCGATGACGGCGAGCCGCTCACCGAAAACACCGCCATTCTGCCCTACCTCGGCAAGCGGTTCGATCTCTGGCCTAGGGACGCCCTGGCCGAAGCGAAGGCGCTGTCGCTGATCGGCTTCTTCGCTTCCAGCGTGCATCCGGCGCACGCCCATGTCGGCCGGCCCGAGCGCTATACGGCGGACACCTCCGCCTTTCCCGGCATCAAGGACGCCGGCCTGAAAACCTTCCACGGCTACTTGAAGCAGATCGACGGCATGCTTGCGGGACGCGAATGGTTCTCCGATCGCTACTCCGTGCTCGACCCTTACGGCTTCGTCTTCTACACCTGGGGCGTGCGCCGCGAGCTGCCGATGGGCGAGCTGAAAAACTATAGCGCATTCAAGGACCGCATGCTCAAGCGTCCCGCCGTCGCGCGCGTGGCGGAGGACGAGAAGATCAAGGTGTGAGGATTTGCGAACGCTATTCATGAAATGTCATTGCGAGGAGCGAAGTGACGAAGCAATACAGAACCTTGCCGCCGCAATGGATTGCTTCGCTTCCACCTACGCGCTCCACGCTTCGGTGGACTCAAACCCTCCGTAGCTCGCATAGTGAGCGAAGGAGGGTCGCTCGCAATGACGTGAGGACAGAGAAAACACAGGGAGAAAGTTCATGGCCAAGTTCACCTGGGACCACATTCATCTGCGCACCACCAATCCCGACGGGATGGCGCAGTGGTTCGAGAAAATGCTCGGCGCCGAGGTCGTTCGCACCATGCAGCAGGGCAAGCCGCGCATCGATCTGAAACTCGGCGGCGCCAATATCTTCATCGCTCCGGTGGCGGCCGGGGACGGAACCAACGCGGCCCCGGCCATTCCGTACCGCGGCCTCGATCATTTCGGGCTTTGCGTGAGCGGCATCGACGCAATCGCCGCCGATCTGAAATCGAAGGGCGTCGAGTTCACTCGCGAACCGACGACCGTTCGGCCGGGCGTGCGCGTCTGCTTCATCCGCGCGCCCGAGGGCGTATCGATCGAGCTGCTCGACCGCGACGCCAAGTACGCGTGAGGCGGCTTAGATTCGGATTTGCGCGCTTAGCGCACGCCATGACCGCTGGAAATGCCGCGCCGCGTCTGCGGGGCCACGACCTTGTCGGAGACGTGGATGTTCCAGACCTCCGCCTTGTCCTGCGCCGCATAGGCGTCGAACAGTCCGCGCAACTGCCCGGGCTGGGTGACATTGGTGCCGCGCAGACCGAAACCGTCGGCGATCGCGGCAAAGTCGGTATAGCCGAACACCGAACCGGAATCGTCGACGCCGTCGGCACGCAATTTGTGAATCTCCGCTCCGTAGGCGCCGTCGTTGAAGATGCAGAACAGGAGCTTGAGCCCGTGGCGCGCCACCATTTCCAGCTCCTGAATGTGCATCAAAAAACTGCCGTCGCCCTCGAACAGCGCCACCCGCCCGTTGCGGCGCGCCGCGGCGACGCCGATGGCGTAGGAAATGCCGCTGCCGATGGCGCCGAAGGCGCGGATGGCGTGATAGTTTTCAGGCTTGCGGCCGCGCATCACCGAATGGAAATAGGATTGATGGCCCGAACCGCTGACCGAATCGAAATCCTTCGGAATGACGCGGTCGAGCTCCTCGATGACACGGCGCGGATCGAGCGTGCCGGGATCGACGGCGAATTCGGCGGCGTCGGCCGGCTCCGCCTTGATGCGCCGCGCCAGTTCCGGCGAACGGACGGTTGCCGCGGTCGGCCCGCGGGCGGTCAATTTTTCGACAATCGCCGCGGCGGTCAATTTCGCGTCGGCGTTAAGATGCAAGTCGCCCGACTTCATGCCGTGCGCAAGCCCGAGCGGCTCGGTGTCGATCTGCACGATTTCGGCCTTGGGAAACATGCTGCCGTTGTCGACGGTGTAGTAGTTCAGCGACGTGCCGAACGCGACGACGAGATCGGCCTTCGCTCCCATTTCGCGCGCGATGTCGCGGGCGAAGCCGCCGGCGACGCCAAGCGAGAACGGATTGTGATCGAACATGCCGCGGGCGAGGAGCGTCGTCGCCAGCAGCGCGCCCGAGCGTTCGGCGACCTGTTCGACTTCGGCGGCCGCGCCGGACATCAGCACGCCGCGGCCGGCAAGCACGATCGGACATTTGGCGCGCGAAAGTTTCTCGACCAGCGCATCGACCTGATGCGGGTGCGGCGGGATGGGTTCGACGCGCGGCATCACCGACGACGACGGCTGATAGGCGCCGATGTTCGGCAGCGGCTCTTTCTGCAGATCGTATGGCACGCCGAGCACCACCGGCCGCCGCTCGCGCCGCGCCAGATAGAATGCCTCGCGCACGCATTGATACATGCGCCGCGGGCTGTGCGCGGAAATGTAATGCGCGCCGCACGCGGCGGCGAACGGCGGCTGGTCGAGCGCCTGATTGTACCACTTGGCGTGGATCGGCGCCTCGCCGGCGAATACCACGAGCGGTATGCGCCCGCGCGACGCCGTCGTCAGCGCCGTCATGATCTGGGTGAAGCCGGGCCCGCAGGTCACCGAGGCGACGCCGACCTTGCCGGTCGCGAGATGATAGCCCATCGCCATGGCGGCCGCGCAGTGCTCGTGCCGGGCCGAGAACGTGCTCATGCCGGGAAGCTGCTGCATGGCGGCGACCCAATGCATGTTGCCGTCGCCCATGAGCGTGAAATGCGTGTCGACGCCCTCGGCGGCAAAGGCCCGGGCGAGAGCTTCGTAGATCGGAATGTTTTGCATGGGTGCTCCGCTGGGCGGATTAGCCGACCCGCCTTCGCTCCCTCCGCGAGCTACTGCGGGGTTGAGTCCGCCGAAGCGCAGAGCGCGAAGGTGGAAGGCATAATCCGTCGCTTCCGCTTCGCTCTATAGTACCAAATATAACAGATTGCGCTTCCACTTAGTGTCGCCTCAGGAAATCCAAAACCTTGTCGTTGAACGCCCCCGGCTGCTCCCAGGCCATGGCGTGGCCGGCATCGTGGATGATTGCCCATTCGTGATTTTGCAACTGCGCCGCCCAGATGCGCATCAAGGCCGGAGGCGCGAGCAGATCGGCATCGGCGGCAATGATGAGCGCCGGAGTGGGGATAGTCGCGATCTTGGCAAACGTGTTCGGCGTGCGCAATGGCGGCTGAAAGGGCACGCCCGGCTGGCGCGAGTTATCGTCGATCTCGATCCAGCGCCTGGTGCCCTCGGGGTTGGCGCCGCGATAGGACGGTCCGAGTTCCCGAAAATGCGCGGACTGTTTTCTGATGTCGGGAATGGCGATGCGCGCGATGAAATCGGCAATGTCCTTGTCCTCAATGGCTCCGGTGCTTCCGCCGACGATCAGGCTGCGCAGCCGTTCAGGATGCCACGCCGCATAATCCAAAGCGGCGAAACCGCCGCCGGCGACGCCGAGCAAATGGAATTTTTCCAGCTTGAGATAATCCACGAGCGCATGAAGATCGCCGGCGATGCTCCCCGGCTGCGGTCCCGTGGCGGGATCGGCGATGCTCTTGCCCCAGCCCCTGCGGTCGAACGCGACGACGCGGTAACCGGCCCGCGAGAAGCCGGCAATTTGCGCCTCCCAGATGGCGACGGTGCCGGTGTTCGGGTGCAGGAGGACGATCGGCACGCCGTCGCCGCCGCTGTCGGTGAACCATGATTTCACGCCGGGAAGTTCGGCGTACGCGCCGCTGCGGGACTGTTCGGCGGTCATTGTTGCTCCGCGCCTTCGCGCAACGCGCCCGAACTATACGGCCGGCGACAGGCGTTCGAGGACCTGCGCGCGTGTTTCGATGGCGAAGAACACCGCGACGATCGCGCCCATCAGCGCGAACAGCCCGAACATGACGAACACCGCGTTGATGCCCCAGTGCGGCAGCACCCAGCCGACCACACTGGTGCCGACCACCGAGGCGCCGCGCTGCCAGGCGCTGGCGACGCCGCCGCCCAGCGCGCGCAAATGGGTCGGATAGATCTCGGCCGTGTAGGTCGCGAGCCCCAGAAGCGTCGAGCTGAGGAAGAAGAATCCGCAGGTCGCGAGTGCGAGCGTTCCGGTTGCGCTCAGTTGCGGCAGGAACGCAAAGGCGAGGAGCGCCACGGCACAGCCGCCGAGACTGATGATGAACATCGGCCGCCGGCCGATGGCCTCGATCAGATAGACCGCGAGGAACGCGCCGCCGAGCCCGACGGTGCTCATGATCAATCCGTAGACCAACGACTGCTCGACCGGAAGGCGATAGACGGTGCGGAACAGCGACGGCATCCAGGCGGTGATGCCGTAGGACACGAAATAGGCGCCGATCCAGAGAAGCCACACCGAGATGGTGCGGCGCAGATAGATGCCCTTGAACAGGTCGGCGATCCGCGGCCGCACTTCGGCGACCATGGGAAGATCCGCGGGCAGCGCCGGGACCGGCTTGCCTTCGCGCGCGGCGATCTGCTCGATGCCAGCCAAGGCGCGGTCCGCCTCGTCATAGCGGCCTTGGCTCGCGAGCCAGCGCGGCGATTCCGGCAGCAGGCTGCGCAGCGGTATCGCCAACAGCGCCGGAACGGCGCCGATAATGAACATCCAACGCCAGCCCCAATGCGGCACGACGTAGACGGCGACCAGCGCGACCGCGAGCAAGCCGATCGAGAACAGCACTTGCACCTTGAGGGAGAAGCGGCCGCGGCCTTTGGCGCGGGCGAATTCATTGACGTAGGCGGCCATCAGCGGAATTTCGCCGCCGAGGCCGATGCCCTGAATAAAGCGCAGCCACCAGAGCATGGCGTAGCTCGTCGCCGCCGCGCAGGCCAAGGCGCCCAGCGAGAAAATCAAAAGTGTCGCCAGCATCGAGCGCCGGCGGCCCCAGTGCTCGGCGATCCAGCCGAAGGCGATGGCGCCCACGAGCTGGCCGGCAAAGCCGATGCCGATCAGCGAGCCAATCTCCTGCGGTTTGAGATGCCAAAGGCCGATCAGCGGCGGCAGCACATAGGCGATGGCGATCGAGTCGAAAGCGTCGAAGAACCATGCGGTGCAGATGATGAGCCGCATTTTCAGATGCCACGAGCAGTAGGGAAGGCGCTCCAAACGCGCCACGACGTGGCGCATGTCGCCGCGCCCGCTTAAAGCCGCGGTGTCGGTCATGGCTGCGACGTTGGTCATCGTATGTCCTCCCCGCTTGTGCGGCTCGGCGCCGGCGTAACAGCGCGAGCTCGCGTTCCCCAGTGATGCGTGCACGTTGCCCATGCTGCTCGTTGCTTGAAGCATACAACCGAAGCGACGCCGCGCCCAGCCGAAAGGCGCTCATCCGCCCTGCGACTTCAGCGCTTCAGTGCGCGCTCCGCGCGTCATTGCCCAGACCGAAAACGCCAAACACCCCATCGCGGCGATGGTGCCGGCGACCGGCCAGGCGGAGCGGCCGAGAAACGCGCCGATCGCGGCGGCGGCGATGGCCGCGCAGGATTGCTGGGTAAAGCCGACGAGCGAGGAGGCGGTGCCGGCGCGGTCGGGAAACGGCGTGAGCGCGCCCGCCATGGTTTGCGGCATGGCGAGCCCCATGCCGGCGAGATAGATCGTCATCCCGGCCACCAGCCAAGCCACGTCGGCGAGGCCGAGCGCCACCACGGCGGTCATCGTCAATCCGCCCGCCGCCATGATCGCGGCGCCGATGCCGATCATGCGGTCGAGGCCGAGCCGCATCACGATGCGCGCCGCGATGTTCGTTCCCAGCATGTATCCCAACGCCCCGAAGGCGTAAGTGGCGCCGAAGGTAAGCGGCGAAAGTCCATAAACGCCTTGGATGACGATGGAGGCTCCGGAAACCCAGGCGTAGAGACCGACGAAGGTGCTGGTGATGATGGCCAAATGCGCGAGAAAGCCGCGATGCTCGAGCACCGAGCGGTAGAGGCCGCCCATGGCGGCGAGCGAAAACGGACCCGGCGTGGGCTTGCGCAGGGTCTCCGGCAGAAGCCGCGCGGTCACCGAGCCGGCAAGCGCGGCGAAGATCGCCAGCAGGATGAAGCCGGCGCGCCAGCCGAACGCGGTCTGCAGGATGCCGCCGATCACCGGCGCCACGATCGGGGCGAACGCCTGGATCGATCCCATCAGCGAGAGTTCGCGCCCGGCGCGCACTCCCGAATAGAGATCGCGCACCACGGCGCGCGCCAGCACGATAGCGCCGGCGCCGCCGAGCGACTGCACGAAACGCACCGCGATCAGCGCCTCGATCGATTGCGTCGTCGCGCACAGCACGCTGCCCAGGCCGTACAAGCAAAGCGCCGCCAGCAGCACCGGCCTGCGGCCTATTCGATCCGAGAGCGGCCCATAAATGATCTGGCCGACGGCAAAGCCGAGCAGATAGCTTGAAATGGTCAGTTGCACCTGCGCGGTCGGCGCATGCAGCGCGCGTGCGATGTCGGGCAGCGACGGCACGTACATGTCCATCGACATCGGGCCGAGTCCGGTCAACGACGCCAGCAGCAGAGTGAGCGCAAAGGTGCCGGGACGCAGCATCAGGAGAAGGCTACAGGCCGACGCGCGCGGTCTGCGCCCCGCGGGAAGCGATCAGGTCTTGGGTGCAAACAGCTGGCACCAGCCGCTCGGGCTGATTGTCCCCTGCACGAATTTGCACGCGTTCGGAGGTTGGAAGTTCACGCACACGGCGCAGCTTTGCTGTCCCTTCGGATGGTCCTGATACTTCGCGTCCGCCTGGCTGATCTTCTGCTGCGCGCCGGCCCGCGTCGCTACCGTGGCGGTTGCGGCGACGCCGAATGCGAGCGTCGCGCCTTTGAGCGCCACGCGCCTTGAAAGGCGCTCGCTACCGTTGTCGTTTTCGCTCATGATCGATTCCTACGTTTTATTTGTTCGCCCTGCCAATATCGCTTCGGCATGACTACCCAAAATCGTATCGCGATCCGCCGCCGCAATGTCAAGCGACCGCACGTGCCGCACGCAATCCATCATCCCCATGTCGTAGGGATAATCGCTGCCGAGGAACACGCGGTCGGCGCCGGCCGAGGAGATGAGGAATTCGAGCGACGCCTTCGAGTGACAGATGGTGTCGTAGCGGAAGCGATCGAGATATTTTTCCGGCGAATGTTTCAAGTGCACCTTCGGCTCGGGCCGCACCTGCCAGCCGTGCACCCAGCGGCCGCCCTGATAGGGAATAAAGCCGCCGCCGTGCACCATGACCGGCTTGAAGTTTGAAAAACGTTCCAGGACGCCGCCGAAGATCAGGCAGGCCGCCGCAATGGTGGTGTCGAGCGGATTGCCGATCAGGTTGGTGAGATAGTAGGAGCGCAGCCGGTCGGCGCCGGCGACATTGCCGGGATGAATCATGAAGAAGGCGTCGAGCTCGGCCGCCGCCGCCCACAGCGGCTCGAAGCTCGGATCGTCGAGATTCTTGCCGCCGATGTTCGAGCCGATCATCGCGCCGTGCAGTCCGAGCGTGCGCATGGCACGGCGCAATTCTTCCGCGGCCTTTTCCGGCGCCTGCATCGGCAGCGTGGCGATGCCGCAAAACCGGTCGGGCCTTTCCTTCACCAGCCGCGCGATGCCCTCGTTCTGGATCGCCGCTGCGGCCACGCCGACGGAAGCCTCCTGGCCGTAGAGCCAGGTCTGCGGCGCGGCCGAGAGCACGTGCATATCGACCTCGGCCGCATCCATGTCGGCAAGCCGCCGCTCGATATCATGGCCGCCGCGCGGAAACGGCCGGTACGCCACGCCGGCCACCTCGCAGACCGCGTTATCGGCGTCGAACGGCGTGAGTTTCAGCCCGAGGCTCGGAATCTCCTTCTGCAGGAGTTTTATGGTGTCGTCGGCGAGCACGTGCGTATGGATGTCGATGGTCCGCGGCATTGTCTCTCCCCGGGTGGCAAACTTTGTTACTCAAGTCCCCATTTTCGCGCACCAGTCCGCAATTGTTCCGTGCATTTGGCTGCCAATACCTTTGCATAATTCCTTGGCGGGACAACGGAGCACTTGTATTCGTCATCATCAACGCGATGAAAGATGACAATTGCAGGGCGATCGATATCGCGCAAAGGACGAAGCCGCACTCGATGCGTGTTATTTCCAAAATGCGTCAGATGCGTTGTCACGATCTCTCCTGGAAAGCGAAAGGTCGCTTCCTTTGTTTCGTTCTGTCCGACGCCAAAAAATGTCGCAAGCGTCGCAACAGGTAGTTGAATTTGATATCCGGGATGGTCATCGCCTTGGCCGCCGGTTTCATAGGCGAGAATCTGCAAATAGAGCCGCTGAGGACGGATCGTGAGGGGATCCATCTTGGCAAACAGCTTGGAGCGCTTGGCAGGCGTCGCAAGGTTGAGCACCTTTTTGAAAAGAGGCTTCGGGCTCGCCTTGGCCTTAACTTTAAGCCACGGCTTACTTGCTTTTCCGCGATCTTCTCCACGGTCACGCTCACTTGCGAGGTCGCTTTCGTTCTTGAGCTTTCTCACCAATTTTAGGGTCAGCTCTTCTGATCCGGCTCGCATGGATTTCCATGCCTCATCGATTTCCCTTTCAAGCGGATCGCCATGCGGGGTTTCAATCTCAACGCTAAGCTCGGTGTTTCGAAGCAGACCGCCGCCGGTCAGATTCGCGGAACCGACAATGACGACACTTCGCTCAGCAAACCTGAATTCGAAGAACTTTGGATGAAAGATCGAATTTGCGTACTCGTCCTCAATTGCACCAGCATAGGTGTGCTTCTTGTATAGCTCTTGTAAGTAAAGGCTGTACAAAAGTGAGTCTGGCGTCGTTACTCCATTCCCGACGCCGTAGATCGACTGAAACTCTCCACCTTCATCGAGGAACTCTTCCAGCTGCCGCGCAAATAATCCGATGCCATCCCAACGAGCGTATGCGACGGCGATACGAAGTCGCTGGAGATTATCGGTCTGCAGAAGTGTCGCAATACGCTTGAAAAGCTGGTTAGGCCCGTGAGGCGTCTGCTCGAAAAACCCGATGCTTTTTCGTGATTTCGCCATGCTTACAGCTGAATGTTTGCGTCGGGATCTCCCGCCTCTAGCGCGCTCATCCAGGCGAGACACAAGTCGCGCGAGACATAGCGCTCATAAGCGGCCGTTTCCTTGCGCTCGACGATTGGAAAGGTCGAATAAATGTAATGGATGGCGTCCCGGTCGGTGATGCCATAGAGGTTGAGATAAACGGCATCCAGCTTCGCCCGCAGGGTTGCACGCCTCTGCTCATCCCAGGCAAAGGGTGGTTTGACCATTCCAGCCTTGTCCATAAATCCCATTTCACCGGCGAATGGCGCCATATCGTGCGCGGTGTATGTCAATTCTAGCACAGTGTCCTTCACGATTTGCGCCGCCGTTTTCTTGCCAAAGCGCTGGTTGCCGTATTGATCGGGCGGGATTACCGGCAGTTGCTCGACGATAAAAAGATTGAGTGTTTGGCCTTGGATTTTTTGGCGCGTGACAAAATCAAAGACGATGCTGTTGAAATTGGCACACAGAAGATACTCCCGGCGCTCAGCGACCGTTGAGCGCAGCAAGGGAATTTTGTTGCCGAAACCAGCAATAGGAAACAGTGCGGCGATGAACGTCCGTTCGTTGGTCGGTGCAGTGATCTCTTTAAATCCAAGCACCCAGGTTTCCGAGGGTGACCAGCCGCACTCGGAAGCGAGTACCCAATATTGCGGTTCCGGTAGCCAAGCAGGGTCCTGATGTTGCTCGAGCGTTGCTGGTACGGGCTGCGCTGGTCGATGCTGGTTCTGCAAATTGACCACCACGCTTGCGGCGCGATGGTCGAATGCCTGGGCCATTTTCCCTTCGTATAGCGGGAGCCATTCGCCTTTTGCACTGCGCCACCGGTGCGCGCCGATGGGATACGCTTTTTCTTTCTCCTCCAGCTCTCTTCTGGTCCGAAAGAGATTTGAATCGTTCGTCATGTGAAACATGGTCGAATATTTGACAGGCCATGCTTTGACCTCGGAGTCACCGGAACGATCAACTAGAACGGGCACGCGTCCGTAAAGGGCGGTGGTGAGATCGGCGTCACGACGCGAGCGGAAGATCGGCGCTGTACCCGTATTGGGATTGACTCGCGCAAAATCCTCCGCTGTTAAGGGAAAACACTTTTCTGGGTCGGCCAACTCGGAAACATCTTGTAAGAAGAATGCACATTGCGCCGTCCTCTTTATGGGTTTTGGACTTGCGACAAAGGCGCAAAACTTGAACCGGCTATCGACATCGGGGAAGAACGGCTCTTCACCGAAGCGTGTGCGTCTATTCTCGAAGTCGTAGAGTGCTTTTAGGCGTCCGCCTGTTGCAACGCCTTTGAAGAATTCTGATGCGGTCTTGTCGGATGCGATGCCGGATGGTGTGAGGAGTCCCACCATTCCGCTGGGCTTAACGAGCGTCATGGCTCGTTCCACAAACAGCGAGTAAAGATTTACGTCGCCTCCCGATAGCAGCGGGTAATCGCCCGACGTACGGGCGATATGGGTCGCGGCTTCGGCACGTTCATTGGCCTTCGCGTAGTCCTGGGCAAGCGGATCATCGGACTTCTCCACCTCGCCGATCATTCGAGTCCGATCCGCGGCTCGGGGAGACATAGCAATGTCGCGCCTGCGGGCCGCAAACCACTCCACCTGCTGGAGCTTCATGCGATCCCACGGGGGATTGCCAATAATGGCATCAAAGCCCCCAGACAGTTCGATTGATTCCCAATTCGACCAGACACCCGGAAACAGCACCTGCCAATTGAAGAATCTTTCCTCATTGACGAGTTGCCTAGCCCGGCCGACAAGCGTGGAAAAGCGCTCGGCCTCGGGACGGCTATTCCTCATCTCAATCGTACCGAGAGCAATCTGAATTGGGTCACCAAATTGTCCATCCACAAACGCGTGTAGCGCGGCTTTGTCATCTTTCTTGGCAGGGAGCCAGTCAAATGAGTGAATGAGTGAGAGGAATGCGTCGAGTGGAACGGTCATTTCCTGCACTTCGGCGAAAACATCCGCCGACCGATGGGCCTCAGCAATTTCCGCATCAGTGAGCCCCTCGATGATCTGCATGGAACTGGCGGCACGCATGGCGCGCGTCATCGGACCATGCAGAAGAAGAGGCCCGCCCAGAGAAGCTGCCTTGTCTATGCCTCTGCGTACCCACAGACCAAACAGGCTGTCACCGCAACGCAGATGATGGTCAAGGAAGCTGAGAGGCGCGCCCACAGTGAAGGTGTGGAGCCAAAGCGAGACCTTGGCGAGTTCCACGGCCATCGGATTCTTGTCTACGCCGTAGATGCACCGTTTCAACACCATACGACGGATGATGTGACGATCATCCAGCTGCGCCGGATCGATCGTCCAGCCGCGCTCTTCAGCATTGCCAAGAATAGTGCTTCGGATCGAATCGATTCGGTCACTCAACGGTGAGACATAATCGCCCCACGCAACGAGCGCTTCGGCTTCCGCCATTGCGGTAATGACTTGATCGGCCAAATAGTCGACGAGGCTCACTAGGAAGTGCCCGGAGCCCATAGCCGGATCACATATTTTCAATTCAAGAAGTCGCTCAGCCGGATCCAGGCGTTTGAGCGTGCCAAGCCGATAACTCTCGGGTTGCGAATTCTTAGCCAGCTCTGCGGCTTTCGAGCGAAAGGCCTCCACAATTCCTGCAACAAGCGGCTCGATGCTTTCCCTAATAATTAGAGCCACGAGATCATCGGGCGTGTAGTAACTGCCTGAGGCCTTACGCGCAAAAACATTTGGCCGAATGACAATCCGGCGACCATCGCGAACGAGCTCGTGTTCAAGCAATTGCTCATAAATCGAGCCAAGCTGCTGAACACTGAGGTCACGGTAATTGATGTACTTACGACCATCGGGAGTTTGTTCAAACGACAAAGCGTCAATGACGTTCGCCATGACGGTATCACCCAAGCGAACTTTGGTCAGAAGTGGAGTTCGCTTGGCATCAAACAAACCGCCATTGTACGGCGGCAATCCGATCGATCGATCACCTCCATCAATGGCGCGGCAAAGGTCTTCAAGCATCGACCAGTATCGGGCGGCGGTGTCCGAAAACGTGTCGTTGCGATCTTTGCGTATGCCGACATCGCCCCGAACGCGATCGCGCAATCCATATTCATCATAACGAGTATCGCGAACCGGCAGCAGGTCTCGGTCCTCCGCATAGAGGATGAACAACAGTCGATAGAGAAGAATCAACGCCGCCTCGCGTACTTCCTGCAAGTGGACAGTCGGTGCAGCGGCGGCTATGGCACGCGCGAGTTCTGGGAACACCTGACCGAAAACAAGATTGGAAAGACTTTTGGCAACGCGTTCTTCGTAGAAGTGTCCCTCTTCTAGCGCGCGTTGATGAAAGGTGCGCTCATCACTGGGAGACTGAAGAAAGGCGTCTCGGCCAAAGACGAGGAGAAACACCTTAAGCCAATGATGGCCTTGCTCCCCAGTTAGAGCGAATAGACCACCGTCATGTCCTGCAATACTAAGCACCCTTGCGAGATCGAGTTCAAAGAATTGCTCGGATACGGAGCGCGCGCCTTGGTAATAAAGTCGCCAATGGGCTCCATTGGTGAGAATGCCCCATCGAAGCTTTCCGGTGGTCAGGTCGTCGACACGGCGCAAATAGCGCAGCATCTGCGTCGATGGAGCCGTTTCTTCGCCGCGCCTGCCTGACCGGCGATCAAGGGGGCGCTGCCATCGCTTGGATTCCACTACGGCGAGGCCAAGCTCGTATTGCCGCCATTCTTCCGAAAGGCGGTTAGCCGCCATTTTCGCCGATTCGTCTTTGAAGAGGATGCCATCGGGAACGTCCTCTCGCCCATGCGCGGCGAGGTTTTGCTGGCGCAGACTGGCGTTCCAGCCGAGGCGCCTCAGAATAGGCCAAATTAAATCATCTTCAGTCTGGCTTTCGTTAGCGGGCCGTTCGATCGGGAAACGCTTGTAAATTTGGCCAAGATCGGCGGCGAGAGATTCGATCGAAGCGGCAGGGATGGCCGACCAATCCGACAAGCGGCGGATGGAATCATGGAGAAAGTCCCCCGAAAAGAGACTCCCTTGGAAAGGGTTCTCTGGCGTCACGAAGCGCATCGGCGGAGTGCCTTCGGCACCACGCGGTTTTGCGTCGGTGATTGTATTTGTCGGTTTTTCTTTAGGACGCGTCATATGTCCCCAGCCCGTAGGGCGGATTAGCCGCAGGCGTAATCCGCCATCTCGAAAGGCCGAACGGTGGATTACGCTGCGCTAATCCGCCCTACGCTTGCTCTGAGTGTTCCGCGCGGCTCGGCGTCGGAGGCCGGCAACGGCCAACCTTTATCCTGGTAGACTTCAATGCACAGCTCCAAGACCTCGCGCGCGTTGGCTCGCGCTTGTTCGAGCGTCTTGCCGTTCGTGATCAGTCCGGGGAACGCCGGGCAACGTACGCTGTAGCCGCCTTCGCGCTCCGACCGGAATGTGCACACGTATTGCGCGTGGAGCGTGCCGATTGTTTCCTGTCGCTTTTTCATTTTGGGCATTTCACCGGAAGACCTTGTTGAGTGCACGCAGCCATCTGGCGACGCATGATATACGCTTTCCTCTTCAATTCTGCCACCCCGCCCGCCCCCACGCGAGGTCCCCTTTAGCTGTCGGCAGTTTCGAGTATAAAGAAGCCGCCGAGACCCCGATCAAAGATTTCCGGAACCCAGCATGGACGCCAAGACGCATTCGAAAACCGACGATCGCGCGACCCACCACGGCCGTGTCGAAGACGACCCTCTGGTCCGCGGGCACGGCCGCTACATCGCCGATGCGCCGCTGCCGAACCAGGCCTATGCCTATTTCGTGCGCTCGCCGCACGCCTTCGCCCGTATCGTCAGCCTCGATGTTTCCGCCGCCGAGAAGGCGCCCGGCGTGGTCGGCGTGCTGACGGCTGCGGATTTGGCGGGGGTCGGCAGCATCGGCCGCCATCCGCCGCTGCCCGGGCGCGGCGGCAAGGCGCTGGTGATGCCGTTTCGCCCGGCGCTCGCTTCCGAGCGGGTCATGCATGTCGGCGAACCGGTCGCCATGGTGGTCGCCGAGACCGCCGCCGCCGCGCAGGATGCCGGCGAACTTGTCGCGGTCGAATATGAAACGCTCACCCCGGTGACCGATGCGCGCGCGGCGTTGCGCGATGGCGCCGCGCAATTGTGGCCGCAGGCGCCCGGCAATCTCGCCGTCGACTGGCCCGGCCCGGCCGCCGATCCCGAAGCCAACGCCCGCACCGTCGAAGCGCTGTTCGCATCCGCCAAATTCGTCGCCAAGATCGCGGTGATGAATCAGCGCATGGTGATCAATTCGATGGAGCCGCGCGGCGCCACGGCGAGCTACGATCCGGCGAGCGATAGCTACACCATGCGCGCCTGCTCGCAGAGCGCCGGCACGCTGCGCGAAAATATTCTCGGCATCATGAATCTGCCCAAGGAGCGCCTGCGCATCATTACCGAGGACGTCGGCGGCGCGTTCGGGCTGAAAACCGGCGCGTACCCGGAAAACATTGCGCTTTTGGTCGGCGCGAAAAAATTCCGCCGGCCGATCCACTGGATGTCGAGCCGATCCGAGGCGTTCGTCAGCGACAACCAGGCGCGCGATACCTATTCGGAGGTCGAGCTCGCGCTCGACGAGAAAGGAAAATTTCTGGCGCTGCGCATCCGCAATGTCTGCAATGTCGGCGCTTACCTCGGCTCGATCGGTGCCGCCATTCCGACGCTGAGCTTTTCCCGCTGCCTGCCCGGCATGTACGACATCAAGCATATCGACATCGGCGCCAAATGCGCCTTCACCAACACGCTGCCGACCGCGCCCTATCGCGGCGCCGGCAGGCCGGAAGCAAGCTACGCGCTCGAACGCGCGGTCGACGAAGCGGCGCGTATTTCCGGCATCGATCCGATCAAGCTGCGCCGGCGCAATCTGATCAAAAAGTCGGCCATGCCCTACAAAACGCCGGTGGGAACGACCTACGACAGCGGCGATTTCGAGCCGATCCTCGACCAGGCGCTTGCGCTTGCCGATTACGACGGCTTCAAGCAGCGCCGGCGCGAGGCGAAGAAGCGCGGAAAATATCGGGGCTTCGGCATCTGTTGCGCGCTGGAACATTCCGGCGGCGCGCCGACCGAAACCGCGCTGCTGACATTTCCCGGCAACGAGACGTTGCAGCTCAGCCTCAACGTGCAGAATACCGGCCAGGGCCACGCCACGGTGTTCCCGCGCGTGATCGCCGAGCGCCTTGGCATCCCGGCGGAAAGGATTCCGCATCGCCACGGCGATTCCGCGCTCGAGCTTCCCGGCTACGCATCCGTCGGATCGCGTTCGGGGATGACGGTCGGCCATTCGCTGGTGAAAGCCATCGACGCGATTATCGAAAAGGGCAAACCCATTGCCGCTTCGATGCTGGAAACCGGCGAGGCGGACATCGCCTACAAAGCCGGACATTTCGAGGTGGTGGGCACCGATCGCCGCGTGCCGCTGTTCGAGGTCGCAAGCCGCGCTGCCGAGATGAAAAAGCGCGGCGACATCGCCGAGGATCTCGACACCAAGACCACGACCGAGACGCCGCAGACTTTTCCCAACGGCGTGCACATCGCCGAGGTCGAGATCGATCCGGACACCGGCGCCATGACGGTCGCCGCCTACACTTCCGTCGACGATTGCGGCAAAGCCCTCGACCCGATGATCGTTGAAGGTCAGTCGCACGGCGCGGTGGTTGCGGGACTGGGCCAAGCGCTGATGGAGCGCACGGTTTACGATGCCGACAGCGGGCAGCTCGTGACCGGCTCGTTCATGGACTACGCCCTGCCCCGCGCCGACGACGTGCCGCCGTTGCGGGACGCGCTCCACAACGTGCCGGCAACGACCAACCCGCTCGGCGTCAAGGGCGTCGGCGAGGCCGGAACGACAGCGGCGATTGCGGCGGTGATGAACGCCGTTGCCGATGCCATTCCGGGCGGCGCCGGCGCGCATCTCGACATGCCGGCTTCGGCGGCGCGCCTGTGGGAAGCCTGCCGGCGGACCGCAAGCTAGGGCGCGCTTCCGCTCATTCGTCGCCCCGGTAGCCGCCCATTGCGGACGATATTTCGGCCGGAAGCTTCCGCGGCTGCATCTGCTGCGGCACGGCGGCGCCGATTGAGAGCGCGAAGTCGACGCTGTTCGCACAATCCGCTACGTCGTAGCTCGCGCAGCGAGCGTAGGAGGGTCGCTCAATCCCGGCTACAATACGCGCAGAATTGGAGTCCGTAATGCCACAGCATCCCGAAGCGATCCTGCAAGGCAAGCAGCGCCCGTTCACCGGCGCCGAATTTTTGGAGTCACTGCGCGACGGCCGCGAGGTCTACATCTACGGCGAGCGGGTCAAGGACGTCACCACGCACCCGGCCTTTCGCAACGCGGCCGCTTCGATCGCGCTCCTGTACGACGCCTTGCACGACGCCAAGACCAAGGACCTGCTCACCGCGACGACCGACACCGGCTCCGGCGGCTACACGATGAAATTCTTCAAGGCGGCGCGCTCGCGCGAGGAGGTCGTGGCGCAGCGCGACGCCATCGCCGCCTGGGCGCGCATCAGCTATGGCTGGCTCGGAAGGAGCCCCGATTACAAGGCCGCGTTCCTCAACACGCTCGGCGCCAATGCCGAGTTTTACGGCAAATTCGCCGGCAACGCGCGGGCCTGGCACAAGCGCGCGCAGGAAGCCGTGCTCTATCTCAATCACGCGCTGGTCAATCCGCCGATCGACCGCAACAAGCCGGTCGAGCAGGTCAAGGACGTCTACATCACCATCCAGAAGGAGACCGACGCCGGCATTTACGTCTCCGGCGCCAAGGTGGTCGCCACCAACTCGGCGCTCACCCACTACAATTTTCTCGGCCAGAACATGGGCCAGGAAATCAACGACCCGGCCATGGTGGTGATGTTCATCGCGCCGATGAACACGCCGGGCATCAAGCTCATCTGCCGGCAGTCCTACGAGTTCGCCGCCGCCGCCACCGGCACGCCCTGGGATTATCCGCTCACTTCGCGCTTCGACGAGAACGACGCCATCTTCGTTTTCGACAACGCCTTCATCCCGTGGGAAAACGTTTTCATTCATCGCGACGTGGAGCGGCTGAAAAACTTTTATCCCAAATCGGGATTTTTCAACGGCTTCACCATGCAGGGCTGCACGCGGCTCGCGGTCAAGCTCGATTTCCTCGTCGGGCTCCTCTACAAGGCGGCGCGCGCGACCGGCGTCGAGGCGTTCCGCGGCGTGCAGGCGCAGATCGGCGAGGTGGTCGGCTGGCGGAATTTATTCTGGTCGCTCACCGACGCCATGGCGTACAATCCCGAACCGTGGGTAAACGGCCACGTGCTGCCCAACTCGCGCGCGTCGAGCACCTATCGGCTGTTCATGACCGAGGCCTACCCGGCGGTGCGCAACATCATCGAGAAGGTGGTCGCCTCGGGCCTGATTTACCTGCCGTCGAACGCGCTCGATTTCAAAAATCCGGACATCGACAAATACCTGGCGAAATACGTGCGCGGCTCGAACGGCATCGATTACAAAGACCGCATCAAGACGATGAAGCTCCTCTGGGACGCAATCGGCACCGAATTCGGCGCCCGCCACGAGCTCTACGAGATGAACTATTCGGGCAGCCACGAACTCGTGCGCATCTTTCCGCTGCAGCAGGCGCAGGGCAACGGCGAGTTCAAACAAATGCTGGCGCTCGCCGAGCAATGCATGGCCGACTACGACGAGAACGGCTGGAAGCACCCGGGCTATCGGGACGGGAAGGACGTGTCGGCGCTTGGGAAGGAATGAAAACCGCCATGGATCGTCTTAAACGCGTGAGCGACGAGTTCACACGCCAGGCGCAAACGTTCGACGCTTGGGCGGAGAAGGCCGACGATCAAGTCTTCGCGCGCTTCCAAGCCGCCTTGGGTGCGGCAGGTAACGGCTGCTTACTCGATATTGCCTGCGGACCGGGCGTGGTCACTGCCGCCATCGCGCAACGCGCAGCCTCGGTGGTCGCGCTCGATGCCACGGAGCGGATGCTGGAAACGGCCAAGGCGCGATGCGCCAAAGCGGGCTTGCGCAACGTTGAGTTCAAGTGCGGCGACGCCGAAAACCTGCCGTTCGACGATGCGCGGTTCGACGGGCTGGTCACGCGGCTTGCGGTTCATCATTTCGCCGATGCCCAACGCGCGCTCGATGAAATGTGCAGGGTTCTTCGCCGCGGCGGCGCGGCCGTGATCGTCGACGTAATTTCGTCGGAAGACGAAGACGAATCGAACTTGCAGAACGCCATCGAGCGATTGCGCGATCCCTCGCACGTTCGCATGCTGCCGGCATCTGAGCTCGACACCCGCGTGAGGCGGGCCGGTTTTCGTAACGTCGAAAGCACGACGTGGGACAAATGGCGCGAATTCGAAGAATGGATGGACATCGTCGATGATCCGGCCCGCGCCGAACCGATCCGGATCGTCGTTCGCACCCTCGCCGAGGCGGGGCGCAGCGCGGGAATGGGCTTGTCGATCGAAGACGGACGGATCGTGTTTTTCCATCGCTGGCTTTTGTTAAAGGCAACAAAGCCGATCGAACATTGAAGGAAAGCTCTGCCGGATAAAGCGCGGTCTGCCGCTGCCGATCAATGCGCAATTTCGAAGCCAACCGTGATCCGCACCCGCAAGGTGTCCTCGCCGGCGGCGATCGGCACCGGCGCCCCCGCAGAAAACATCCGCACTCCGCCCATTGGCGAAGGCGGGGCGTAGGCCGGCTCCTCGGTGATCCACGCTACGCTTCCGAGCGTGAGTCCCGCCGCTTGCGCATAGATTTCCGCCTTGCGCCGCGCATCCGCCACCGCCGCTTGCCGCGCCTGATCGAGCGCCTTCGACGTGTCGGAATGCAGAAATTGCACACTGCCGGCGTCGGTTGCTCCGGCCGCGATCAGGGAATCCAGAATCTCGCCGACCTTGGGAAGCTGCCGGATGCGTATGCTGAGCTGGTTGGAAACGGAATAGCCGGTCAACTTCGGTGCGGAGTTCTGCTGCGGCGGTCCGTAAACCGGCGCAACCGAGAATCGCGAGGTCTGGATGTCGTTTTGCGCGACGCCGGCGTTCTGCAGCGCCGCATTGACGGCCGCCATCTGCTTCGAATTGGCGTCGGTCGCCTCCTTGGCGGTCTTGGCTGTCGTCGTCACCCCGCTGGTGATCTCGGCGGAATCGGGCGGCACGGTGACGCTGCCGTCTCCGCCGACGATCACCCGCGCCGGAGGCAGAGCTGGCGGCTGCTGCGCCTGCGCCGGCATTGCGGCGACAATGACATAAGCGAGCAAGGCGGTGCCCATAAAAGGCACGCGTGCGGCGCCGACGGCGAACGTTGTAGTGACGCGCGATCCGGCCATGACAGCCTCCATTGTTGTCCGCTCGATTTTCAAAGACGTTTTGCTTGCGCATTGCGGAACCAATATGGCGGCGCAGAGCTCCGCGCCCGCCGACCGCATCGCCGCGGTACGCGTTATTCCAACGTTATTCCCACGTTCGCCGCAGCACGCGCAGCCAATTGCGAAAGCACAATTTCTCCATCAGTTTTTGGCTAAATCCGCGCTTGCGCAGCGCCTGCACCAGTTTCTGCAACCCGGCGGCGTTGCCGAGTTCTGCCGGCATCTGCGCGCCGTCGAAATCGGAGCCGAAGCCGACGCAGTCCTCGCCTAAATGTTCGAGCATGTGCTCGGTATGCTGGATGATCAGGTCGATGGGCGTGTTTTTGTCGCGGCCGCCGTCGGGGCGAAGGAAGCTCACCGCGAAGTTGACGCCGACCAGGCCCGCGGTCTCGCGGATTGCGGCGAGCTGCCGGTCGGTCAGATTGCGCGAGTGCGGACTGATTGCATGCGCGTTGGAATGGGTGGCGACGAGCGGTGCATTGCTGATTTCGGCAACGTCCCAGAAGCCGCGTTCGTTGAGGTGCGACAGGTCGATCAGAATCTTCAGCCGGTTGCAGGCGCCGACCAGCGCCTTGCCGAGGTCGGTCAAACCCGGGCCGGTGTCGGGCGAGGACGGGCAGCGGAACGGCACGCCATGGCCGAACGCATTCGGCCGGCTCCAGACCGGGCCGAGCGAGCGCAGCCCCGCCGCATGCAACACGTCGAGAAGCTCGAAATTGGCATCGATCGCTTCCGCGCCTTCGATGTGCAGGACCGCCGCCAGCACGCCGTCATCGAGGCATGATTCGATATCGCCGACATTGCGGCAGACGCGAACGCGGCCTTGCGACTGCGCTTCGATGCGATAGAGCAGCGACACCATGGCGAAGACGGTCCGCTGCGCCTCCGTCATGTCGGCGCCGGGCGCGGGCGGAGCGCCGCCGCTTTCCGGGAATGGCGCTTTGCCGGCGGGACCGTTTTTTGCCTCGGTCGAGGGAACGAAGATCGCGAACAAGCCGCCGGCGAATCCGCCCTGGCGCGCTTTCGGCAGATCCAGCTGGCCCTTGTCCTCGCCTTGCAGGAAGGCCGCAACCGCATCCGCACCGGCGCGCCGGTGCAGCCGCAGCAGCACGTCGTTGTGGCCGTCAAAGACCGGAATGCGCCGGGGCGGTGGCACGAGTAAATCTCCGTTGCGGCTACACTTGTAGGGTGGGTTGAGCGGGAGCGAAACCCACCTCGGCGCGCTGTAAGGATGCCCGGTTTCGCTGCGCTCAACCCATCCTAAGTTGTGTCACTTGACGAGCGACGAGTCTCTTGAAAATAGTCCTTATTACCGTACATACTGCGCATCTCGCTCGTCGGGGCGTGTTCTCGAGGCACACCTGAACATGGGGCGAGTGCGGTGCCTGCGCGCGGATTTGCAATCCGCTCCCGGGCGGCTTCGGGCAATCATGCTCGCCGGTACTACGGCCGGCGCGGGAGGTGCACGCGCCGCGAGAGCGATGATGCTTGTGCGCCGCCGCGGTCGCGGGGCAAGATGGAAAATCCCTATGCGAATCTTCCTCACCGGTGCGAACGGCTATATCGGCGGCGCGGTTGCGACCGCGCTGATCGCCGGTGGCCACAAAATTCGCGGCTTGGTTCGCGACCGAGCCAAGGCCGAGGCGGTTGCGGCGCACGGCGTCGAAGCGGTCGTAGGCTCGCTCGACGACGCGGCGCTGCTGCAAGCCGAGGCGCGGGCCGCCGATGCGGTGGTCAATGCGGCGAACAGCGATCATCGCGGCGCCGTCGAGGCATTGATTGCCGGCCTCGCCGGTTCCGGCAAATGTTTGCTGCATTCGAGCGGCTCAAGCATCGTCGCCGATCTCGCCCTGGGCGAGCCGTCGGACAAAATCTTCGATGAAGACACGCCGCTCGAGCCGGTCGCCGACAAGGCGGCGCGCGTGGCGATCGACCGGCTGGTGCTCGCCGCCCACGGTGCCCACGCCATCCGCGCGGCGGTGCTGTGCAACACCATGATCTACGGCAATGCGCTGGGCCCGCCGGCGCAGAGCGTGCAGATCCCCGCGCTGGTGCGCCAAGCCAAGGCGTCCGGCATTGTGCGTTACGTCGGGCGCGGACTGAACCGCTGGTCCAACGTGCATCTCGCCGACGTCGCGGCGCTTTATGTCTTGGCGCTCGCCAATGCGCCCGCCGGCACCTTCATGTATGTGGAGAGCGGCGAGGAAGCTTTGGGCGAAATCGCCAACGCCATCGCCGCCCGGCTCGGTCTCGGCCCAGCGCAATCCTGGTCCGCCGACCAGGCGATCGCGGCTTGGGACCGCAACATGGCTTTGTACTCTCTCGGCTCCAACAGCCGCGTGCGCGGCAAGGCCGCGGCCGCCCTCGGCTGGTCGCCGGCGCAAAGGTCGATCACGCGCTGGATCGCCGAGAAACTGGTTTAGCGGCCTTGATGACCATCGAGCCCGACGCCCTTGAGGCGGCCGAACAAAGCCGCAAGCTTGGCCCGATCCGCTTCCGGCAATGGCGGCTTGAGCAGCGACTCGACGTTGGTGCGCAGATGCGCGGCATCGCCGGTGCCGAAAAGTACCACATCGACGCCGGGCTCGTGCCGCGCGAATCGATAAGCGGCGTCGATCACGTCGGCCGCGCCGCCCTCGTGAACGAGGAAGCCGAGCGGATCGTCGGTCTCGCCCAGCCATTTCTCGACCAAACCCTTGGCGGCGAGTTCGCGCATCTCGTGCGCCACGCGCGGCGGATCGGCGAAGATGCTGCGCACCGCGAACATGATAAGCGTGCCGATGCCCTTCTCGCGCGTCATTGGAAACACGTTCGTCCGCGCGCCCTGGTGCATCATGTGGAAGCCCACCATGAACACCTCCCAGACCGGATCGGCCAGCGCGCGCTTGAGCGTCTCGTTGGTGAAATCGACGATCGGGTTCTCGGTGAGGCCGATGTGCCTGATCTTGCCCTTCTGTTTCTGCGCGACGAGCGCGGGCGCCAGCGTGTTGCGCGCGTAATCGTACTCGTGCGGCTCTACCGCATGCAGATTGAACACGTCGACGTAATCGGTGCCCAAGAGGCGCAGCGAATTGTCGAGGCTCGCGACCGCGCGCTGCGGCGTCCACCATTCGCCGTTGCGGTAAACGGTGGATTTGGTCGCGACCACCACCTGACGCCGCGGGATCGATTTGAGCGCCTTGCCGACCACGCCCTCGGTGCCGTAGGGCGGCGCGGTATCGATGAAATTGATGCCGAGCTCGATCGCATCGAGGATGAGGCGGGCGGCTTCGTCCTCGGTCTTGCCGGACTTAAGCCCCATCCTGGAAAAGCCGCCGGTGCCGAGACCGGCGACGCTGACGCGGAGGTTGGTGCGGCCGAGGGTGGTGTACTGCATTGCGACCTTCACATGTAGCGAACCCGCCGTTGACCGAAAGCTGGCTTTCGTGTCACGTCGCGCCACTTTAGAGAATGCCGGAAACGACTGCGAATCCTATGCCCACCGAACGCTACAACGCTGCCGAGGCTGAGGCCCGCTGGCAGAGAGTCTGGGACGAGCGCGGCATCTTCGCCACGCCCAACCCTCCTTCGCGCAAGAGCGCTACGGCGGGCAAGCCCGCCCTCCGTAGCCCGCAGGGCGAACGAGGGAAGTACTACGTGCTGGAGATGTTCCCCTATCCGTCGGGGCGCATCCATATGGGCCACGTGCGCAACTACACGATGGGCGACGTGGTGGCGCGGGTGAAGCGGGCGATGGGTTTTGCCGTGCTGCATCCGATGGGCTGGGACGCGTTCGGCATGCCGGCGGAGAACGCCGCCATGGAGCGCAAGGTTCATCCCAAGACATGGACCTACGACAACATCGCGGCGATGAAGAGGCAGCTCAAATCGATGGGGCTGTCGCTCGACTGGAGCCGCGAGATCGCGACCTGCGATCCGGCCTACTACAAGCACCAGCAGAAAATGTTCCTCGATTTTCTGCGCGCCGGCCTGGTCGAGCGCAAGCAGTCGAAGGTGAACTGGGACCCGGTCGATCAGACGGTGCTGGCGAACGAGCAGGTGATCGACGGCCGTGGCTGGCGCTCGGGCGCGCCGGTCGAGCAGCGCGAGCTGACGCAGTGGTTTTTCGCCATCACGAAATTCGCGCAGCCGTTGCTCGAGGCGCTGGAGAAGCTCGACCGTTGGCCGGAAAAAGTCCGGCTGATGCAGAGGAACTGGATCGGCCGCTCGGAAGGATTGCTGGTCCGCTTCGCGCTCGATCCGGAAACGACGCAAAACAGCGAAAGCGAGCTTGAGATTTTCACCACCCGCGCCGATACCTTGTTCGGCGCCAAGTTCATGGCGCTGTCGCCGAATCATCCGCTGGCGATAGCCGCGGCGAAGAAAAATCCGGCGCTCGCGGAATTCATCGCCGAATGCAAGCGCCACGGCACCGCGCAGGAAATCATCGACAAGGCGGAGAAACTCGGCTTCGACACCGGCATCAAGGCGGTGCATCCGTTCGATCCGTCGTGGAAGCTGCCGGTCTACGTCGCCAATTTCATCCTGATGGAATACGGCACCGGCGCCATCTTCGGCTGCCCGGCGCACGACCAGCGCGACCTCGACTTTGTCAACAAATACGGGCTGGGCAACACGCCGGTCGTCTGTCCGCCGGGCGTGGACGCGAAAAACTTCATCATCACCGACACCGCCTACGACGGCGACGGCCGGATGATCAATTCGCGTTTCTTGGACGGCATGACGATCGCGGAGGCGAAGGAGGAAGTCGCGCGGCGGCTGGAAAATACCATTCTCCCTCCCCCGCTTGCGGGGGAGGGTAGGGTGGGGGCCAATCGCCCTCGCGCACAACGCCAAATAAACTTCCGCCTGCGCGATTGGGGCATTTCGCGGCAGCGCTATTGGGGCTGTCCGATCCCCATCATCCATTGCGAAGCGTGCGGCGTCGTGCCGGTGCCGGAAAAGGATTTGCCGGTGACGCTGCCGGAGGACGTGAGCTTCGATCGGCCGGGCAATCCGCTCGATCATCATCCGACCTGGAAGAATGTGGCCTGTCCGCGATGCGGGCGGCCGGCGCGGCGCGAGACCGACACCATGGACACCTTCGTCGACTCGTCCTGGTATTTCGAGCGCTTCACCGATCCGTGGATCGAGACCGCGCCGACCGACTTAGCCGTGGTCGATGCCTGGATGCCGGTCGATCAATATATCGGCGGCATCGAGCACGCGATCCTGCATCTGCTCTACAGCCGCTTCTTCACCCGCGCCATGAAGGCGGCCGGCCACGTCGGGCTCGACGAGCCGTTCGCCGGCCTGTTCACCCAGGGCATGGTGGTGCACGAGACGTTTCGCACGAAAAACGGCGAATGGGCGGCGCCGGCGGAAGTGAAAATCGAGACGAACGGCGATGCGCGGCGCGCCGCATTGATCGCGACCGGCGAAGAGGTCGAGATCGGCCCGATCGAGAAAATGTCGAAGTCCAAGCGCAACACGGTCGACCCCGACGACATCATCGAAACCTACGGCGCCGACGTGGCGCGTTGGTTCATGCTGTCGGATTCGCCGCCGGAGCGCGACGTGGAATGGACCGAACGCGGCGTGCAGGGCGCCGCGCGCTTCATGCAGCGGCTGTGGCGGCTCGTGGCCGAGGCAAGCGAAATTGCGCGCAATGCGCCGGGCGAACGCCCGGCGAATTTCTCGCCGGCGGCATTCGCGCTGCGCAAGGCCGCGCACAAGGCGTTGGCAAACGTCACCGACGATGTCGAGAAGCTGCACTTCAACGTCTGCGTCGCGCACATCTACGAGTTCGCCAATACGCTGACCGCGGCAATCGGCGAGGTCGACGAACCGGAAATAGCCCCCGACATGCGTTGGGCGATGCGCGAGGCGGTCGACATTCTGGTGCAGTTGTTCGCTCCCATGATGCCGCACCTCGCCGAGGAATGCTGGGCCGCGCTCGGCCATGACACGCTGGTGGCGCAAGCGCCTTGGCCGCAAATCGAGCGCAATTTGTTGATCGAGGACACGGTCACGCTGCCGGTGCAGATCAACGGCAAGAAGCGCGCCGAGGTGACCGTGGCGCGTAAGGCCGCGAACAGCGAAATCGAAGGCGCGGTGCTCGCGCTCGATGCGGTGAAAAAGGCGCTGGACGGCAAGCCGCCCAAAAAGGTGATCGTCGTGCCGCAGCGGATCGTCAACGTGGTGGCGTGACTTCGCCCATGGTCGCGGTCAAAAATGCAAATGTCGACGCCTTCGTCGCCCGGCCCGATCCGGCGCGGCCGGTCGTGCTCGTATTCGGTCCCGATGCCGGCCTGGTCAGCGAGCGTGTCAATGCGCTGATCGAGGCGTCGGTCGACGATGCCAACGATCCATTCACGCTGGCGCGGCTCGACGGCGAGGCGTTGGCGGCCGAGCCGTCGCGGCTGGTCGAGGAGGCGCAGACCATTCCGCTGTTCGGCGGCCGGCGCGCGGTGTGGGTGAAGGCCGGCGGCCGCAACATCGCGCCGGCGGTCGAGGCGCTTCTGCAACTGCGCGGGTGCGAATGTCGCGTGATCGTCGAGGCCGGCGATCTGCGCCGCAATGCGCCGCTGCGCACGCTCGTCGAGCGCGCCAAAAATGCCGCCTCATTGCCCTGTTACGCCGATGACGAGAAAACCAGGGAGCGGCTGATCGACGAGGAGATGCGCGCCGCCGGACTGACGCTCGCGCCCGACGCGCGGGCGCTGTTGATCCCCTTGCTCGGCGGCGACCGCGCCGCCTCGCGCAACGAGCTCCGCAAGCTCGCGCTGTTCGCGCGCGGACGCGATCGCGTCGGCGTCGACGACGTCGCCGCGGTGGTCTCCGACGCCTCGTCGCTTCAGCTCGACGACATCGTCGACGCGGCTATTGCCGGCAAGCCGGCGGAACTCGAAGCGCAGCTGGCGAAGGCGCGCACCGCCGGCACGCCGGCCGGATCGATCTTTTTTGCCGCCCAGCGCCAGGTCGCGCAGCTGCACAAATGGCGCACGGCGATCGAGGCGGGCGCGCCGTTCTCGGTCGACGCCGTGCAGCCGCCGCTGTTCTTCCGCCGCAAGGGGTCGATCGAAGCGGCGCTCAAATTGTGGACCGCCGCGAGGCTCAACGCCGCCATGGCCGAACTTGCCGCCGCCGTCCTGGAATCGCGGCGCAATTCGGCGCTCGCCGGCACCATCGCCGAGCGCGCCTTGCTGGCGATCGCGGTAAAAGCGCGGCGCAGCGCGGGGTAGCGAGGCGTCATTGCGAGCGACCCTCCGTAGCTCGCACAGCGAGCGTAGGAGGGTCGCTCGCAATGACGCCTTACGTCGGGTTCTCCAGGCTGAATGTGCCTGAATCGTCGTCGTAGGCGTAGACCTCGGCGAAGCGGCCCCAGGCGGTCACCGCACGAAGGGTATTCTCCGCATCCTCCGTGCTCATATGATCTTCGAGTTCGTCAAGAAAACGGCTTTTCGGCGCTACGTGGTTGGCGCGCTCCTGCAGCACGCGGCGCACGTGAGTGGCGAGCGGAACATAGGTCAGGAGCTGCCGCTGGAACAGCTTCTTGCGATCGTCCATGCCGAGCTCGGCAAATTGCTTGCCAGCGTCGGTGAGCTTGATGTCGCCGCCCTCGATCTCGGCCAGATGCAAGAGCTGCAAGGTCTCCGAAACCGGAAAAAGCTCGTCCATTTCCATGTGCAGCTCGTCGGCGAGCACCGGCAGGTCGGCTTTGGCGTTATAGGGCGGCGCGGCCAGTGTTTCGATGAGGCCGGAGAGAAGATTGGCCGACACGCGCGGCAGCACCGTATCGATCGTCGCCGTTCGCTCCACAACTGTCCCGATCTGCGGCGGGGTCGGTTTGCGGGCGGTCATCGCCACGTAGATTTTTTCGACCAGATCGCGGAACTGGGCATCGAGCCGGTTGCGCGGCTGGCGCAGGTCGACCTTGATCTCGCTGATGATGCGCGCCGGATTGGTCGAGAACAGAATAATGCGGTCGCACATCAGCACCGCCTCCTCGATATTGTGGGTGACCAGAATGACGCCCTTGATCGGCAGCTTGCCTTCGCCCCACAAATCGAGAAAGTCGGTGCGCAACGTCTCCGCGGTCAGCACGTCGAGGGCCGAGAACGGCTCGTCCATCAACAGGATGTTGGGATGGACGACGAGCGCGCGGGCAAAGCCGACGCGTTGGCGCATGCCGCCCGACAACTCGCGCGGATACGCGGATTCGTAGCCGTCGAGTCCGATCAGATCGATTGCCGCCAGCGCCCGCCGGCGGATTTCCGCCTCGGGCAGGCCGAGCGCCTCGAGCCCGAGCTGCACGTTCTCCAGCACCGTCAGCCACGGGAACAAGGCGAAGGATTGGAACACCATGGCGATGCCCGGCGCGGGCGCGACCACGGGCTGCCCCAAATAGGTGATGGTCCCGTCCGAGGGTTGCGCCAGGCCGGCAATGAGCCGCAGCAAGGTCGATTTCCCGGAGCCGGTGCGGCCGAGCAATCCGACGATCTGTCCCTGCGCCAGCTCGAAATCGATGCCGTCGAGCACCAGGTGCTCGCCGCCGTCGGCCTTTGGGAAGGACTGACGCAGGCCGTGAATATCGAGGAGAGCGGCGGTCATGTCGATGCTAACCCATCCGGAATTTGCGCTCGGCGTAGAAATACAGCGGACGCCAGAACATGCGGTTGACGACGACGACGAACAGACTCATCACGGCGATGCCGAGCACGATGCGGTGGAAATCGCCCACCTCGGTCTGCTGCGCAATATAGGCGCCAAGGCCCGCCGCGTGCAGATGCTGGTCGCCCCATGACGCCACCTCGGCGACGATGCTGGCGTTCCACGAGCCCCCCGACGCGGTGATCGCGCCGGTCACGTAGTACGGAAACACGGCGGGCAGCGCGATCCGCCGCCACCACAGCCAGCCGCGCACGCGCAGATTGGCGCCGACCGCACGCATTTCCGCCGGGATCGCCGCGGCGCCGGCGATCACGTTGAACAAAATGTACCATTGGGTGCCGAGGATCATCAGCGGGCTGAGCCAAATGTTCGGATCGAGCCTCCAGGCGACGATGAGGGACACCACGATCGGAAACAGCAAATTCGCCGGAAAGGCGGCGAGGAACTGCGCCACCGGCTGCACCATGTTGGCGACCCGCGGGCGCGTGCCGACCCAGACGCCGATCGGCACCCAGATCACGCTCGCGATCGCGATCAGCACGACGACGCGCGTCAGCGTCGCCAGCCCGAGCAGCATGGTCGTGCCGACATCGGCGAGAGTGACGCCCTCGGTGGCGAAGCGGACCACGTACACGAAGGCGGCCGCGGCGAGCACGAGAACGGCCCCGCCCGAGGCGAGCGCAGTCCAGCTCCGCCGGTCCTTGGCCTGCGGCTTGGCTGCGGCGCCGTCGTCGGACCAGCGCATCTGCAGCGAACGGCGCCACAGCGCGGAGCAGGGCTGGGCGAGGCGATCGACCAGGCGCGAGCGGCGCAGGATGTCGAGCACCCACGAACGCGGCGCCACGATGCCGGCTTCCTGTTCGAAGCGGAACCGATCCGCCCAAGCCACCAGCGGGCGGAACAGGATCTGGTCGTAGATCAGGATCACGATCAGCATGGCGCCGATCGCCCACCAGACCGCGGCGAGATCGCGCCGCTCGATGGCGAGCGCGATATAGGAACCGATTCCGGGCAGCGTGACCGTGGTATTGCCGACGCTGATCGCCTCCGACGCCACGACGAAGAACCAGCTTCCCGACATCGACATCATCATGTTCCAAATGAGCTGCGGCATGGCGAACGGCACGTCGACGCGCCAGAAATTCATCCACGGGCTCAGCCGAAACGTGCGCGAGGCTTCGACAAGCTCGGTCGGCACGGTGCGCAGCGACTGATAGAAGCTGAACGCCATGTTCCAGGCCTGGCTGGTGAAAATCGCGAAAATGGCGGCGAATTCGGCGCCCAGCACGCGCCCGGGCGCCAGCGCCATGAAGAAGACGACCGTCACCGAGATAAAGCCGAGGATCGGAACGGACTGCAGAATGTCGAGGAGCGGGATGAGCAGCCGCTCGGCCCGCTTGCTCTTGGCCGCCAGCGTCGCATAGGTGAAGGTAAAGAGCAGCGACAGCACCATGGCGATGAGCATGCGCAAGGTGGTGCGCGCGGCGTATTCGGGCAGATGGCGCGGATCGAGCGACGGCGGCTGTTTCTGCAGCTCGGCCAGCGGCTCGAACAGATGCCGGCTCGCCTCGGCAAGAAACACCAACAGACCGAGGACCAAGAGAACGGCGAGGACGTCCCAGCGGCTGAACAAGCGGGTCCAGCCCCCGACCGAAATTGGGACGATCGCGCGCATGTCTCGATGCCCGGCTGTCACGGAATCGTTGTGGGACTCGCGGCCTCGCCCAGTCGACGGCCACGAGCTTGCCGCGACGGCATAACACCGCCGCCGCGTCGTTCAAACCTTTCTTCATCCTCCCTCGCGACAGCGGGGGACGGGGACCGCCCGAAGCTCGCGGAGCGAGTGAAGGGCGGTGGAGGGGGCGCGGGCCTCGACGCCCGAGCTATGCCCGTCATTGCGAGGAGCGTAGCGACGAAGCAATCCAGCTTCCGCGCGCCGTGCTGGATTGCTTCGTCGCGCTCGCAATGACGTATCGTTCTCGCGACGCATGCGCGCTCCCTCGCCCCGCGTGCGGGGAGAGGGTTGGGGTGAGGGGGCCTCGCCGCCGGGCTAAGTATTTTCTGTAACGCTCAGAATCGCGGCAGCGCCCCCTCACCCGCCGCGCTCCGCGCGGACGACCTCTCCCCGCGCGCGGGGAGAGGTGAAATAAAAATTCGTTCTCGCGATGCACATGCATCCGAGTTTTGCAAACGAACGGCACGAATCTTTTGCCTCCAAACAAAAAGGGAGGCGGAGCGCC
>Ga0207416_1001181_pt1 | contig 36869 bp, 37 predicted proteins | sample PaiPotPPM11metaG_FD_184107 | JGI IMG/M metagenome (GOLD analysis project Ga0207416, IMG submission 184107) | Iron sulfur acid spring bacterial and archeal communities from Banff, Canada, to study Microbial Dark Matter (Phase II) - Paint Pots PPM... ...
CCGCTGAACCTGCCCAACCGGGTGGTGATGGCGCCGATGACGCGCAACCGCGCCGGGCCGGGCAACGTGCCGGGGCCGCTTAACGCCAGCTATTATGCGCAGCGCGCGAGCGCGGGCTTGATCGTCAGCGAGGCGACGCAGGTGTCGCCGCAGGGCCTCGGCTATCCGGGCACGCCCGGCATCCACAGCGCCGAGCAGGTCGCCGGCTGGCGGCTCGTGACCGATGCGGTACACCGCGCCGGCGGGCGGATTTTCCTGCAGCTGTGGCATGTCGGGCGGATTTCGCATCCCGCGCTGCAGCCGGGCGGCGCGTTGCCGGTGGCGCCGTCAGCGCTCGCGCCCGCGGGCCAGGCCTGGACGCTCGACGGCATGAAGCCCTACGTCACGCCGCACGCGCTCGAGGCGGCCGAGATTGCCGGCATCGTCGAGGATTTCCGCCGCGGCGCACGCCATGCGCGGCAAGCCGGCTTCGACGGCGTCGAGCTGCACGGCGCCAACGGCTATCTGATCGATCAGTTCTTGCGCGACGGCGTCAACCGGCGCACCGACCGTTACGGCGGCAGCGCGCAAAACCGCGCGCGCTTCCTCCTCGAAGTGACGGCGGCGGTGGTCGGCGAATGGGGCGGCGAGCGCGTCGGCGTGCGGCTGTCGCCGACCAATCCGTATAACGATGTCACCGACAGCAATCCAGCCACGACTTTTGCTACGGCGGTCGGCGCGCTTGCGCGGTTCGACCTCGCCTACCTGCACATCGTCGAGCCGGCCGCGAGCGATCCGGTCGCCGCGGGCGAAATGCCGGACCTGAAATTCTTCCGCAAACTGTGGCGCGGCGTGCTGATCGGCAACAAGGGTTACGATCTTGCCCGCGCCGAGGCCACGATCCGCGACGGCGCCGCCGATCTCGTCTCGTTCGCGACGCTGTTTCTCGCCAATCCCGATTTACCCGAGCGTTTGCGGCGCGGCGGCCCGTTTAATGCGCCCGACCGTAAGACGTTCTATGGCGGCACGGCCGCGGGCTATACCGATTATCCCCCGTTGGGCGGCTGACGCCGTTTCGTATTATTAAGTTTAATCAACGACTTAAATCGGAAGTACCGAACTGTGACTGCGGTCACTTCAATCCTCGGCGGCGTGTCTTAGTTTGCGATCGTGGTTAATAAAACGTTAACAGGGGAGCGTGCCATGAAAGCCGCCCTAAATTATTTGAGCCGAATGACCGACGCGATTTTCGCGTTCCGGATGCAGCGCGCCGCGGGCAAGATCACGAAGCGTGCGAAAATGTTTCGGCGGCGCGCGGATTAGCCCCGCCATTCGTTCCCGCAAATTGGGGATTCAGTTCTCGCTGCCGCTAAACTTTAGGAAGCTGGGTTCCCGCTCGGGCCGCGAAGCCGGGCCTGTGTAAGCGAATGAGCGGAAAATTATGCGCCGAGTTTTTCCGCCAGCTCATCCAGACTCTGCACCGCGAAATCGGCGGCAACGCTCGGCGCGAGTTCGCCGCGGCCGGGGCCGTGCTCGTTGGGCCGCGCCACATGTGCGGTGCGCAGCCCGAGCGCCGAGGCCGCGGCAAGATCGTGCGAGTGCGCGGCCACCATCATGCAAGCGTCCGGGGCAAGATCGAAGGCCGCGGCTGAGGCGAGATAGACTTTGGGCTTCGGCTTGTAGTCGCCGGCGATCTCGGCGCCGAGAATGGCGTCCCACGGAAAATTATTACGCCGCGCCAGATCGACCATCAGCGAAATGTTGCCATTCGACACCGGCGCGAGCAGGAATTTGCGCTTGAGCCGGGCGAGGCCAGCCGCCACGTCGGGCCAGGCGTCGAGACGGTGCCATGCCAGATTGAGATTGCGCTTGTCGTCCTCGCCCAGCGCAGCGATACCGAACCGCTTGAGCGTGAGTTCGAGGTTGCGCCGGTGCAGCACATCGAGCTTGCAAAAAGCAATGCGGCCGGCCCGCACCTCTTCCATGGCGCCCTGATATTCGCCGCGCCAGGCATCGGCGAAGGCCGGCCAATCGAGCGCTACGCCGTGCGGCTCGAGCAGCGCCTGCGCCTCGCGCGCGATCGAGCTGCGCCAATCGACCAGCGTGCCGAACACGTCGAAGAACAACGCTTTCACTGCATTCATCAAGCCGAGACTTTCATGCGCTGCATAAAATCCTCGCGCAATTTATCGCGCAGCACCTTGCCGCGGTCGTTTTTCGGCAGATCGGCTACGATCACGACCCGCTTCGGCATTTTGGCCGGTGGCAGGAAGGCTGCGCAGTGCCGCGCGACGCTCGCTGCGTCCAAATCGCGATCCTTGGCGACCACGTAGCACACGACTTCCTCGCCGTAGATTTTATCCGGCACGCCGACCGCCGCGGCGTCGAGCACGCCGGGGTGCTTGAGCAAAATCTCGTCGATCTCCAAGGGCGCGATATTGACACCGCCGCGGATGATCAGATCCTTGCTGCGGCCGGTCACGCGGATAAAGCCTTCGGCATCCTTTATTCCGAGATCCCCGGTCTTGATGCGCTTGCCGCGGATGGGCTCGATCGAGCCGTCGTCGTTGAGATAACCGATCGCCATTTGCGGGCCGCCGACGGTGATTTCGCCTTCGACGTCGACCGTACATTCGCTGCCGGCGCCATCGACGATGACGAGCTCCTGGTGCAGCGCCGGCAGGCCCACGGTGCCCATTTTGCGCGTGTAATAACGGTTGCCGCAGACCCAGCCGGTCTCTGACATGCCGTAGAGCTGCAACAGCTTGACGCCGTACATGTCCTCGAACTGCAGCCATTGCGCCGCGGTGAGCGGCGCCGTCGAGCAGCTCATCAGGCGCAGCGTCGGAATATCCTTGGCGGTGTAGCCGAGCGGCTTGTTGAGCAGCATGTTGAGCACGGTCGGCACGCCGGCGGAAAAGGTGATGCCGTAGCGCTGCACCCATTCGAAGAAACGGCTGTGCGAAAAGCGCTTGGCGATGTGCATCGTCAGGCCCTTCTGCAGGAACGGGATGAGACTCAAGACCTGCGCGGAATTCCAGCCGAACGAGCGATATTCGAGCGTGCGATCGTCTTCGCTCAGGCCCAAGAATTCCAGCGTGTCGAGGCCATTGAGCCAATAGGCGGCATGATCGTAGACCACGATCTTCGGCCGCGCCGTCGTTCCCGAGGTGCAAAATATGCACGCGGTGTCGTCGGCATTGTTGCGCTCCGGAAGCTCGGCGGCACTGTTTCCCGGCACCAAGGCCGAAAACAAATCATCGGACGCAGCGGCGCTCCGCGACGCCGACCAAGTATCAAAACGAATACGCGGCGCGGCCAAAGAACCCACCATCGCGGCGACATCGGTATCCTTGTGATAGACCACCAGCGCCGGATCGAGGGCTGCGGCGAGCGCCACCATCTGCTTTTCATTGATCTCGGTATTGAACGGACAGACCACGCCGCCGATCCGCCACGTGCCGAGCCAAATGAGGAGCTTTTCCAGATTTTCGTCGGACAACAGCAACACCCGACCGCCTTTGCCGACACCGCGATTTTTCAGATAGACGCCGATATCGGTGACGATCCGATCAAGCTCGCCGTATGTGACCGAAGCGCCGGATTCCAGATCGATGACGGCGGTCTTGCCCGGGTCGCGGACGCGATAGCGGGCCAGCAGGTCGGCAATCGGTTCGTAGGGAATCCCGAGCTTATGATCGCCGAAAACACTCACGTCGTTTCTCTCCCGGGCTCGCGGCTGTTGCCCGCCGCCATGGCGCGCCGATGGTCACGATACCGGCCAGCGCAATTGTACCATCTGCTCAAACTTAAGGTGCTTGGCGAAACGCGCTACCGCCAGCGGGACATCCTCGTAGAGCTTGCTCTCGTCGACCTTGGTCAGGCGCGATCCGGCGACGACCTGCTCGCCGGCGACGAACACGTCACGCACGGAATCCCCGGTCGCGCTATAGACCAGATTGGCGACCGGGTTGATCAAGGGCTGCCATTCCGGCCGCCGGGTATCGAACAGCACGATGTCGGCCTCCTTGCCGACCTCGATACTGCCGATGCGATCGCTCAACAGCGCCGCCTTGGCGCCGTTGACGGTCGCCATTTCCAGCCCGGTCTCCGGCGGCATGACGCGCGGATTGATGCGCGTTTCCTTGTAGCAGCAGCAGGCCAGCCGGATCTCCTGCGGCATGTCGACGATGCCGGAACTGGCATGGTCCGATCCCACGGTGACGTTGACGCCGAGCGCGAGCAGCTCCGGCAGCTTGCCGAACAGGAAGTTGCCGTAGCCGTTATGCAGGCTTGAACTCGGGGCGCAGACCAGCGACGGCTTGCGCCGCGCCAGGATGGCGAGCTCTTCCGGCTCGAGCCAGCCTGAATGCACGATCAGCATGCGTTCGTCGATGACGCCGAGTTTTTCCAGCCGCTCGATCTCGGCCATGCCGGTGCGCGCCACGCTGGAATCGTGGGTCGAATAGGAAAAGCACGCATGGGTCTGCAACAGCGTGCCGTATTTGCGCGCCAGCTGGTCGAGGCCGAGGATCAATTCATCGGAGGCATTATTGAGGCCGCGAAACGACGCGCTGGCGCCGAGCCGCGGATTGCCCGATTTGGCGTAGCGCTCCAGCACGCTTTCGGCCCGCGCCAACGCCACCGCCGTCGTCTCGATCATGCGCTCGGGCAAAATGCCGAGCACCGATTTGGTCAAATCGAACGACGAGCGCGAGACGATGCAGCGGATGCCGGTCGACATCACGCCGTCGACGGACGCCTCCGGATGGTAATTGCCGGGATCGATGAAGCAGGTCACCCCGTGCTTGAGCAGTTCCGCGCCGGCGAGCGTCGCCGCGACGCGAACGTCGTCGCCGTCGAGCGCCGCCTCATAGGGATACATGCGGTCGAACAGGAACGATTGCGCGTTGGCCTCGTCCGCCAGTCCCCGCGACAACTGAAACGACGCATGCAGGTGGCAGTCGATCAAGCCCGGCGTCGCCACCGTGTGCCGGCCGTCGACCTTGCGGGCGGCGGAATAAGCCTTGGCGATGTCGTCGGTCTTGCCGATGGCGACGATCTTGCCGTTCCTCACGGCGATCGCGGCATCGCGGATGATACGGCGGGCGGGATCGACGGTGATCAGCCAGTCGATGCCGGCAATCGCCAGGTCAACGCTTTGCACCTGCTGTCCGCCTATCGGTTGTCGCCGACATAGGTCAATTCGTCGGCGATTTTCAGCTCGATGAGCACATTATCGTCGGTCGAATCCTCGCACAGCATGGAGCGGTGGCCGATGCCTTTGGGGATGAACAGCATGTCGCCCGGATGCATGATCTTCACGCCCATCTCGGTTTCCCATTTGAGCGCGCCCCGGACGCAGAAAATAATTTCGTGGGCGTCGATATTGCGGTGCCAGAATCCCATGTCGTGCTTGCGGCGCTTGGAAACGTCGACCTTGACCCGATCCGAGGTATAAAGCCGCAGCGGCGTGCCGTCGGCCTTGTCGATATTTGTCGGCGAGAATTTCTCGTCGAAAATATTGAACATACGGAAAATCTCCGCGTATTCGAGCACGCCGGCATTGACGACCGGCGGCTCGTTATGAGCGAGCACGACGTTCTTGCCGTTGATGGTGACGAGCTCACGGTAGACCGGTTTGGCGGGCTGGTCGGCATCCTGCTTGGTATGCGGCTTGTTCACGGCTGTCTCCTCGATTGCGAGCGTCGCCGATTATAGGCGCCGCATCCACCCTTTCGATAGTCTCAGTTTGCGGCCCCACTGTTTTACCCCGCGCTGGGTGACTATGGTTGATTAAATCCGCGGTTGCGAGCGACACGCGAGGGCGCGCGGCCTTGCGCGACGATTGCCCGGCATCGTTCGAAATACAATAATCGCGCGGGCGAGCAAGCCCGCTTGAGAGGAAAACCATGCCCAATATGCAATCGCCGCGCCTGCCTGCTTTATCCGAGGAAAGCTTTACCGCCGACCAGCGCGCGCTGGCGGACTCCATAAAGTCCGGCCCGCGCGGTCAGTTCAAGCTGTCCGGCCCGTTCGCGGTCTATCTGCATGCGCCGGCCTTCGGCGAATTGGCGCAAAAGCTCGGCGGCCACTTGCGATTCAAGACCGGCGTGCCGCCGCGGCTGTCGGAATTCGCCATTCTGTGCACCGCGCAGCACTGGAAAGCGCAATACGAATGGGTGGCGCATGCGATCATCGCCGAAAAACAGGGCGTGAAGCCGCAGACCATCCGCGCTATTCAAGCCGGCCGGGCGCCGAAATCGGCGCCGAACGACGAAATGGCGATTTATGCCTTCGTCAAAGAGCTTTATGCGAAGCGCCGCGTCAGCACTCCGACTTTCAATCGCGTGAAGAAAATTCTGGGCGACGCCGGCACGGTGGAGCTGGTCGGCATCCTCGGCTATTACGCCATGGTGTCGATGACCCTCAACACATTCAAAGCACCGCTGCCGAAAGGCACGCCGGCGCCGTTTGCCGAACCCAAATAAAGAAGCGAGTGCCTTAAGCCACGCGATTGCTGTGCCGCGCGGCCGGCTGCGGCTGGTTCGCCGGCGCGCCGGCGCGCGGCTTGTTCATGCGCTGGCGCAGCAGGTCGAGGAACCAGTCCTTGGGCATCGGCGGCGTGATGAGGATGCCCTGGCCGAAATCGCACCCCATCACCATCAGGGCTTGCAAATCCGCCTGGCTTTCGATGCCTTCGGCGACAGCGGCACTGCCGAAGCGATGCGCCAGATCGATCGCGGTCTGGCAGATCGCGGCATTGGTGGCGTCGACGGCGCAGTCGCGGACGAAGGAGCGGTCGACTTTGAGTTCCGTGAACGGCAGATCGCGCAGGCTGGCAAACGAGGAATAGCCGGCGCCGAAATCGTCGATCGCGATCGAGATGCCGCTGCCGCGCAGCTGCGCGGCGATTTCATTCGCCAGCGCAATGTCGCGCGCGATCTGATCCTCGGCGACTTCGAGAATGAGGCCGGGCCATTGCTCGGATTGCGGCCGATATTCGGCGACCAGCGCCGCAAGCGGCATTCGCAGCAACACGCCGACCGGGACGTTAAGCGAAAGGTGCAGGTTAAATCCCGCGTCATTGAACATGGTCCAGTCGCACAGCGTGGCGAGCAGCGCATGCTGCGCGAGTTCGGCGACGCTGTCTTCGTCGACTTCGGGCAGAAAGCTGCCGGGCAGCAATATCCCGAGCTGCGGATGGTGAATGCGCGCCAGCGCTTCCGCGCCGACGAGGCATTTGCGCTTGAGATCGATCTTCGGCTGGTACCAGATTTCGAACCAATTGTTGCGCAGCGCCTCGGCGACCGCGATGCGCGGGCGCTCGTCGGCTGTCATGGCGGCGATAAGCGTGCGGCGCTCGTCCTCGGTCATCTCCTCGACCGGCCCGGACCAGTTACGCGCGTCATTGGGATCGGATTGGCTCATGCTCATAGGGTTTTGACCGGCGTCATAAACGTATACGCCGGCGATCTTAATCAATCGTAAGGTGAAGGATTTATTGCGCGAAATGCAGGCCGGCGAGCGGATTTGCGCTGCGCCGGCCGGCACGTCATGCCCTTATGGCTTGTTCATCTGCATGCCGCCGCTCGGAGCGGCCATGGCGCCGCCGGAGCCCTGCATCATAGTGCCGCCGCCGGCGGCGACGCCGGGCGCCGGCGCCCCGATCGCAGCGATCGGATATTCGACGTCGACAGTGCCGGCATGATCGAATTTCAGCGTGGCTTTGACGGTTTGCCCCTGCACCAACGGGTGTTTGAGGTCGACGAACATCATGTGGTAGCTGCCGGGATTAAGCGTGACGGTTTGGCCCGGCTTGATTTCCAGGCCGCCCTGGACGGGGCGCATTTTCATGATGCCGCCTTCCATGGTCATGCTGTGGATCACGCATTGCGCGCTGGCATCGTCCGACACGCAACTCACGCGATCCGGCGTCGTCCCCTTGTTCGTAATCGTCATGTAGCCGGCGCCATCGTCCGCACCTTTCGGCGTCGCCCGCGCCCACGGCTGCGCGATGTGCATCGAACCGACGTCGTAGTCCGCGGCCACAGCGGGAATTGCCGAGAACTGCGCCACGAAGAGGGACACCGTGAAGAGTGCGAAGATTGCGGCAATGCCGCGTGAGATGGATTGCGAAGTGAAATACGTCATGGTCTTGCTCCGAATTGAAGATCTTGCCAAAGCGGCAAAGGTTTTACCGACAGCGCGTTAGGCAAGCGGCGGAGCACGAGAGCGGTGGGCGCGCGCGGCGGCGGCAATCAAGCGCGGCGCCGTCACGCGCGCGACGGCTACGGTTTGCGCCGGAGCCGGCGCATAGGTCATTGCCGGCGCGGACGTCGGGCCGATGGGAGGCCCGCAACAGCAGCCGAAACAGGCGCCGATACAGCCGTCTGCTTGGCCGGCGGGGGCGGAGCCGCCGGCGCCGAGGTGCGAGCAAATCGGGGACGCCGCGAACGTCGCTCCAGTGGCAAGCGGGCCGGTGATGGTCAGCAAAATCACCTGGAGCGCCACCGCATAGGCAGTGGCCAGCGCCAGAACCGCGCGTAACCGGCTTGCTAAGCTCATTCGACGAAATTCTAGGCCGCCTGAATAAAATGTCCACAACGGGCCGGCGACCGTGCCGCCAAGGAAACGACTCCATCCCGTTATTCCGCGCTTAGAAAATTCGCCGCAGTGGGATATTCTAGGGTGATGAATCGGAGCGGTTCTCAGGCGGCCACGAACCGGCCAGACCCACGCGACGCCGGCGCGCTCGGGCAGGTGCTGTACTTTCGACGCCCGGATCGGCCGCCCTCGCAGTCGTCGCCGATGCGGCCGGCCGAGCCCGATAACGAGCGCCTCGACAACGAGCTGCACGACGATCTCGCCCGATACGAACAAGAGCGGGACGAAATTGTCGATTATCGGCAGCGCATGCTGATGAACGTCATCGGGCTAGCGATCGTGACATTCCTCGTCAGTACCGGCGTCTGGCTCGCCGATACCATCGCCGACATGGAAAGAGACCAGGATTGCGTGATGCAGGGGCGCGTCAATTGCGCTCCCGTCGTGTTGCCCGAACCACCTCAGCAGTAACTTATTGCGACGATCCGGACGAGGCAGACGGCGATGCAACAGGCGCCGCGGCGCTTGCGGCCTTGCCGCCTTTTTCCGGAAGCGCAATGACCGGGGTGCCGCCTTCTGCCGGCGGCTTCACCGAACCTGTCGCATTCATCGCGCCGTCGGTCTTGTCAGCCGCCTTAGCCGGCACGGCCGCAGGCGCCGCGTCGTGCGGCAATTCCGCCGGCTTGGCATCTTTGTCGCCGATGGCCCCGGTTTTCAGGTCAGCCGGCACCGGTTTCGCCGCGCTTGGCGCCTCCATGCGGCGTGAACCGACAATGCCGAGCACTTCGGCAATCACGCGCGCATGCAGCCGCGGCGATTTGTCGATGTTGAGGTGATCGATGTTCGGATCGGACCTCAAATCGACATTGATCAACGAACCGTGGAAGCCCGGTCCGCGCGCCATGTAAAAGTGCTGCGTCAAGTTGAGCACCCGGGCGACATTCGCCGACGCTGCATACGAATTCGTGCCGTCGAAGGGCACAACCAGCGCCACCGGAACGCCTCTTTTGCCCAAATACGCGGCCATCTCCATGACCGCATCGGCGCCCAGCGAATGGCCGATGAGAATGATCGGACCTTCCTTGCCGGCCTTGTAATTGGCGGCAGCCTGATCGGCGAGCGATTGCCAATCGGCGTGATTGTCGACCGTCGAATAGACGCCCCGCCTATTGAGCTCTGCGGCGAGCGTGTCCATGCCGAGCGAGAAGATATTCAGGAGCCCGCGCAACAGATAAACATGGGCCCGCGGCACTGCCATGCTCGGACTCGATCCGAGCGCGAGTATCATTCCGGCCGCCAGCAGTGCGATTGTGGTAAGACGCCACCAACCTCTCATGACCTCCTCACGGCTTGCCGCATCACGCCCGTCTTGGGAATCCGGCGCGGACGCATTGTAAGCAATTCATATTGCACTGCCAGATTCCGCCGCCGAATTCTCCCTCAATTCATCAATGCTTTGCAAGCCGGCGCCAACCTGTAGCAAAAATGCAACGTGCGTAAAGTCGTCAATATAACCAAGGCACAACGCGGGCAGTCCGGCGCATATAAGTGCGGTATTCATCGCCGAACGCGGCGATCATCATCTCCTCTTCACGCCGCACGCGCCCGAAAAACAAGATGCTAAAGCCGATCAAGCCGGCCGGCCCGGCAATCCAGTTGGGCAACAGCAGCGCCTGGGCCACGGCCATGAGCCAAAAGCCCGTATACATGGGATGCCGGACCGTTGCGTAGATACCCGTTGTGACGAGCGTGTGGCGCTCGCGCAAATCGAGGCTAACCGACCAATTGTGGCCGAGATCCCGATGCGTGCGATAGAACAGCCAGAGACAGAGGCAATCGACGGCGATGCCCAAATAGCTCAGCACCGGGCTTACCGGGTAGTCGGCAAATCGCGGCCAATGGGTCGTAAGGTAAAGGCCCGGCACGATGCCGAGACCGGTCAGGGAAGCGCCGAGAAGCGCGAATTCTCGCGCACCGCGTGCAGAATAGCGCACCGGCGTCTTGCGCGAGCGCCGGCCCGGTCGCTGCCGTAACAGCAACCAGGCGGCGCCAAAGGCGAGCCAGATGATTTTCGAGAGCGTCGCCGTCACGGGCTAAGGCTCCGTCGCCCGCGCCGGTACCGCCGGGGCGAGGCCAGCGCCGGAGGCCGCCCCGATCAACCCGCCGTCGGCGGCAAACATCGCGACCGCTCGATCCGGATTGTCGACCCACTCGGCAAGCGGGAGCGGGCCACAGCACAGCATGTAATAGTCATAGAAATACCGTCGCTCGTTGCCCATCACCGCCTGGCGATGGATACGCAGGAAATTGAGATGGAAGCGCCGATAGGTGTGCTCCTGCACCATCATGCGGATGCGAATGATTTTCACGACGGGTTTTCCGGTTGCCGGCAAGCCGACTGCGACCACCGGATCGACCTTGTAGACATTGATGACGTCAACCAGCGCCTGATACTCGACCCAGTGGATCGCGGGTGCATTGGCCAATCTGCCGACCGCCTCGCGCAGCCAGCCGGCCGCCGGATGCAGCGCCACTTTAAGAAGCGACGACCCGGTCGAAACGAGATGCAGCGGCTTGCCGCGAGCGCCGAGTTGCGGATCGAGCTGCAGCGCGCGATCGACCACGACGAGGGAAAGAGGCGCACCCAAACTATGGCCGTGGACCACGATTTCGTCGGCGTCGGTCACCCGAACGAGCCGCACCAATTCGTGGGCAAGGCGATCGAGCCGGATATCGAGTTGCGGCCGCGCGCGATGGACAAAGTCGCGGGCGAAATACCAATCGTCGAGCGCGTAGCCGATATGGACCATGCGGCCGAAGGTCCAGCGCAGCGCGACGAACAGCGCGAGCCAGAGCAAAGGCGCACTCAACAGCGGATACGGCAGAGCGAGACGACCAACGGCAAAGCGCGTCAGACCGATCGACAACCATGCCATGCCGACTAGGTAAAGCAACGGAAACAGGAAAAACCCGCCGTAGCGCCAGGCGACGATGAAATACTTCACCACCGTTCCGCTCAGAATGAATTCCATCAATGCGGCGATACCGAGCGGGAAACGCAACCAATCGCCCCTCGCGCCGTCGGCCCTGACGAAGTCGTCCCAACGGAACCAGTGAAAATCCGTGCTGACGCGCCAGTCCGGTCCGTCGTTTTCGACCGTCCAGCTGGCCACCGCGCCATCGGCCGATAGCAGCGGCGGCGAGGCCTTGCCTTGGACGTTCCAGGCTTTGTGGAACCTCGCCATTTCGCGGATGAAACGGCGATGCTGGTGTTCCGGCCCGACCGGCTCGTAGCCCGTCATCTGCACGAAACAACGCTTGCGCACGAGCGCCTGCGGCATTGCAGACTCCTGGCTGACCTCTCGGCCGCTTCATTAGGTGCTATGGCTTGGCCGATCAAGCGCGGCAGCATGTGTGGCGCGGCGGCGACAGCCGGATAAGCGCTTGGCGCCAAGAGCGAATCCCACGCTGGCACGCCGGTCGGAAGACGATTTTCACCGCGGCTTCCGCCGTTGAACTTGCCGGCATCCTTCGCTATACGGGGCGTTCACATTGAGAAGCCCGAACCGTCCGGGCTTGCTCGCGCCGGGCTGGGCCGGCGCATCTTCCTGTTGACCAAAGAGCATGCCCGATGTCCACCACGTTCGATAAAGTGGCTGAAATCATTGCGGAAACTTGCGATATCCCGCGTGAAAATATCAAGCCCGAAAGCCACGCCATCAACGATCTCGAGATCGACAGTCTTGATTTCCTCGACATCGCCTTCGCCATCGACAAGGCGTTCGGCATAAAACTTCCGCTCGAACAATGGACCCAGGAAGTCAATGACGGCAAAGCAACGACCGACCAATATTTCGTGCTGAAGAACCTGTGCGAGCGGATCGACGAGCTGATCGCTGCCAAGGGCGCCTGAGCGCCGCCGATGCGTCTTGAATATTTTCAGATGATCGACCGCTTCGTCGCCGTCGACGTCGCGGGGCGCGTGGCGCGCGCGGTCTGCACCGTGCCGAAACAGAGCCCGGTGTTCGAAGGCCATTTTCCGGGTTATCCGCTGATGCCGGGCGTGCTCTTGATCGAATGCATGGCGCAGACGACCGGGTGGCTGGTGAGCGCGGTGACGGGTTTTACCGGATTGCCGGCGCTCGCCGGCGTCAAGGAAGCCAAAATCCGCAGCGCCGTGTTTCCGGGTGATGAACTCGAATTCGAGGGCAGAGTCGTGCACGATGGATCGGGCTATGCCATCGGCGAAGCCAAGGGCTGGTGCAAGGGCGCGGCGGTCTGCGACGCCACGCTGACCTACCGCATCATTCCCTATCCGAGCCCGGAACTGCGCGCCGGACTGTGGGAATGGGCCGAGCGCATCAACTTTCCCGCCAAGGAGTTCGCAAAGTGACCGAACGCCGCGAGGTGTGGATCACCGGCGTCGGTCTGCTCACCTGTCTGGGCGAGGGCCTGGAGACGGCCTGGAGCCGTCTCGAGCGCGGCGATCCGCCGGTCTATGACGACAAGAGCTTTGCACCCTACATCGTGCATCAGCTCCCGGCGATGAGCTTCGACAAGCACATCCCGAAGAAAAGCGACCAACGCCAGATGGAGACCTGGCAGCGGGTCGGCGTCTATACCGCGGGCATGGCGCTGACCGATGCCGGCATCGCCGGCAACGCCGAACTGCTCGATCGCGCCGACATGATCGTCGCGGCCGGTGGCGGCGAGCGCGATACGGCGGTCGATACCGCAATCATGGCCGGCATGCGCAACACCAATACGCGCGGCGCTTTCCTCAACGAGCGGCTGATGAGCGACCTGCGCCCAACGCTATTTCTGGCGCAGCTGCCCAACCTCCTCGCCGGCAATATCTCGCTGGTCCACGGCGTCGTCGGTTCCTCGCGCACGTTCATGGGCGAGGAAGCAGCCGGCGTCGATGCGGTGCGCGTGGCGCAAGCGCGCATCGCCGCCGGACAGAGCGAGTTGACGCTGGTCGGCGGCGCCTATCACGGCACCCGCTGGGATGTGCTGCTGGCATTTGAGCTGGGCGGCGTGGTGCTTAAGGACAAATTCGCTCCGGTCTGGGATCGTGGCCCGGGCGGCGGCATCGCCTTTGCCACGATGGGCGCGTTCCTCGTTTTCGAGAGCAGCGCGCACGCCAAAGCGCGTGGCGCCAAACCGCGGGCGCGAATTTCGCAAGTGTTATCCGACCGCAATGCGCGAAAGGGAGGCGAAGCCGAAGCTTCGCTGCGTCGCCAGTGGAACGCTATCGGCCCGCAAATCGACCGACCCCATGCCGCCGTGATTTCCGGCGCTTCCGGATTTGAACCCGCGACGTCCTCAGAACGGTCCGTGCTTAAGGAGATTGGCCTTCCCGTCCGCAATACCGGTACGTATATCGGGCATGGCGTCGATACCCAGTTCATGGCCAATCTGGGTATCGGCTGCGCGGCGATCGAGCACGGCAGGCTGTTCGCCCCGACGGGGTCGGGCGATACCGGGGAAAGTCCGCCCGGCCTGTCCCAAGTCGTCGTCACCAGCGTCGGCAACTGGCGCGGCGAAGGGCTGGCGCTGCTCGAACGGGTGAATTGAAGGGAGGCATCATGGCGGCATCTTCGGCAAAGCCCAACGCGGCTCCCAAGCCAAGCGCGAAGCGCGACAATGCCGGCCGCCCGGTCATCGCCATTACCGGCATGGGCGTCGTCACCTCGCTTGGCGTCGGCAAAGAGGACAATTGGGCGAAATTGACTGCCGGGAAATCCGGCATCCGGCGCATTTCGCGTTTCCCGCTCGACTCGCTGCGCACCACCATCGCCGGCACCGTGGACGACGTTTACAAGGACTACATGCCGCCGGCGGAATTGTCCGAGCGCATCGCGTTTCTGGCTTGCGAGGAAGCCATCGCGCAAGCCGCAATCGGCAGCAAAGGCCACTTCCCCGGCCCGCTGTTCCTGGCGCTGCCGCCGCTTGAAATCGAGTGGCCTTACCGCGTCTGGCTCGCCGAAGAGGCCGCGCCGGACCGCGATGCCGCCTACCCCGACCTGATGCGGGTGGCGCACGAGCCGCAATTCGCGCCGATCTACGAAACGATCAAATACGGCATTATCGGCGAAAATCTCGCCGCGCATTTCGGCACCGAAGGCTCGCCGATCTCGCTGACCACGGCTTGCGCCTCCGGCGGCACCGCGATCCAGCTCGGCGTCGAGGCGATCCGCCGCGGCGAATGCCAAGCGGTGCTCGCGGTCGGCGCCGACGGCTCGCTGACGCCGGAATCGCTCGTTCGCTTCTCGCTGCTTTCGGCGCTGTCGACGCAGAACGATCCGCCGGGCCAGGCGTCAAAGCCATTCTCCAAGAACCGCGATGGCTTCGTGCTCGCCGAGGGCGGCGCCGCGCTGGTGCTGGAAGACTACGATCACGCAATCGCGCGCGGCGCCAAGGTGCTTGCCATTCTCGAAGGCTGCGGCGAGAAGTCGGATTCATTCCATCGCACCCGGTCGAGCCCGGACGGCAAGCCGGTCATCGCCTGCATGCGCAACGCGCTTGCCGATGCCGGCGTCGGTCCCGAAGACATCGACTACATCAACGCTCACGGCACCTCGACGCCGGAGAACGACAAGATGGAATGTCTCGGCGTCTCCACCGTGTTCGGGGAACGCATCCACAGCATTCCGATGTCGTCGAACAAGTCGATGATCGGCCATACGCTCACCGCGGCCGGCGCGGTGGAAGCGGTGTTCACCGCGCTCACGCTCGAGCACCAGCGCATCCCGCCGACCATCAATTATCGCGTGCCCGACCCCGCGATCCCGCTCGACGTCGTGCCGAACGAGGCCCGCGATGCGCACATCGAGCGCGCGATTTCCAATTCGTTCGGTTTCGGCGGCCAGAACATCGCGCTGGTGCTCACGCGGGAGCCGGCGTGACCGGCGCCTCGGCAGACACCTTGAACAAGCCGGGGAACATCGCCCCGGCGCGCACCATGCGCGCGCTCACGCTCGTCGCCGACCGCAAGATCGAGCTCCTTGAAGTCGCCGCACCACCGGCGCCGGCAGCCGGCGAAGTGCAGATTCGCATCAAGGCGATCGGCCTCAATCACATCGACGTCTGGGGCTGGCGCGGCATGGCCTTTGCCAAGCGCAAGCTGCCGCTCATCGTCGGCGTCGAGGCCGCCGGCGAAATCGCCGCCGTCGGGCCCCCTCCCTACCCTCCCCCGCAAGCGGGGGAGGATAAGGTGGGGGTTAAAGCCGGCGACCGTGTCGTCACCTATGGCGCATTGACCTGCGGCACCTGCAAGGCCTGCCGCGAGGGCCGCGACAACCTCTGCGAAAACGTCGCCTCCATCATGGGTTTTCATGTCGACGGCTTTGCCCGGGACCTGATCAATATGCCGGCGCGGCTCGTGGTGCCGATCCCGGCCGGCGTGAGCTTCCGCGACGCCGCCTGTGCGCCGGTCGCCTTCGGCACCGTGCAGCACATGCTGTTCGACAATGCCAAACTGGAGCCGGGCGAGACCATTTTGGTGCAGGCCGGCGGCTCCGGCATCGGCTCGACGGCGATCAAGATGGCGAAGGCCATCGGCTGCACCGTCATCACCACCGTCGGCGACGACGCCAAGGCGGAGAAGGCGAAGGCGCTCGGCGCCGATCACGTCATCAACTACAAGACCGATCGTTTCGAAAGCATCGTGCGCAAGCTCACCGGCAAAAAGGGCGTCGACGTCGCCTTCGAGCATGTCGGCCCCGACACGTTCAACGGCTCGCTGCTTTGCCTCAAGCGCGGCGGCCGGCTCGTCACCTGCGGCTCGACCTCGGGCCAGTCCATCACGATGAACCTGTTTCAGCTCTATTTGCAGCAATACCGCATCTTCGGCTCGTTCGGCTGCTCGATGCGCAATATTCGCGAGAGCCTCGCCAAGATGGCGGCGGGCCTGACCCCGGTGATCGATACCGAAGTGCCGCTCGCCGAGTTCGAGCGCGGCTTGGCGCGGCTCGAAAGCCGGCAGGTGTTCGGCAAGATCATCGTTATGTTCTGATGGCTGAGCGGCGCTTCAAGCACCTGCTCGATGCGGCTGCAGGCTCGCTCACCGTCGGCCTCCTCAACGCGATCAAGCACACCGACCGCAAGCGCATGGCGAATTTTGCCGGCGCGTTCATGCGCAGGATCGGCCCGCTGTTTGCGGAGCACCGCGTCGGCCGCGAGCAATTGCGCTTAGCCTTCCCGGAAAAATCCGAGGCCGAGATTGAAAAAATCCTCGGCGGCGTGTGGGACAATCTCGGCCGCATCGCCATTGAGTTTGCGCATCTCGACGAGTTCTGCGTCGAGGGCTTCGGCCTGCAGACGCCGGACGTCATCACCTATCCGCCGCAATCCAAGGAGCGCTACGATTGGATCGCCAAGAGCGGCAAGGCGACGATCGGCTTTGCCGCGCACCTGGCCAATTGGGAACTGCCCGGCGTCGGCGCGAAACTGATCGGGGTTAAGTCGGCCGTGCTGTACCGGCGGCCCAATATCGGCGCCGTCAGCGATGTCATCGTCAAGCTGCGCCAGCCGTTGATGGGCGAACTTATTCCGACCGGGCTCGATGCCCCGGTCAAGCTGGCGCGGCTCCTGCAATCCGGCATTCACGTCGGCATGCTCGCCGACCAGCATTACAGCAAAGGCGTCGAGGTCACCTTCTTCGGCCGGCCGTGCCTCGCCAACCCGCTGATCGCGATGCTGGCGCGGCAGACCGAAATGCCGATTTACGGCATGCGTGTGGTGCGCAAGCCCGACGGCAACAGTTTCTGGGGGGAAGTGTCCGATCCGGTCGAGCCGGTGCGCGACAAAAGCGGCCGCGTCGACATCAAAGGCACCATGCAGGCCGTGACCTCGGTGATCGAAGGCTGGATCCGGCAATATCCCGAGCAGTGGCTGTGGCTGCACCGCCGCTGGCGCTAGCTACATCAGATGATCCGGTAGAATATTTAACGCGCTGAGGATCGTTCCGGCCATAACGGGCAAATAAGCGATCGACAGGACGACGATCGCGCTGACGATCATGTAGCCGCTCACAGTGAGGACCCGGTGGCATGCTTCATGGCGCACTTCATGGCGCACTTCATGGCGCATGACTTTCTCCCCGTTTGAGACTGGAGCAATGTCTCCAGTCTCCGATCAGATGCGCGAAACGCTCACACCCTTTGCCGCGATCCGCGACGATTACTTGCCGCGCATGGCGTCTTTGAGACCGCCGACGGCATTCTGGATTTTGCCTTTTACCTGATCGGCTTTGCCCTCGGTCTCGGTCTTCTTGTCACCGGTGGCTTTGCCGGCCCATTCCTTGACTTTGCCTGCGGCCTGATTGGCCGAGCCTTTGATGCGGTCCTTGTCGACCATTTGACGCTCCTGGAAACTGGTTGGTTCATGACTTGGTCATGAGGAGAACCTTTTGACCGCTTAGGAGTTCCTTGGTCGGAGCGTCGGCTCCGCTGCAGGCGTATCGACAAAATGACCCGGCCCGGGGGCGGGTAAGATATGCTCTTCCCGGATCTGTCAGGGGGCGGCTTTACCCATCGATTACAATGATTTGGCGAAGTGCCAGAGGCAGGGGGCACCATAATGAGTGTAGGGCCATATCCGAAATACACGACCACCGTCATCGGGGCGCACAGCGTGCCGGATTGGTACGAGGCGCTCGACCGGCTGATGGCGGTGGGTCAGCTGTCGATGAGCTCGATGGCCGACGCGCAGTACCGGGCCGGCCTCGCCGCCATCAAGGACCAGGAATTGGCGGACATCGACATCGTGACCGGCGGCGAGATGCACCGGCGGACGCACAACCGCCATTCGCCGCCCAACGCCATGCTCAATCACTTCTGGCAGAAGATGCCGGCCTTTCAGGGCGCCACCCGGCCGAAGCCGATCACCCCGCACGATCCCAACGTGTTTCATCCCGCCGCGACCTGCCGGTCGCGCATCGCCGAGACCACCGATCTGGGGCTGGTCGACGAATTCAGGACGGTATCGGCGCTGACAAAAAAGCCGGTCAAGATCACGATGACCGGCCCGCATATGCTCTCCGCGGTCGCCTATGACGAGCACTACAACGACCCGGCTGCGATGATGCAGGATCTCGGCAAGCTGCTGCGCCACAATTTCCAGAAACTCGTCGATGCCGGCTGCCGGAATATCCAGATCGACGAGCCGCTTTTCACCATGGCCACGGACGAGGAAGTCGAAGTCGCCGTCGATTCAATCAACCTCGCCATCGAAGGCTTGCGTGAGAAAGTCCACGTTTCCATCCATTATTGCCAAGGCAATTACGCGGTCGGCAAGGAATACGACGCCCAGATCGGTCACCGTTATTTCGACGTCGGCCGCTATAAGGCCGACCTGGTCTGCAAGATCGACGCTTCGTCCTACCTGGTCGAATACGATATGGCGCATCACTACAAAAACTGCCTCGGCAACAAACAGCTCGGCGTCGGCGCCGTCGACGTTCAGGATCCGAAGGCGGAAAGCGGCGAAATTGTCGCCGAACGCATCAAGAAAGAGTCCTGGCTCGCGCCCGAGCAGACCATCGTCACCAGTTCCTGCGGATTCAACCATCTGCCCCAGCAAACCGCGTTCGCCAAATTGCAAGCTCTGACTGCGGCAAAACGCGTGCTCGGCGGATAGGAAAAATCGCAACGAACATCGCAAAACGCCCGCCGTGAAGCCGAGAAAATCATCGTCATCGATACGGCCAAGACGCTCAACGCGTAGGCGCGCCACCGCGCGGCACAACGACACCGCCGAGCTTCTCGAATTGGCCCAGGAGGCGGGCCGGGTCGGCATTTTCGAATGGCAGGTGCCGAGCGGCCGGGTCCGTTTGTCGCCCAAATTCCTCGCGCTCTACGGCCTGACCGATTTCGACGGCCGTCGCGACACTTGGCTCAAATCGATTTTCCGCGAGGACGTGCTGCATATCACCGACCTGTTCGATAAAGGTTTTGCGGCCAAGGATCGCGAGATCAATTGCGAATTCCGCATCAATGTTCTGGGCAGCGGCGCTCTGAAATGGATCGAAGCGCGCAACCTGGTCTTTTACGACGCCGCAGGCCATCCGGAGCGGGTCGTCGGCGTCAACGTCGACATTACCGAACGCAAACGAACGATGGCGCGATTGCGGGCGTTTACCGAATCCCTCGAGGAAGCCGTCAAGGAGCGCACGCGCGAGCTCGAAGCCGAAAACGAAGCCCGCCTGAAAGCCGAGGAACTGCTTCGGCAAGCGCAGAAGATGGAAGCGGTCGGCCAGCTCACCGGGGGCGTCGCCCACGACTTCAACAATCTATTGACCGTCGTTCTCGGCGGCCTCGATATCATCGGCCGGCAACTGCCGGCGCTTGGCGCGGCGCCCGCTGCCGAACGCATCGCGCGCGGCAGGGACATGGCGCTGCAGGGCGTGCAGCGCGCCATCACGCTGACCGCCCGGCTGCTCGCCTTCTCGCGCCAGCAACCGCTCGAGCCAAAAGCCATCGACGCCAACAAGCTCGTCGCGGACTCGTGCGAATTCTTGCGTCGCACGCTGAGCGAATCGATTTCGCTCGAAACGGTTCTGGCCGCCGGACTGTGGCGATCTTTTGCCGATCCCAATGAGCTTGAGAACGCACTTCTGAATTTGGCCTTCAACGCGCGCGATGCGATGCCGAACGGCGGTAAGCTCACTCTTGAAACCGCAAACTGCTATCTCGACCAGTCATATGTGCATACTATCGCCGAGCCGGTCGAGGCCGGCCAATATGTCATGATCGCCGTTGCGGATTCCGGCATCGGAATGGACGCGGCGACGCTCGAGCACGCGTTCGAACCGTTCTTCACGACTAAAGAAGTCGGCAAAGGAACGGGACTCGGCTTGAGCCAAGTCTATGGTTTTGTGCGCCAATCCTCGGGTCATGTTCGCATCTATAGCGAGCTGAACGAAGGCACTACCGTCAAAATTTACTTGCCGCGCTATAGCGGCCCCGACGAACACGCCGAACAATCCCAACTCGGGGAATCGTTCGCCCACATCAATGGCACCGAGACCATCCTTGTCGTCGAAGACGACGCCGCGCTGCGCGCCTACGCGGTGGAGTCGCTGGCCGAGCATGGTTATCACGTGCTGTGCGCCGCCAACGCCGTCGAAGCTCTGAAAATAATCCAAGCCGCAAACAAGATCGACTTGCTGTTTACCGACGTCATCATGCCGGGCGGCGTCAACGGCCGTCAGCTTGCCGACGATGCGGCGCGCCGCCGCCCGGACCTCAAGATCTTGTACACGACCGGATATACCCGTAACGCTCTCGTGCATCACGGCCGCCTCGATCCGGGCGTCCATATGATCAGCAAGCCCTACACTTTCCACGAGCTCGGCGCCAAGGTGCGCGCGCTGCTGGATAGCTGACCGGACAGCGCCGAATTGCGAGCCTGCGCTGCCGCTACATCTTCTTGATGCCGGCCTGATCGATGATTTGCTTGAACATGCCGATTTCCTTGGTCACGCGTGCCCAGGCGGCATCGGCGCCCTGTGGCCGCACCAGGAAGCCGGCCTTGTATAGCTTGTCCTTCATTTCCGGCGTCTTGAGAACCTTGAGCGTCTCCGTCTCCAGCCATTTGACGTTGGCGGACGGCGTCTTGGCCGGCGCCAGCAGCACGCAATCGACCGCAAACACGAAGTCCTTGTAGCCCGACTCCTCCATGGTCGGCACGTCCGGCAAATCTGGCCAGCGGGCGGCGGCGCTGACCGCAAGGCAGCGCAGCGTGCCCGACTTGATGTGCGGCAAAGCCGGTGCCAGCGAGCCCGAGCTGAGCTGCGCGGTGCCGCTGAGCAGCGCCGTAATGGCGTCACCGCCGCCCTTGAACACGACGTCGGCGAGCTTCGGCAGCTTGTCGCGGATCTTCAGCAGCTCCAACTGCAGTTGCGCGGTCGTGCCGATGGGCGGGGTCGCGCAATTGTACTTGTCGGGATTGGCCTGGGCGAGCGCGACGAAATCCTTCATCGTCTTCGCCGGCAGGTCGGCTTTGACCACGAACGTGTTCGGCGAAGTCGCCAATTCGCTCACCCCGACGAAATCCTTTGCCGGATCGAATGGCAGATGGTTATACAATCCGCCATTTACCGAAACGGCATTGGTCGCAAGCAGGATCGTGTAGCCGTCCGGATCGGCATGCGCCGCATATTCCATGCCGATATTGCCGCCGGCGCCGCCGCGATTGTCGATGACGAATGTCTTGCCGGTCGACTGCTCCAGAGCCGCAGTCACCATGCGTCCGACGATGTCGGACGGCCCGCCGGGCGTATTGGCGACCACGAACTTGACCGGACGATCCGGGTAATCGGCATAGGCGGAGCGGACGCGAAGGAGCGACGGCGCAGCAATGCCGGCAGCCGCCGCGCCCGCGGCTTTTAGGATACTGCGCCGTGACGGCTTCGATCGTGCGGTGAATCTTGTCATTCCCTTCCCCTCTTTTGCGAAATCCCATCGCTTTCGGCTTGGATAATAGAACAACTCGGATGCTTGCAGGACATGGTCCGCGCGGCGCGGGCATGCTTGTTGCGGCGCTTTATTGTCGCAGCATCATTCCCCGGTTTTGATCCGGGTCCACAGTCGGTTGATCAGCCGCTGCGTCTTCGCGTCGTGGGCGATGATGGTGTAGAGATTCGCCATAGTCGCGGCGTCGGGATAAATGGTGCGGTCGTCGAGGATCGACTGGTCGATGAACTGACTCGGCCGGTCGCCGTTGGCATACCATACGTAGTTCGTGTTCTTCGCCGCGACCTCGGGCTTGCTCAGGTAATCGATCAGTTCATGCGCCTCTTGCGGGTGCGGCGCGTCCTTCGGGATGGCAAGATTGTCGAACCACAATTGCGCGCCCTCCTTCGGGATCGAATAGCCGATCTCGATGCCGCCTTTGGCGTCCAGCGCGCGCCGCTGCGCCTGCTTGACGTCGCCGGAAAAGCCGACAGCGAAACAGATTTCGCCGGTGGCGAGCGCATTGAGATATTCCGAGGAATGGAATTTCCGCACGTAAGGCCGGATGCGCATCAGCAGGTCCGTGACTTTTTGCAGGTCGCCGGGATCGCTGGTATTCGGATCGAGATGGAGATAGTGCAGGCCCGCCGACATGATGTCGTCGGATGAATCCAACAGATGAATGCCGCAATCCTTGAATTTCTTGATCTTGTCAGGATCGAACACGTAGTCCCAGGAGTCGATCTTGGCATCGGGTCCCAAAATCCGGTTTACGTCCTTGACGTTGTAACCGATGCCCGTCGTGCCCCACATGTAGTTGACGGCGTATTGATTGCCGGGATCGTAGGCCGCGAGCTGCTTGGCGATCTCCGGCCAGGCATGGGCGAGATTCGGCAGCTTCGATTTGTCGAGCTTTTGGAAAATACCGGCCTTGATCTGGCGGGCGAGAAAATAGGCGGTCGGCACGACCACGTCATAGCCGGATTGCCCGGCCAACAGCTTTGCCTCGAGCGTATCGTTGGAATCGAAGGTGTCGTAGCGGACCGCGATGCCGGTCTCCTTGGTGAATTCGTCGAGCACCGTCGGATCTTGATAGTCCGACCAATTGTAATAGTTGACGACGCGCGGCGCCGGGCGCGCTGGCTCCGAAATCAGGAAGACGGCGAGGACGAGTCCAAAAATAATTCCGCTCGACTTCATCACGTCTCGGTCGGCAGCCCGGCGGCTTTCCAAGCCAATATGCCGCCGGCGAGATGCGAGCCATAGGCGAAGCCCTGTTCCTGCGCCGCCAGCGACGCGGTCACGGAACGGCGGCCGGAGCGGCAGGCAAACACCACGTCGCGCCCGGCCGGCTGCGGAATCGCAGCCGGATCGAACGCCGACAGCGGCACCAGAACGGCGTCGGGAAAGCGCTCCAGCGCGGTTTCGTTGGGCTCGCGCACGTCGACCAGGACGATGCGGCCTTCTTGCAACCCGCGCACGACCTCCTGCGGCGTCAGATCGCGGACGCTGGGATTATGATCGGACATGGACGGCCTCCTCGAGATGGTAAGCTTAGCTTACGTCCTCTCGCCACGAAGGTGAAGGCGCCAAACCTTAAACGGTGACCTGCGTTCCGACCTCGACGACACGATCGGTCGGAATCTGGAAATAGTCCGTTGCGTCGTTGGCTGATCGCGCCAGCGTGATGAACAGCCGGTCCTGCCAGCGCGGCATGCCCGAATGCGGCGCCGGCCGCAGCGCGCGGCGCGACAAAAAGAACGACGTCGACATGATGTCGAATTGCCAGCCGAGCTTGCGGGCGATCGCCAGCGCTTTTGGAACGTTCGGCATTTCCATATAGCCGAAGCGCAATTGTACACGCATAAAGGTCGATCCGACCGGTTCGATGCGCACGCGCTTGGCGGTATCGACGCGCGGGGTATGCATGGTTTCGACGGACAGAATGACGTTCTTTTCGTGCAGCACCTTGTAGTGCTTGAGGCTGTGCAGAAGCGCCGTGGGCGCGCTTTTCGGATCGCTGGTCAGGAACACCGCGGTGCCGGGAACGCGCTGCGGCGGCTTCTTCTCCAGAATGCGCACCAGGTCGTCGAGCGGTGTTTCAAGCCGGCGAGTTTTGGCGAACAGAATGCGGCTACCGCGACGCCAAGTGTACATCACCAGCATTACCACGCCGCCGAGCGCCAACGGCACCCAGCCGCCTTGCACGACTTTGAGCATGTTGGCCGAAAGGAAGGTGAGGTCGATTACCAGGAACGGCAGCATCAACCCCGCAGCGGCCAACGGCGACCAACGCCACATCCGCCAAATGACGATGAACGCCATCATGCAGGTGACCACCATGGTGCCGGTAACGGCAATGCCATAGGCCGAGGCAAGTGCGCTCGACGAGCGGAACATCGCGACCAGGAGAAGCACGCCGAGCAAGAGCAGCCCGTTGACCCGCGGCATATAGATCTGGCCGGCCTGCTCCGCCGAGGTATGGCGCACTTCGAACCGCGGCAATAGCCCGAGCTGGATCGCCTGACTGGTGAGCGAATAGGCCCCGGTGATGACGGCTTGGCTCGCGATCACGGTCGCCACCGTCGCTAACACGACCATGGGGATCAGCGCCCAGTCGGGGTACATCAGGAAAAACGGATTCTCGATCGCCTTCGGATGAGCGAAGACCAGCGCGCCTTGCCCCAGATAGTTGACGGCCAGTGATGGCAGCACGACGGCGAGCCAGGCCACTTGGATCGGACCGCGGCCGAAATGGCCGAGGTCGGCATAAAGTGCCTCGGCTCCGGTAACAGCGAGGAACACGGCGCCGAGCGTAACCAGTCCGACGATGCCGTGCTGCAGCAGGAAATCGATGCCGTAAAACGGATTGAGCGCCCACAGCACGCCCGGATCTTTGACGATCCAGACGAGCCCGGGCAGCGCGATCGCCACGAACCAGATCAGCATGATCGGGCCGAACAGGGCCGCGACTTTCGCGGTGCCGCGCGACTGCACCGCGAACAAGGCGAGCAGGACGACCACCGTCAATGGCACGACATATTCGTGGAACGCCGGCGTCGCGACATCGACGCCTTCGATGGCGGACAGCACCGACAATGCCGGCGTAATGACGGCATCGCCATAGAACAGCGCGGCGCTGACGATGCCGAGGAGCGCGATGACGCCCACGGCCTTACTGATACGGCCGACGCTACGCGAAGCGAGCGCCATCAGCGTCAGCGTACCGCCCTCCCCGTTGTTATCGGCCCGCAGCAGGATCACCACGTATTTCAGCGTGACGATGATGAGGAGCGCCCACAAGATGAGCGACATCACGCCAAGCACCGTCGTCCGCTCCACCACGCCCTGTTCCGGACCGGAGGCGGCGATGATCGCTTCGCGAAAGGCATAAAGCGGACTCGTGCCGATATCGCCGTAAACGACACCGATGCTGCCGAGCGCAAGGCCCCACAAGCCGGCGTGAGAACGAGGGGCGCCGATGCCGTTGATCGGCATTTCGCTCCCGACCGTGGGAGCGTTCGCACTATCTGTCATGAATTTTAAGACAGGACGTCGCCCTGTTCCTGATGCCGCATCGAGACCGATGCAGGGCCGCGCCTATACACCCTTCGTGCCGGAGAGTCATGAGCCGTTAAGCCGGGAAAATTGCCCGCCGGGCGGGAATGCAGCTCGCGGAGAAGCACATAGTAACGACAGATCGGGATGGCCATACGCGCAGGCAAGCGCGATTTAGATAAAATAGATCAATAGTTTAGACCCCTAACCCGGCGACGCCGCGAGCTGCGGCCGCGGTCTTTAAGGTGTCAGGTCAGGCGGAACCGGCGGCGCTTCACGCATCAAGGTAATGGTCACGCGCCGATTGGCCGCCATGTACGGATCGTCCGGGAACAGCGGGTCGGTATCGGCCTTACCTGCCACCTCGTAGATGCTGGACGATGGATAACCCTGTTCCTCGAGGATTTGCCGCACTGCATTGGCGCGATCGACGGAGAGGTTCCACGGGCCATAGTCGGGCTGCGGCGCTGCCTGTGAAGCGGACGTGTGACCGGTGATTGAAATCCGATACGGCACCGCTTTGAGCGGCCCGGCGATTTTCTCAATGATCGTCCGCGTCCGCTCATACGGTTCTTTGGAGCTCTCCGGGAACATCGAACGGCCGTCCTGATCGACAATGTTGATGTTGAGCCCCTCCTTGGTCTCCTCGAACACGATGTGCTTGCTGGCTTCCGTCAGCTCGGGCATGTCTTGCAGCGCTTGGCGCAGCGACGCCGCAGCGAGCGCGAAGGCCTGGTCATTCTGGAACTTGCCCCCGTATTCGCGTTCGTGCGCGTTCTCGTCGGGCGTCGGCGTGGCGGAAGCATCCTCGGGCTGGATGTGCGCCGCGTTCTTCAACTTCGGACGGGTCGGCAGACCGTCGACCTCGATGATGCCGGAATAGCGGACATTGGTTTGCGTGCCGAAGGCGTCGCGCATCGAGCCGGCGACGATTTGCAGTTTTTGCTGGTCCTGATTGGAGAAAGCGACCAGCATTACGAAGAAGCTGACGAGCAGCCCCATGAGATCGGCGAAGGTGACAAACCAGCCGTGGCCGCCGCCGTGTGCTTCCTTGCGCCGTGCCATCGTTCGGTTCTTTGCCTCAGCCCGGGACCGGCTCCGGCTCCGGCTCCGCATCCCGATGCTTTTCCGGCAGGTACGCGATTAGCATTTCGCGCACTAGCGTCGGGCTTTTCGACTCGCGGATCATGAGGATGCCGTCGATAATCAGCGTGCGGTTGATTTCCTCATCGACCAATTTGAGATGCAGCTTGTCGGCGATCGGCAGGCAAAGGATATTGGCCACCACCGCGCCGTATAGCGTCGCGAGCAGCGCCGTCGCCATGAACGGGCCGAGTTTGGATGGATCGGTCATATTGGCGAACATCTGCACCATGCCGATGAGCGTGCCGATCATGCCGAAGGCGGGCGCGCAGTCGCCGACCGCGCGATAGATTTTCTGGCCTTCGTCGAGGTGCTGGAGGAAGTTATCGCGATCGCGTTCGAGATTGTCGCGGATGAAACCGGCATCGTAGCCGTCGGCGACGAAGCGGATGCCTTTGGCGAGGAACGGATCTTCGATCTCGACCTTTTCCAGGCCGATCGGGCCTTGCTTGCGGGCGATCTCGGCAAGGCCGGCGATCTCGTCGACCAGTTCGCGCTGCGAGATGCGGCGTATGCTGAAGACGAATTTCATGCCAAGCGGCAGGCCGTGAAAGATCGACGACAGCGGGAAACGGATCAACGTCGCGGCAAACGATCCGCCAAAGATAATGATCACGGCGTGGTCGCTCAGGAACATGCTGAGCTGGCCGCCCATGAGCATAAGGGTCATGACGACCGTAACGCCGGCGAGCAGGCCGAGGCCAGTAGCAATATCCATGTAACCGCACCCAACCCGCGACGGCGAGCCCTCGGTAGTGGCTTATACGTACGATCATTGCGCTTAAGGGACGGTTACTGCTGGGCTCGGCCCCACCTACGGCCAGGTGAACATCATTCCTCTCGCGCCCGCTCGCGACACTTGCGCCTATGCAAGGGGATGACCGCCGCGGGAAAAAGCAGCAAGATAGGATGGCTGACGGAGCCTTTTGCCTAGGGAGAACGGAATATGCGTGAAATCGGGCATTTCATCGGCGGCAAAGAGGTGAAGGGCACGTCAGGGCGCTTTGGCGACGTGTTCAATCCCAATACCGGCGAGGTGGCGGCCAGGGTCGCGCTGGCGGGAAAATCGGACGTCGAAAAGGCGATCGCCAATGCCGAGGCCGCTTTCCCCGGCTGGGCGGCCACCAATCCGCAGCGCCGCGCCCGGGTCATGTTCAAATTCCTCGAGCTGATCCAGAGCCAGTATGACGATCTGGCGCGGCTATTGTCCTCCGAGCACGGCAAGACCTTCGCCGACGCCAAGGGCGACATTCAGCGCGGGCTCGAAGTGGTCGAGTTCGCCTGCGGCGTCCCGCATTTGATGAAGGGCGAATATTCCGAGGGCGCCGGACCCGGCATCGACCTCTATTCGATCCGTCAGCCGCTTGGCGTCGTCGCCGGCATCACGCCGTTTAATTTTCCGGCCATGATCCCGTTATGGAAATGCGCGCCGGCCATCGCCTGCGGCAATGCCTTCATTCTCAAGCCGTCGGAGCGCGATCCGTCGGTGCCGATGCGCATCGCCGAGCTGTTCATCAAGGCGGGACTGCCCGAGGGCATCCTCAATGTCGTCAACGGCGACAAAGCGGCCGTCGATACTTTGCTGACAGATTCACGCGTAAAAGCGATCGGCTTTGTCGGCTCGTCCGCGATCGCCGAATACATTTACGCAACCGGCACCGCCCACGGCAAGCGCGTGCAATGCTTCGGCGGCGCCAAGAATCATATGATCGTGATGCCGGACGCCGACATGGACCAGGCCGTCGATGCGCTGATCGGCGCCGGCTACGGCTCGGCCGGCGAACGCTGCATGGCGGTGTCGGTTGCCGTGCCGGTCGGTAAGAAGACCGCCGACACGCTGGTGCAGAAGCTCATTCCGCGCGTCGAGGGTCTCAAGATCGGCCCATCGTCCGACCCACAGGCCGATTACGGCCCGATGGTCACCCGCGAACTTCTCAACAAAGTGCGCGGCTACATCGATACCGGCGTCAAGGAAGGCGCCAAGCTCGTCGTCGACGGCCGCAATTTCAAGCTCCAGGGCTACGAGAGCGGCAACTTCATCGGCGGTTGCCTGTTCGACGAGGTGAGGCCGGACATGAAAATCTACCAAGAGGAGATTTTCGGCCCGGTGCTATCGGTAGTGCGCGCAAAGGACTACGAGGAGGCGGTGCGGCTGCCGTCGGAGCACGAATACGGCAACGGCGTCGCCATCTTCACCCGCGACGGCGATACCGCGCGCGATTTTACCAGCCGCGTGCAGGTCGGCATGGTCGGCGTCAATTTCGCCATTCCGGTGCCGCTGGCCTATTACACGTTCGGCGGCTGGAAACGCTCCGGCTTCGGCGATCTCAATCAGCACGGTCCCGACGCGATCCGCTTCTACACCAAGACCAAGACCGTGACCGCGCGCTGGCCTTCCGGCACCAAGGAAGGCGCCGAATTCGTCATCCCGACGATGCGATGAGATGAGGCCGGTTTTCGCTGGCATGACGCGCATCAAAGGCCAGTCCGCGAGCGGAACGAAAGTCGCCGCGCTGGTTTGCGCGCTCGCGGCACTCGCCGCCTGCACCAATACCGCCCGTTTCGGCGGCGGTGAGCCTGAAACCACAGCCGCTCCCCCGCCTGCGATGGCTGCGCCTGCTGCCGCAGCGCCAGAGCCCGCCTCACCCGCTCAACCGCCTCCGGCCGATCTCGCCGGCCGGTGGAAATTGTCGGCAACCGGCGGCGGCGCTTGCGTCGTGACATTCGGCGATAGCGGCGGCGCCGCGGCGGGCACGGTCGCTCCCGCCGGCGGCTGTCCCGGCAATTTCTTTATGAGCCGGAAGTGGACTTTCGAGCACGACACGCTGACGATCCACGACTACAAGGGGCAAGCGTTGGGCGAACTGGCACTCACCGGCGACCACTTCGAGGGCAAAGATACAAACGGCGGGGCGATTACGCTGGCCAGACCGTGATCGGTTTCCGCCTTCGCGTATTGGAGGTGTTATGTCCGAATATCAGCTCTATTGCTTCGCCCAATCGGGCAATGCCTATCGCGCGGCATTGATGCTCAATCTGATCCGCGCCGATTGGCAACCCGTCTATGTCGATTTCTTCAAGGGCGGCGAGACGCGAACGCCGCAATACCGCGCCGAGGTCAACGAGATGGGCGAGGTGCCGGTCTTGGTGCACGGCGCCAAGAAGCTCAGCCAATCGGGCGTGATCCTCACCTATCTCGCCGACCGCACCAGTCTGTTCAAGCCGGAGAGCGAAGCCGAGCGGCTTGAGGCGCTGCGCTGGATCATCTTCGACAATCAGAAGGTCAACGGCTTCCTCGGGCCGTACCGCTTCTTGAAAAATTTCGCCCGGCCGTCCGGCGATCCGGCGGTGATGGCGTTTCTCAAGGCCCGCATCGACGGCAGCCTCGCCATCCTTGACAAGCGTGTTGCCAAAGCCCCGTTCGTTCTCGGCAGCCGGCCGACCATCGCCGACATTTCCCTCGTCGCCTATCTCTACTATCCGGCCGAGGAGTTCGGCTTCGACATTGCCGCCGAACATAGCAACATCGCCGCCTGGCTCGACCGCATCAAATCCTTGCCCGGCTGGGCCCACCCCTACGATCTGATGCCCGGCTATCCGCCGCAGCTCTAACCTGTCGTTATGAGAGCATGATCCGCGAAACGTCTGCGCTCGGACTTGGGCCGGAGGATCCGGTTTTGCGAAAAAGACATGCTCAAACAAATAGCTAAAGCGGAATATTCAGCGTCTTCGGCGGTGACGGCGGCGCGGGTGTCGGAGCGGGAGCCGGCGGCGGCACGGGCTTCACCACCGGCGCTGCCGACACCGTGGGCACGGGCTTCATAACGGGCGCTGCCGGAGCGGGCGGAGATGCCGGCGTCGCGATGCGCGGCGGCGTATGAACAGGATTGAGTGCCGGGGAAGTTGCCGGAGCGGCGGCGGGTGCGGGCTTCACGATGGACGCTGCTGGCGCCGGCGTCTGTGTCGCGATGTGCGGCGGCGGCGGCGCGGGCTTCGCAATGGGCGACGGCGATGGGGGATTAGCCGCATTCGGGATCGTCGTTACCCCGGCCGAGCGAGGCTGCTGCGGCGGGGTGACGGCCTCCTGCTGCGGCGGCGGGGCTTGCGACGGCTGCGGTTCCGGCAAATCGGCATATTTCGCCAATAGCGCGTGCGCGCCGGCGATCATCTTGCCACCGTCGATCTTGTGTTCCTTCATGTCCTTCAGCCAGGTCTCGACGACGGTCTCGGTCGCCCTGCGCCAATGCGCGACTGCTTCCGGCAATAGCGTCACGATCACATCGCCGCGCTCGGCGACATTCTCGGCGACCGCATGGGCTTGAATGTCCCACATGGCGCCGGCCATCCCGGCAGCCAGTTGATCCGAATTACTGTCGAGCACGGCTTTCAGATCGCGCGGCAGCCGTTCGTAGGCGGGTTTGTTCATCGCCAATATGTAGGTCCGGCTCGACAGCGACAGGTCGGAGAATTCCGTGTGCGTCTTGAGGAGATCGTTGAGCCGCAACGGCGGCACCATGTGCCAGGGATCGACACAGCCGTCGACGACCCGTTGGATCAGCGCGGCCGGCAATTCCACGCTCGGCATCGCAACGGGATGGGCGCCGAGCGCCCGCATCGCCTCGCCGGCAAGCCGGGTCTGGACGTGCAGTTTCAGGCCCCTGATGTCCTCGATCGAGCGCACCGGGGCATAGGCGTGGATGACCCCGCGATCCGCACACGACAAGCAGAGCGGGTGAACGTCGTCGAATTCGTCCTTGAGATAGATCGCAGCGAAGTCTTGCAGTGCCCTGGAGCTGACCAGCGCGCGGCGCGACGGTAAAAACGGCAATTCGAACGTTTCGATTTTCGGGAAACGGCCGCCGGTCAAGCCGGGCGCGGCCCAGACGATGTCGGCATCGCCGTCGCGCGCCTGGTCGAACAGTTGCGCCGGCGCGCCGCCCAACTCCATCGACGGAAAAATATCGATGCGAATGCGCCCGTTCGATTCCGCCTCGACCTTACGCGCCCAGGGCGAGAGAAATTTATCGTGCACGCTCGACACCGCCGAGAACGCATGATGCAGTTTGAACGTGATCGGCGGCGCATCGGCACGTGCCAGACGCATGACGGCGGGAACCGCCAGCGACGCCAGCGTCGAGGCCAGGAAGGTGCGCCGGGCAACTCGCATCGAAAAAGTCTCTCGCGGACTTGCGCCGGTGCAGCGGCTCAGTTCAGCCGTGACGGCCGGTCGTCGTCGTTCGGCCTAACCATGCCGGGAACGATCGTGGGCGAAGCCGGAACCGCGAGCGGCGCGCTAGCCGCTTCTGCCTTACTCTCGCGCGACCGCCGTTCGTAGCCGCGATAGGACAACCATCCGAATGGCAGGCTGGCGAGATAGGCCAACGTGCCGGCTGTCAGCACTATCCACGGATAGGCGATCAGGAGCGCCATCGCCAGCACCAAGAGAACGATCAGCGGACCGACCATTTCCGGGGGCACGCGGGTGCCGACGCGTTTGCCGGAAAACACCGGAAGCCGCGACACCATGAGTAACGCGACGCCAAGCGTGTAGAACAACGTCAGCCAGGTGAGAAATCCCGAGCGCGGCACGCCGAGGAAGACCGCATAGATCGGCAACAGCACCGTGATGGCGCCGGCCGGCGCCGGCACGCCGACGAAGAAATTACCGGTCCAGGCCGGCCGATCCGGATCGTCGACCATGACATTGAAGCGGGCGAGACGGAGCGCTGCGCAAATCGCAAACGTCATCGCGGCGATCCAGCCGGCCGATTTCAGCTCATGCAGGCCCCAGAAATAGAGGATCAGCGCCGGCGCGACGCCGAAATTGACGAAGTCGGACAGGCTGTCGAGCTCGGCGCCAAACCGCGAGGTTCCTTTGAGGAAGCGCGCCAGGCGGCCGTCGATGCCGTCAAGGATTGCGGCGAAAACGATCGCGGCGAGCGCCAGTGTATAGCGGTTCTCGAACGCCATGCGGATGGCGGTCAAGCCGGCGCACATCGCCAAGAGCGTGATCAGATTCGGCGCCAGCGTGCGTACGGGAATGCGGCGGAAGCGTCGTCGCCGCGGGTCGCCGAAGCCGGGTGGTGGCATGGCCAATTTCATTACCTCGATGGCTGCAATATAGCGGTTTCCGCAGCCGTCCGCCACGCGGCGCGCCGGTCTCGTTAACGCGTTCTCAGGTCACGCGAAACGTCCGTCCCGCCTCGACTGCTTTGAGGTCGGCGAGCACGGTTTCCCCGGCAATGGCGGTTTGGCCTTCGGCCGCCAGCGCCCGCGTGCCTTCGGGCATATAAACGTCGACCCGCGAGCCGAACCGGATCATGCCGATGCGCTGGCCGGCGCCGACGGTTTCGCCCTCGCGCGCGAACGAGACGATCCGGCGCGCCACCAGCCCGGCAATCTGGATCACCGCGATGCGCTGGCCCGTCGCGGTCGCGATCAGCAAGGCGTTTCGCTCATTGTCCTCGCTCGCTTTGTCGAGATCGGCGGACAGAAACTTGCCGGCGCGGTAAACAATGCGATCGATGCGGCCGGCGACGGGGCTGCGATTGACGTGACAATCGAACACGCTCATGAAAATGGAGATGCGCGGCAGCGGCCGCTCGCCGAGCTCAAGCTCCCTCGGCGGGACCGCATTGACGATCTGGCTCACGCGGCCGTCCGCCGGCGCCACCACGATGCCGTCGCGCAGCGGCGTCACCCGCGGCGGATCGCGGAAGAAATAAGCGCACCACAGCGTCGCCAGCGTCGCCAGCCAGCCGAGCGGCGTCCACAGCCAGAACAGGATGAGGCTTACCAGCGCGAAGCCGCCGATGAAGGGATAACCTTCCGGATGGATCGGCGTAAATTGCTTGCGGATGGAGTCGATGACGGACATGATTACTCGGCGGCATCCGCGGCGGGCAGGAGCTCCACCCCGGGGTTGCGCTCATCCGGAAGTTCAGGCGGATTGCGATTGGGCGCGTCCGTTTCGTTGTCCACTCCCTCCAGAATCGCGCGCGCCATTTGCGCTTCGCGCTGACGATTCCACATGCTGGCATAGAGCCCGTCATGCGCGAGCAGCTCGTGGTGCGTGCCGCGCTCGACGATCACGCCATGATCGAGCACCAGGATTTCGTCGGCATCGACGATGGTCGAAAGCCGATGCGCGATGACGAGCGTGGTGCGGTTCTCCGCCACGCGGTCGAGCTCGTCCTGGATGTCCTTCTCGGTATGGCTGTCGAGCGCCGAGGTCGCTTCGTCGAGCAACAGGATCGGGGGCGCCTTCAGGATGGTGCGGGCAATGGCGACGCGCTGCTTTTCGCCGCCGGAAAGCTTCAGGCCGCGCTCGCCGACTTCGGTCTCGTAGCCTTTCGGCGCGCGGGCGATGAAACCGTCGATCTGCGCCTGGCGCGCCGCCTCCTCCACTTCGGCGTCGTTCGCATCCCAGCGCCCGTAGCGGATGTTGTAGCGGATGGTGTCGTTGAACAGCACGGTATCCTGCGGCACCATGCCGATCGCGGCGCGCAGTGAGGCTTGCGTCACATCGCGGATATCCTGGCCGTCGATCAGGATGCGGCCGCCGCTCACTTCGTAGAAACGGAACAACAGCCGCGAGATCGTCGACTTGCCGGCGCCGGACGGACCGACGACGGCAACGGTGTGGCCGGCGGCGACGTCGAAGCTCAATCCCTTGAGGATCGGCCGCGCCGGCTCGTAGGCGAACGAGACGTTCTCGAAGCGAATGGCGCCGGCGCGCACTTGCAGCGGACGCGCGTCCGGCCGGTCCTCGATTTCGGGCTTGCGGGAGAGAAGCGAGAACAAATTCTCGATGTCGATCACCGCCTGCTTGATCTCGCGGTACACCATGCCCATGAAATTCAGCGGCGTATAAAGCTGAATCATCATGGCGTTAATCATGACGAAATCGCCGACCGTGTTGGTGCCGCGCTCGATGCCGTAGGCGCACAGCACCATGGCGGCGGCAAGCCCGATGGTGAAGATGACCGCTTGGCCGGCATTGAGCACGGCGAGCGACACATAGGCTTTGACGCTGGCGTCCTCGTAGCGCGCCATGGAGCGGTCGTAGCGGCCGGCTTCGCGCGTCTCGGCGGAGAAATATTTGACAGTCTCGTAATTGAGCAGCGAATCGATCGCCTTGGCGTTGGCGTCGCTGTCGCTGTCGTTCATCTTGCGGCGGATGCCGATGCGCCACTGGGTCGCAGCATAGGTGAACCACATATAGAACGTCACCGTGACGCCGATGACGACGACGTAGCGCCAGTCGAAATGAACAAGCAAAACCGCGACGATCAAAATCAGTTCGACGACCGTCGGGGCGAGCTGCAGCAGCACCATACGCACGATGGTCTCGATGGCGTTGCGGCCGCGTTCGAGGACGCGGGTGAGCCCGCCGGTCTTACGCTCGAGGTGAAAACGCAGCGACAGCAGATGCACGTGCTCGAAGGTGAGTATCGCCAGCCGCCGCACCGCGTTCATCGCCACTTTGGCGAAAATGCCGTCGCGCCATTGCGTGAGCAGGCCCATCACGATGCGCATGCCGCCATAGGCAAGCGTCATCACCACCGGCGCGGCGAACGCCCAGGCGAGCCAATTGTCCGGGGCCACCGGCGCGGTGCCGTGGCCGGCGAGTGCGTCGGTCGCCCATTTGAACGTGTAGGGCACCGCGATGGTCGCAAACTTGGCGAGGAACAGCAGAATCATCGCAAAGGTGACGCGGAGCTTCAGGTCGCGGCGGTCGGCGGGCCAGATATAGGGCCACAGCCGAATAAGCGTCGGCAGCAATGCCCCGCCCTCGGCATTCACCTCACGCTTGAGGTGCTCGGTCGGCCGTTGAAAATCGCTCATTGCAACCCCAGAAAACGGACCGCACCGGGCCGCAATATGCCGCCAGCGTCCCTCGTCGCGTGTTTTCCGTCATATAGAGCTTTTCGGCCGGTTCCGCACGGCATGGAGGGGCGGGTTTAAAACCCGCCCCTACGGTCTCAAACGCTTGCGTCGAGCGCGAATCGACGCCACATCTATCCCTCAATGAGAATGACTCCATGAGCAAAATCAATGCGATCTGCGTCTATTGCGGATCGAGCCCGGGGACCGAGCCGGCCTTCATCGAAGCGGCGAAAAATTTCGGCAAAATCCTTGCCGAGAGCGGCGTGCGCCTCGTCTACGGCGGCGGTTCGGTCGGCCTGATGGGAGCGCTTGCCGAATCCGTGCTGGACCACGGCGGCCACGTCACCGGGATTATCCCGGAATTTTTGACCAAACGGGAGCGACCGCGGCGGCTCCCCCAGGAACTCATCGTCACGCGCGACATGCACGAGCGCAAGCGCTCGATGTTCGAGCGCGCCGATGCCTTCGTCGCCTTACCGGGCGGGATCGGCACGCTCGAAGAGCTGGTCGAGCAACTGACCTGGGTCCAGCTCGGCCGCCACAAAAAGCCGATTCTGATCGCCAACATTGCCGGCTATTGGGGGCCGCTACTGGCCTTGATCGAGCACATGCGCGAGGTGAAATTCGTGCCGTCGTCGCTGCGCGTCGATTATCTGGTCGCCCACCACGTCGAAGAGATATTGCCGATGCTGCGCGAGGCGGTGCGCAAGGTCGTCGAAGCGAACAAGACGATGGCGGTGCCTGCCGAGAGGCTATGACCTATCCCCGCAAAAACGTCACTGCCTCGATGCGATTGCCGTCCGGGTCGCGGATGAAAGCGGCGTAATAGCCGCCGTGATATTCCGGCCGCAGTCCCGGTGTACCGTCGGAGCTACCGCCGGCTTTCAACGCCGCGGCGTGGAACGCGTCGACTGCCGCCGTATCGGGCGCCCGCAGGCAGATATGCACGCCGCTGTCGCTGGCGACGCGATACATTTCGGCGCGCCGATTGATCCAGAATTCCGGATATTTTTTGCCGAAGCCGACCGCCGCGTCCGGCCATTCGCGTAATTTGAGCAGGCCGAGCGGCGCCAAAAGCTCGGTGTAGAATATTTCCGCGTTTTTAAGATCGCGCACCGCGATGGAAATGTGGTCGATCATGGCGGCTCCTGTTCCTCTCCCCCTTGTGGGGAGGGGATAGGGGTGGGGGTCGAGAGGTGACGCGCTAGCGTGGATGATTTTCAGTAGGCGTCGACG
>Ga0207416_1001182_pt1 | contig 36861 bp, 36 predicted proteins | sample PaiPotPPM11metaG_FD_184107 | JGI IMG/M metagenome (GOLD analysis project Ga0207416, IMG submission 184107) | Iron sulfur acid spring bacterial and archeal communities from Banff, Canada, to study Microbial Dark Matter (Phase II) - Paint Pots PPM... ...
ACCGAATATCGCGCTTGGATGTACGTCTCACCAGGCATCTCCTTGTGCTTACGAACGGGTTGCCACGGTAAGATTAGCATTTGGCGCGATGATTGTCTCAGGGTAAGAAAATAGCTGGCGCGATTCGCGCTATTGACTCATGTATCGATACGTGATACATTATCTGTGGTGAAGCGCTTTGCCGATCGCGGAACGGAAGACATTGCAAACGGGATCGATACCAAGGCCGCAAGGTCTTCGTGCCCCAAGGCGATATGGTCCGTAGCAAGACGGAAGCTGGACTTGGTGCTATATGCGGCGGCCCTTGGCGATTTGGGTTCTCGACCCGGCAATCGACTGGAGGCCCTCAAGGGTAATCGAGCCGGCCAACACAGTGTCCGCGTGAATGAGCGTTATCGGGTATGTTTCATTTGGTCAGATCAAGGAGCGCAAGAAATTGAAATCGTTGACTACCATTAGGACTGACATTTTTGTTCCATCGGCTCGTCGCCCAACGAGTCCTGGTACCATGCTGGTCGAGGAGTTTATGGAACCCATCGGGCTTACTCAGCAAGCGCTAGCAGACGCTATGATGGTCACACGCGCGCGCGTTAATGAAATCATCAATGGTCGACGTGGTGTTACAGCCGATACGGCACTCCGGCTTGCGAAGGTTCTGGGGACGTCTGTAGACTTCTGGCTGAGGCTTCAGCTAGCGTGCGACCTATTTGATGCGCTTCATTCGCCGAAGGCCAAAGCTCTCTCAAAAATCAGGCGAATCAATCCGGCAGCCTAGTTTTTGGGATTGGCCCAACCCGTAATAATCCGTAGAACGAGCAACGGGTTTATCCTTGCGAGTTATGCGTTGCCTGTCACGCGGGAGAGTCGTGGGTTCGAGCCCCATCAGCGGCGCCACTTGAAACCCGCATCGCGTGAAGCGTTGCGGGTTTTCGATCACGCTCATCCCACCATATTTCTTCTTGGAGCGACAAAACGTGTGCGGCTGGAAGCCCTGAAGCCGGCACAACTCGCATCGCCATGGCGACGGTCGCCCAAGCCACATCACCGGAAATGGAAGAGGGGAGGATCGATCATGGACAAACCTGTCGAAGTCCAGAGCGTGCAGCGACGCATCTGCATTATACCGCGATAAGGAGGCTCGTATGCGAATCATCGACGCTAGCATCCTCGCGTGTGCCGTCGTGTTAAACGGCTGCGCCAGCACGCCGCCGGCATCCGCACCGCAGCCGACGAACACGAGTCGAGCGATTTCGCTTATCCTTGAGAAGGATGAAGGTGAACTTCGAACCTGGAGAGGTTGGCCAGGGCATCCGAAACCCGGAGAGACGTTTCTTCTTAAGGTCGATCCGGAGCATGGCGGGTCGTCGCATTTGGTGTTCGGCACGGAAACCGAGGCGCCCGGCGACGCCATCGGAACACACGAACATCCCCATGCGGACGAGATCCTTTTCCTGCAGACGGGAACGAGTCGCGTGCAGGTTGGGAACATGGTGCGGGTCGTCCATGGCGGTGCGACCGTGTTTATTCCGGCGGGCACATGGGTTTCGCTCACCAACATCGGGCACGACGCCGTAAACCTAGCGTTTATATTCTCTGCGCCGGGGTTCGAGCGGTTTATCCGTGCCGAGTCTGTCCGGCCCGGCGAAAAGAATACCCCTGTGTCCAAAACCGAGGACGAAGAGATCCAAAAGAGGCTGGACGTCGTGATCTACAAGTGACCTAGTAGTTGTACCGAAAATCTAGGTAATGGCGAACGTCATTGAGGCCGGATTGCTGGAAGAAAGCTTCAACCCGGGAGAGGCACGACCAAGTACCAGGTCGGTTGGTTGATCGACACAAGAATCGTCTGTGGGGACCATCGCCTCAAGAGGCAGGCCTTCGCGGGGTGCTACGATGCAAGGCGCCACCAGCCGTTTGCTTTCTCTTTGCCTTTTGGAGGATGGATCATGATAAAGATGCGGACGGGCGTTATATGCGCGTATCTTGCCGTTGTCGCCGCTGCGATGTTGTCGGCTTGCTCGGGCGGCGGAAGCGCGTTGACGACTTCGCTGCCTCAAGGCGGCGCGGACGCGCACGCGAGCCACGCAACATCGCCCGTACACTGGTATCTCTTCGCGGGCGACAACCGCAGAGATGGCGCACTTCAAGACCTCGATTTCTTCACATCTACTATAACGATTGACAATGGAGACAGCGTCACGTGGACCTGGCGGGGAGAGCATACCGTTTCCTTCCTGTTGCCTGGTCAAAGCCCGTTCACCGCACCGATCACGCCAGCAGGAGGAAGTACGGAGGACGGCACTACGTTTACCAGTTCGGGCGATCAAACCGCTCCGTTCTCATATACCCTTACCTTCACCAAAGCTGGCACATACACGTATTACTGCTTATTGCATCCGCCGGAAATGATGGGGCAGGTGATGGTGCAACCCGCCGGTGCGCGGTACCCGCATCCACAAGGCTACTATACCGGACAGGGCAATGCCGCCGCCAACTCCGAGCTCGCCGCGGCGCAGGCAGCAGTTCGGCTATTCCCCTATCCGGATGGGGGCCCCACACTGGTCGCTGGGATCGCGCCGGGTCTAGCCACCGGCGCACCTAGTCATTCGACCGTTTACCGATTCTTGGACGCCGACAACCTGACAGCGACCACGGCGACCATTGCGGTCGGCACAACCGTCACCTGGGTAAATCAGAGCAACAACGAGCCTCACACGGTGACCTTCCCCGTCGCCGGGCAGCCGTTACCGCCTTCGATTCTCGCTAATCCGTTCTCACCACCGATGGGCGGCCCAACATACGATGGCAGCGCAATAACAAACTCGGGGCCCTTCGGCGCCGCAGTCGGAAACCCCCCAAATTCATACAGCTTGACCTTTACTAAACCTGGAACATACGTCTACTATTGTCTTTTCCACCACGAGTTCGGCATGATCGGCACGATAGTTGTTGTTAGCAAATAAGGCGGGTCCAAGGGCGGAAAATGGAGTCGCGAACTCAGCGCGCCTCCATTTCTTCTCTGCTTTGAAAGACGTCCGATAGTATTGAGCTTGAGGCCGGCAAGAAGAGTAAGCGACGGCGTCTTTGAAACTGCGAGGCTTGGGGGTGATTAACTCAGGCGGCTAGAGCGCATACCTGAGAGAGTCCGAGGTTCGTTCCCTTAGGGCGGAGCAATAGGTCGTCGGACCACCCCGAGCCCCCGCCTCTCACATGGAAGGGCGTAAGTGCGAGTTCATCGCCGGAGCTGCGCGCTGCTATGCCTCATGCGAAAACCCTCATTACGCATCATAGGCCGTGTCGTTATCTCGCCGGCGACGCCTCACCCGGCCAAGTGTAGCATAAGTGTAGCATGAGGAGTGGATGTCGGCGGGCTATTCTGGACGTCGGCAGAATCGGCACCCCATGTCAGAACAGGATGAACGGCCGCTTGCAGACGTCCGCGGACAACAGTGAAATCAATCTGAACATGCCTGTCACGCAGGAGGTCGTCGGTTCGAGCCCGGTCAGCGTCGCCAGTTAAAGCCCGTGAAGCAGAGCTCCGCGGGCTTCCCTATCCCTGGCATTCTCCAGGTCACCCCAAAAGGTGGGGCAGTACCATATATAGTATTGCAATCATGGTATCATTGGTGGTACTATAGGAATGGTGGAGAAGCGGCTTCAGCGGCTGTATGACCAAGTAGCCAAGAATCGCAAGAATTGCCGCTACGAGGATCTGGAACGGTTGTTGCTGGCCGCGGGGTTTACGCTCCGAAAAGCGGGTGGATCGCACATGATCTTTAAGCGCGGCTCGAGCATACTGAGCGTGCCGAAGCGGAAACCCGTTAAAGAGCACTATGTCAATGAGGCCCTCTCCACGATCGCTGAGACCTAAAGAGGCCACCCTGACTGGAGAAGTATGATATGACAACCGTAACCGTAAAGCGAGACAAGGTAAAAGAATACCTTGCGAAGCCCTATACCCGGGAATTGATTCGGAACGAAGACGGGACGTGGTTTGCTCGAGTAATGGAACTCAAAGGTTGCATGACTGAAGGCAATACGAAGGAGGAGGCTCTCAAGAATCTTGATGATGCGATGAAAGGCTGGATTGATGTCGCAATTGAGGATGGTGAGTCCATACCCGAGCCACTCGAATCGCGCTCCTTTAGCGGCAAGTTTGTGGTTCGCGTTCCGCGGTCGCTGCATCGGAACTTGGCAAAGCGTGCAGAGGTCGAAGGCGTAAGCTTGAATCAAGTCGTTGTGACGGCCTTGGCCAGAGAAGTCGGACAGAAGAAATAAACGGCCGGGGGTTGAGCATTAGGTGCATGCTTGGCGCGCTTGCCTCAACCCGTAACAACCCGTAGAAAGAGTCGCTAAGTCGGCTCAAGGCCGATCAGCGTCGCCAGTCAAAAGCCCGCGAAGTAACTTCATGGGCGTCGTCGCGCTGATCGGAAATCAACATCCTCCGCCGAGGTGCATTCGAGTACCCTCATAGGGCTTTACGCAGCGATGTTTCTGCCGATGGCTATTAAGAATGCAGAAAGTATATCGCCCGCTGTTCTGGCTGGTTGTGATGCTGGCGACAATCGGCGTCGCAACGCTCGTGCTCCACACGCTTGTGTTACAAGCGCACGCATACACGGATCCGAGCGCTCATTTGGATTTGAGCGTGCTCCTGCGCCTACCCATTCCCGTCGCCAATAAAATCGACAATGGTTGGAGCATACTAGTCGTCGTGTGGGTGATGCTTGCCACTCTCACTTACTGCGGCTATCGATATCTGCGTGCAGTTGGGACCCAGTCCCCACGGCTGATCATAATAGGGTTGATTGTCGTCGGGGTGGCGCTGGTATTTTTTCCAAGTCTCTTGTCAGGCGACGCTTACGCGTACATCATTTACGGCCGGCTATTCGGCGTGCACGGTGTAAGCCCGTACTATTTGCCGTTGCCACTCAAGACCAACTTCGATCCAATCATTGACCAATGCTTGACCATCTATGGCAACCCGCCTCCGGGTGACAATTACGGACCGCTGTGGACTTTGTTAGCGGGCGGAGTGAGCTCGCTCATCGCGAGCGCCTCATTGGCGTTTCAGGTTGTTGTACAACGAGTTATGGCTCTGGGCTTCGCAATATTAGCTGTCGCCGGATTGAGTCGCATTATTCGGCGTCGTCAGAGCTGGCTGGGAGGTGTCGGAAGGTATGCGTTTCATCCCCTACTACTCTTCGAAACAGCAGTAGGCGCGCATAACGATATCATGATGGTCGCGCTCGCGCTGTGGGCGTTTGCGCTCGTTGAAGAAATGCCGCTGCTCGCAGGGCTCTTGATAGGCGCTTCGATTGCAACAAAATACCTTTCCCTGTGCGTGCTGCCATTTTTGGTTGTCAAGGCTGCACGCAAGGGCTGGAAACCGGCTCTGGCGCTGTTGTTGATTGCTTTAGCTATACCGGTTTTGACGTTTCGTCCGTTTTGGGTCGGCCAGCTCACGGCCCAATCGCTCTTTTGGCAAAGCGCCAACGTTTCAATGTCTCCGTCGTGGATTGCCACAAGCATCATGGGCCTTGTAGGACACGAGCGGGTGGTGCAAATCGCCCTAACAGTCGCTTTCCTTGCGCTGTACGGGGTGGCATTGTGGCGCTACGTAAGAAATTTGGACCTGCGTAACGTGTGGCTCGTTATTGCAGCGTTGCTCTGGATTGCGCCAATGCTGAACCCGTGGTACACGCTATGGCTGCTCCCCGCGGCTGCATCAAATGGCTATTGGGCCCGATTCGCATGGTGGTTTGGGGCGCTCTCGCTGTTGCGCTACGTCGGAGAAGTGCCGATTTATCCGCCGCTTTGGCTGCTCATATCTGTAACGCTCGTGATTTTCGTGGCGCCAATTCTGCTGGCGAGATTCGTGCCGAGAACGGCTGAAGACCAGTGAATGAAGCCGGCCAAAGAACGTCTCTACTGACGGCAATGCTCCGCCACCGTTCGGCCCAACATTCCACGATCCCGACGCGATTGCTCTATAGCAGCAGAACCCTGGATGACGTTATTTACAAAAGCGAGCTTGACAGCCTCGCGCGCGGCGATGGCCAGCTGGAGGTGGCATTTACGTTCACGCGTCAGGCACCGGCCGGTTGGACCGGATATCGCCGTCGCATCGATAGCGCGATGTTGCGCGAGGTGATAGAAGCACTTGGAGGAACCGTCCACACGTATGTTTGTGGACCCACGCTGTTGGTGGAAGCAGTGGCTAATGCGCTTGTCCAGATGGGGATGCCGCCGCACCACATCCGAACCGAGCGTTTTGGCCCGACTGAAAGTGAGAAGGCGCAACAATGCACGATGAGCCGGACATGAACACGGCGTTGATGATGGATGGTAATGCGGTTGCAGGTGAGCTGCAGCAGATTTTTGGCCGGGATATGACGATGGCTGTTGCTCGGTGCGAGGGCTGCGCGGCTGATATGGAGATAGGCGCTTTAATGGCGTTTACGCGCGGGCCAGGCGCGGTGTTGCGATGCCGCGCGTGTCACGCTGCAATTGTGCGGATCGTTGAGACGCCCGAAGCTCTTTATTTCGACGTGCGCGGCGCCTTGTACATACGGCTTAACCGGCTGCCATAACGCCAATGCGGACACACCGTCGCGCGTTGCGATCTCTATTGATTGCAACTTCACTCGTCCTTGTAGGCTGCAGCGAACAGTCGTCTCCCCCTTCGGTGGCAAGTTCGCCAACCGCATCTGAGCGTTCGAACCCAACGCCCTCCGCTGCCCCCACAGAGAGGCCTGTGATGAACGTTTATGCGGCCGCGGACTCGAGCCAGCTCAGTAGGGTCGTGGCAAGCTTTCCAGAGCGCGTGTACGTGCCGGACAACTTAGCGGGCACAGCCGACGTCATCGACCCCGCCACGTATAAAGTCATCGCCCATTTTCGAGTTGGTCGCTCACCGCAGCACATCACACCAAGTTGGGACTTGCAGCACCTGTATGTGAACAACACAGCCGGCAACTCGCTCACGGTCATCGATCCGCGAATCGGTAAACCCACCGGCACAATCCCCATCGCAGACCCGTACAACCTTTATTTCACGACCGACGGCGCAATGGCCATCGTCGTATCAGAACGGCAGCGGCGGCTGGACTTTCGGGATGCCCGCACGTGGGATCTGATCAAAAGTGTCCCGATCCCCTGGCGGGGCGTTGATCACTTAGACTTCTCGGCCGACGGCAGCTATTTGCTCGCTTCAACTGAGTTCAGCGGCGAAGTAGTTCGAGTCGACGTCGTGGCAATGGCCGTCACCGGTAAAGTCAAAGTCGGCGGTTTGGCGGTCGACGTAAAAGTCGCCCCCGACGGATCCGTGTTTTACGTCGCCAACCAAAGGCGCAATGGCGTTTCGGTGATCGACCCCCAACGCATGCGCGAAATTACGTTCATTGCGACCGGGCCAGGAGCTCACGGTCTCTACGTGAGTCGCGATGCGAAGCGACTCTACGTCAGCAATCGACGCGCCGGCTCGATTTCAGTGATCGACTTTGCCACACGCCGCGTGAGCGCCACATGGAGAATCGGCGGCAGCCCCGACATGATTCAACTTTCACCTGATGGCCGGCAGCTGTGGGTCTCCAACCGTTACAATTCTTCCGTCTCAGTGGTCGATACCATGACGGGGCGGTTGCTCCACGTGATCAGCGTGGGTGGAGGGCCGCACGGCCTATCGTATTTTCCGCAGCCTGGCCGTTACAGTCTCGGCCACAACGGCGTCTATCGCTGAGGCAAACGCGGGCCTGGCATTGGGCTCTACGAAGCCAACGCGAACGCCACGGCATCTGAGAGTGTGAACGGCCCACCACGTCTGGTTGGAAGCGTCGGTGTCCACGAAGGATCGGCACTACGAAATGACGTCGGATCCGCGTCAACGATGCCAACCAACGTTTCGGCCACAATGCGCCCGCCGACATCGCCGAGCCTCTCACCCCGATGCCGTACCTCGGCTTCTCGAAGAACGTAATACCAAAGGGGCGTCTCGCATGTCCAGCCATGCTCTTGTAGCCCGACCTCACCTGGGCTCAGCGGTTGCGCACCGATGTGACGCGCAATAGTCTCGCCAGACGGAAGTCCGAGGGCGCGAGCTCTGAGCAGATCCCGACAAGCGAGCGAGTGATACTCTTGTCGCGGCGCTGAACCGACGATGGACTCCGGGAGATCGATGAGTGTATGCGCCATACGTGGCCCGATGCGCTTGGTGAGCTGCGGCGTTATGGCACTATCTAATGAGAGAAAGTAATTCCAGTCGACGGCGTGAGCTTTGGAAATCGCCCGGCCGCCCGCAAGATCGGGAAAAATCGGTGCGGACGTTGATTCATTAAGTCTATAGGAAAGGCGTATCTGGCTATGCCCGAATCGGAACGCGGCATCCGCAAATTCGACAGGGATGAATGGGTGCTCGGTCGTGGGACGGTAGAAACGAGGTCCGCGGCTCAAGAGTTCCTGCATCAGTTCTTCCCCAACCGTCAAGGGAAGGTATTCATGCAAGGCGATCCACTGTAAGTGCCAGCGCAGGTTCCGTTGTGCTTGCGAGAACGTATCGGCCGCTGTGACGCCTTCAGTTCGTATGTGGTCGACAATTCTATTGTGGAATTTGAGCATCGTAAGGTGCATTTGTGAGATGATGCCGTGCACGTCGTTGCGTGGGTCACCGATGATCGCTTTTCCTTGATGGTTACGAAGCAGATCGTTTGGTGCACCCGTTTCATCCGCGCCGAGCAAGAACTTGTCGGGATCACTCGAGTCATACATATACGGCGCGCCCGCAGGTCCAGCCCCATAGAGCGATTCGAAATCGAGTCGAGAGGTACGGAAGTTATGAATGCGCTGTAGGCTCGCGTGGTGCTGCAAGAGACTGCGATCAGCGGTGAGGTCGTGGGCCATCATGTGACCAAATATTGAATGACCAGCTGCGATCCGCGGATTATCGGCTTGAGGATCGTCGGATGCGACATCCATTGCTGCGCCCGCCTTACCAAGCGCGAGCAGCTGATCTTCGTCGCATTTCAGACCCTCGAGATCGGGGAAGAGACGACCGTACTTGCCGCCAACGCCAGACGACAGATCGTGCTTGAGATGAAGATCGAGGACGCAGCTATGCACAGACATGGGCAGCCCGGATTGGATGAGCATTTGAACGATTCCCTGTCGGTATCAAAGCGGTCGCTCCTATCCCGGGCGTCGGGCTAGGTTCACCCAAACGGTCAGCCGAAATGCTAGCTATGCCACGCGCAAGCGGGGTGAAGGAAAAACCGAAGAACCCTGCGTCGTTGCCTACCGGCGCAATCACTTTTCTTTTTACCGACATCGAAGGTAGCACGCAAGCCTGGGAAGCGCATCCGCGCGCCATGCAATCTGCAATCAAGCGCCACGATACGCTCATGCGCGCAGCGATCGAGCGGCACCGCGGCTATGTGTTCAAGACCGTCGGGGATGCGTTTTGCGCAGCATTTCACAGCGCGACTGATGCGGTAGAAGCAGCGCTCGAAGCGCAGCGTTCTCTGGCCAAGGAGAACTTCTCCGCGATCGGCGGCTTGCGAGTGCGAATGGGTCTTCACGCAGGGCACGCCCACGAGCGCGATGCCGATTATTTTGGCCCTGCGGTCAACCGAGTTGCTCGCCTGATGTCCATTGGACATGGCGGCCAGACGTTAGTATCTAACGCCGTGAAAGAGCTCGTGCAAGACGAGCTGGTAAAGGGAATATCGCTTACCGATCTCGGTTCTCATCGCCTCAAAGACCTATCGCTTGCGGAGCACGTTTGGCAGCTCGCGATTGCAGGTATGCCATCCGACTTCCCTCCACTCGCCTCACTGGACTTCAAGCCTAACAATCTGTCTATTCAAGTCACGAGTTTCCGTGGCCGCGAGGAGGATATAAAAGAGCTTGAGAGACTGCTCAGCAGCGCACGGCTGCTCACATTAGTCGGCGCCGGGGGTATTGGCAAGACGCGGCTCGCTTTGCAGGCCGGGGCCGATCTATTGGACCAATTCTCCGATGGCGTATGGTTCATTGAATTGGCGCCGCTCGCCGATAATGCTCTCGTCGCGGAGGTCGCCTGCCAGGCGGTTGGGGTGACGGCGCGACGTGATCGCCCTGCGATCGACGCTGTCGTCGACCATCTGCGCCAGAAAAAATCGCTGCTCATCCTCGACAATTGCGAACATCTTATCGAGCCTGCCGCACAGCTGGTCAACCGACTCCTACGCCAGTGCCCCGACGTGCGCATCCTCGCGACCTCTCGCCAACCACTGGGAATTAGCGGCGAAACGATTCGCAGGCTCCCGTCGCTCGGAGTACCCGAGCCAACAAAGTCGCTGAACGCCGATGAAGCGATGCATTATGGCGCCGTTGCCCTCTTTGTAGATCGTGCCCAATCCGCTGATGTGCGCTTCCAGCTCACCGATGATAACGTTCCGGTCGTCACCGAGATCTGCAGACATCTGGATGGCATCCCGCTAGCTATCGAGCTTGCAGCGGCTCGGGTGAAAGTGCTTTCTATCCCGCACTTAGCGCAGCGCCTGACTGAGCGCTTTCGTCTTCTAACAGGCGGCGCTCGCGAGGCGTTGCCGCGACAGAAGACCTTGCGAGCGCTCATCGACTGGAGCCACGATTTACTCAGCCCCCAGGAGCAGTTGCTCTTTCGACGGCTGGCGATTTTCTCCGGCAACTTCTCGCTCGATGCGGCGACGAACGTATGCGGCTGTAACGGTATCGATAAGATCGATGTGCTCGACTTGCTGACATCGTTGGTTGATAAATCACTGGTGGTCGCGGAAACGGCAAGTGCGGATGAACGCTTCCGACTACTCGAATCTACCCGCGAGTATGCGCTAGAAAAACTTCGCGAGAGCGGAGAGCTGGAGCATCTCACCCGCGCACATGCGGAGTACTTTCTGGCGCTAGGGCGCTCAGTTGATGATGCTGCAGGCGCTTCATCGGGGCGAAAGCTCGCCACCACGTTGGAGCCTGACACCGACAACTTTCGCGCAGCACTTGATTGGGCGCTGACCAAGGGCAATGAGATCATGATGGGCAGCACATTGGCGGGCGCCCTCGACTGGCTTTGGTATCATGGTAGATTGCAATCCGAAGGTCGACGTTGGTTACAAACAGCACTGCAGCAACTAGGGACCGATGCGTCCGACGATGTGAGCGCACGGCTGTGGCTGGCGCTCGCTCCGCTTAGCGATGGACAACGCGAGTACGATGCGGCCAAGTATGCGCTCTCTTTGTATGAAAAGTTAGACGACGATCGACATGCCAGTTATGCGCTTCACAACCTGGGGCAAGCTCTCCATCAATTGGGTAAATTCGAAGAGTCTGAGCAAGCGCACGTCCGGGGCGTGTCTTTGGCGCGCAAATCGGGCGACAAACATAGCGAGGCGATGAATCTCATGGGGCTGGGTTATGTTTTGATGCTGCGCGGCAACATCCAGGAAGCCCGCCGATCAGAGGCAGAGGCTTTGCAGGCATGCGAGGCGCTGGGTGATGAGGATGCGCGCGGCATCGTCCTGGGCAACCTTGCCGAGATGGAGTTCAATCAAGGCAATGCGGAGCAAGCAGCTATCTACGGCGCCGAATACCTTAGGATTATGCTGACCGGTAAGAACGTGCTTATACAGGCAATCGGTTACAACAACTTAGCTGCCTACCATATTTCGCTGAGAAATCTTGAAAGAGCACGTGAATGTGCGCGCGAGGGACTGCGGCTTGCGAGGGAAGTGCAATCGCTGTTGCGTACTGCGGACGCCGCGCAAGACCTGGCGCTCGTTGCCGCACTTTGCGGCGATATTTCGGAGGCCGCACGACTCATTGGCTACGTGGAAAAATGTTACCGCGACGAACGCAGCACTCGCGAGGCAACCGAGGCATGGGGTCATGCTCAGCTGATGGCGCGTCTGCGCGAACAACTGAACGAAGACGAGATAACCGCGCTCATCGCCGAAGGCGCGGCCTGGTCAGAAGATCTAGCAGTTCAAGAAGCTCTCAAAGTCTAAGCTTAACGGAGGGAGATTGAAACATGGCGGACCAAAAGAAATGCGAACACGAGCATTGCAAATGCATGGTGACGTCGAGTAAATTCTGCAGCGGGCATTGTGCCAAACACACCGAGCACCAGCAAGCGCATAAATGCGAGTGCGGCCACCCGCCCTGCGCGTAGGGGCAAAATACCGCACACAAGTTAGGGCGAAATACAGCTACGAGGCTCCGCCCGGCTTTAAAACCTAAGGACGAACCGTGAAGAGCGCGGACATGCCGAACATCATGTGCGCGCCGACGTGGCAGTGGTACCACCACGTACCCGGATTGTCTGGGACCATGTCGGCCACGCGCATACTTGCTGGGGAGAGCTCAACCATGTCGGTGCGGTTACCGTTGTATAAAACGGTTTCACCATGCCAATGGAGGACGTGGAAGTTAAAGTCGTCGCTGCCGTCCGAGATCAAATACCATCGGACGCGCTCGCCTTGCTTCATTGTCAGACCCAGTAGATTACCTGCCATCAGCCCGTTGATCGACATGACTTCATTTGTGAGGTAAAAAAGGTCGAAGGGGTATCCTGGGTTCTTCGGCACGAGAGATTTGTTGGCGAGGCGGCCGATGTTGTCGCTATAGTAAGCGCTTCGGTTCTCGTCATCGACGCTGAACATCGTGACGAACTCCCGGTCGATGCCCTTGGGGGATCCGTCCGGGTTGGCTTCGCCCTTGCGCGTGACGATGATCGCCCCAACAAGGCCGGCGCCCATATCCTGAATCTCATTCGTGTGAGAGTGATAGAGCCACACGACCGAACTGGAATCGGATGGCCCAGGTCCGGCGCGTTCGGGAACCTGCCACGTATACGTAAATGTGGAACCGGGAGCGACGGAGTCCCCGCCCTTTTGCGATGAAGGCACGCCGTCCTCGTAGGGGGCGCCTTCCGAAGCTTTCAAGTACAGCAGACCATGCGGGTGGATGCTATACGGATGATGAGCGTTGTTTTTGAAAACGACCTTGATCGTGTCGCCGACCTCGGCCCTAATGAGCGGGCCTAAGATCCCGAGGTGCTGCCACCGGTCAGAACGTGGTTTGAGCTTCGTAAACGTCGCGTCAGTGTACTCACGATAGATGGCTTTTTTGTAGCTATAGCCGACAAACATCGGTGGCGGCTTTGGCAACGGTTTGCCGGTTATCCGATCCATCCCACCAGGCGCATAGTTCCACATCACCTCGTCTGCGGCGATGTAGTACGTTCTGTCCTGAGCTACTGCAGGAACAATGAATACGAGAGTTGCGAGCGAAGCCAAAAACGTCACGAGCACAAGAAATTGCCTCATAGTTGTAACCCCCAGACGGCAATTTTACACGGATGGGCCCAATCCATTCGCCCTGACGAGGAAAGAATGAAACAGCGTGGGTTCGCGATCGCTCCTGCCGTCCGCCACAACCTTGAACAAGTTGATGGCTCAGGCAGAGATTGCTGCTCAGCCTCCAGCCATAGCCCCGACAACAAGAAGGGGCTCGGCGCCGCTCGCGACCGTATCCGGTAGCGGCGCGTCCGGCAGCTCGTGCGACAAATCGCGTTCGCACGCGAAGAACCTGATAAACGGCCGGCGTTGTTTCGTGACATGGTCACGGATCGTACCGCGCAGCCTTGGGTAGCTTGCCTCAAGCGCATCAAGAACTAGACGCTGTGTGGGTTGACCCGCGACGTCGACCTTCACCTCGCCGTTCACGTTCGCCAGCGTTCGCAGGTGTGCCGGAAGCACCACTCGGATCATGCGAGCGTCTGTGCTTCGACCGACAACACCGGCGGAAGATCTCGGACGATCGGGGCCCAGCTGTCACCCGCGTCAGCCGACGCATACACTTGCCCGCCTGTGGTACCAAAATATATGCCGCACGAGTCGAGCGAGTCGACGGAGCTGGCATCGCGCAACACGTTCACGTAGCAGTCGCGCTGCGGCAGGCCTTTCGTGAGCGCCTCCCACTCGTTTCCGCCCGTGCGGCTGCGATAGACGCGCAGCTTTCCCTCGAGCGGGTAGTGTTCCGAATCGCTCTTGATCGGCACGACATAGATCGTGTCCGGCTCGTGCGCGTGAACTTCGATCGGAAAACCGAAGTCGGTCGGGAGGTTTCCGCTGACCTCTTTCCATGAGTCACCGGCGTCGTCGCTGCGCATGACGTCCCAATGTTTTTGCATGAAGAGCACGTTCGGACGCGACGAATGCATCGCAATGCGGTGGACGCAGTGGCCGACCTCAGCGTTTGGATCGGGGATCTGCTCGGATTTTAGACCACGGTTGATTGGTCGCCACGTCTCACCGGCGTCGTCGGTTCTAAACGCGCCGGCAGCCGAAATAGCGATGAACATTCGCTTGGGATCGCGCGGATCTTGGATAATGGTGTGCAAGCACATACCGCCCGCGCCCGGCTGCCAGTGGGGTCCCGAGCCGTGCTCGCGCAGGTGTTTAAGTTCGTGCCAACTCTGGCCTCCGTCGGTCGTGCGAAATAACGCAGCATCCTCAACTCCGGCGTAAACCGTGTCGGGGTCAGTCAGTGACGGCTCGAGATGCCAGACTCGCTTAAACTCCCAGGGATGTGGTGTGCCGTCATACCACTGGTGCGTGCCAGGGACGCCGTCGTATACAAATTGATTTCCCACGGGCTCCCAAGTCTTGCCACCGTCGTTGGATCGCTGAATCAATTGGCCGAACCAGCCGCTGGTCTGCGACGCGTACAGCCGATTCTGGTCTGCCGGCGACCCTTTGACGTGGTAGATTTCCCAACCCGCAAAATGGGGACCACTGATATCCCAGTTTTGGCGTTTTCCATCCGAAGTTAATACAAATGCGCCCTTGCGCGTGCCAACCAATAACCGAACCTTACTCATCATTACTCCCTTGCCGTGGCGAACCGATACACTATGCTCTTTAACTTTCCTTTGTACAAGACTTGGTGGGTCGGCGAGCGAGACGTCCCGAATCCGCGGAAATAAAATGTCCGGAACTACGCGTCTCAAACGTCTACGATTCGAGGTGCCAATGAGGTGCCAAACCAAGGAGAAACATTATGAGCGAATTCGTATACCTGTACCGAGGCGGAGAACGGCCAGATTCGCCGCAGCAGGGAGAGCAGGAAATGCAAAAATGGGTCGCGTGGCTGAATGACCTCGGCAAGAACGGCCACATTAAGGATCGCGGTCAGCCCCTCGACCGTTCAGGAAAAGTCGTTCGCGGAAGACAGAAAACTATCACTGACGGCCCGTACGCAGAGTCGAAGGATATCGTGGGCGGCTACACATTGATTCAAGCTAAGGATCTCGGGGAAGCGGCAGAGCTCTCGAAGGGCTGCCCGATCTTTGATTCCGGAGGGCTCGTAGAAGTCCGACCGGTCATGGAAATGTAAAACGACCGTGGAGCTTGGTGAGCATCTCTTTCGCCACGAATCGGGGCGGATGGTTGCCGCGCTCACGCGCATCTTCGGGGTTCACAACCTGGCGCTGGCGGAAGACGTCGTACAAGACGCCTTCTGCCGCGCGCTTGAGACGTGGAGGCTCCGCGGTGTCCCTGAAAACCCGTCCGCCTGGCTCATGCGAACCGCAAAAAATCGCGCGATTGATGTGCTGCGGCGCGAGCGCCGAGCGCGTAGCTTCGCCCCGGAGCTCGAGCGGCTCTTTGAAAGCGAATGGACGCTCGTTCCCACCGTGACGGAGTTGTTCAATGCGAACGCGATTAAAGACGATCAACTCCGCATGATGTTCTCGTGTTGCCACCCGCGGTTACCCGAGACGGCGCAGGTTGCGCTCGTCCTGCACCTTTCATGTGGGTTCAGCGTGAGCGAGACTGCGAGCGCGTTTCTTAGTAGCGATGCCGCGATCGAGAAGCGCATCTCGCGGGCAAAGAAGGTGCTCGCGGCCTCTCGCAAACTGTTCGATTTGAACGACAACGACTTTATCGCGCGGCTTTACGCAGTGCAGCGCGCGCTCTACTTGCTTTTCAACGAGGGTTACCACGGTGCGTCGCCAGATTCAGCCATTCGCGCCGAGCTGTGCACGGAGGCGATGCGTCTCACCAATCTGCTTCTTGAAAATCCTCTCGCATCAACTCCGGCCACCTACGCGCTGGCGGCGCTCATGTACCTTAACGCCGCGCGATTGCCCGCGCGTCTTGACGCGTCGGGTAACCTCGCCTCACTCTTCGATCAAGACAGGTCGCTATGGGATGCAACGCTCCTGACCAGAGGACACCAGCTGCTCGAACAGTCAGCCAGCGGGCTGGAATTGACTGAGTATCACGTTGAAGCAGCAATCGCGTGGGTGCACGCGAGCGCGCGTCGCGCCGAAGACACAGACTGGGAACAGATCGTGTCGTTGTATGATACGCTCATGGCGATCCGGCCTTCCCCGGTTGTTGCGCTCAACCGCGCGATCGCTGTCGCGCAGTTCGAGGGACCCGAGCGCGGCCTCGAAGAGATCCACGCGATTAAAGACTCTGACCGCCTCAGTTCCTATCCATTTTACTCGGCGGCGATTGGCGAACTGGAGCTGCGCAGCGGCAAGCACGACATCGCGCGGCGGCATTTCGAAGCGGCGCTTGCTCTCGCGCGCAACCCAATGGAGCGTCGCTTCCTGGAACAGCGCGTCGGTGCTGCTAGCCGGTGACTCTCCGAAAGGGCAGGGTCATCCTTACCCACGGAGATAACATGGAGTAGCTCTCGGTGGCGGGGAAACTCTTAGGCGCAGAGAACGACGCGGCCATGCGCACACGAACTTCAGTTCTTCCGGCATTCGTCTTTCTTGCCGTCGGATTCATGCTCACGTCAACAACGGGTTTAGCTGCGACCGTTCCAAGCCGAGCGGCTGCGGTCGAGGCGTTAGCTCGACGCTATTACACCTTTACCTGGAACGCGAATCCCGTCTCGACAACCGATAATGGGCTTCATACAGCCGACGATAAGCTCGCCGACTTTTCCGCTGCCGCGGACCGAGCTTACGGGGCGCAATTGCGAGCATTCCGCAATGAACTCGCCGCGCTCGCGCCCGGCGGTACGACAGTGCACGACCAAGTGAACTACCTGCTCGTGCGTGCCAACCTCGAAGGCGATTATTGGCAGCGGGCCTATCTGCGCCCATTGCAGCGCAATCCCACTGTCTACGAAGAAGAATGCACCAACGGCATCTTCGCGCTGCTCAAGAAACAATTCGCCTCAAATGCGGTGCGCGCTCGTGATGCCACCTCGAGAATGCGCCAATGCCCGCGCGTACTCTCGCAGGGAGAGGCAAACCTCACAGAACCGGTTCGCGAATTTGGACAGGTTGCGTCGGAGGAGATTGCCGGTGCCGATCCGCTCTTCACGCAGAGCTTGGAAGACCTTACTCCCGGGATTTCGGATGCGCAGAAAGCTCAGCTGCATGCGGCACGAGACCAAGCACTGGCTGCGCTTCATAACTACAAACACTGGGTGGACGCTCATCTGTCGAGTTGGCATAGCGGCGGTTTCGCCGTCGGGAAGCAAGAATATGACTGGATGCTGCGCCGAGTGTTGCTGCTGCCATGGGACTCGGATCACTTGGCGCAGATGGCGCAGTTTGAACTCGCACGCGATCGCGCGCTTGCAATATGGGAACGCGATCACCAAACGTACTCAAGTGCACCGGTCCACCACCAGCCGCCATTCACCACCAAAGCGGCGTTCTTGCAATTCTATGAAAGTCAAACTGCGAAGGTCGTGGCTTTTATAAAGAGCCATCACCTGTTGACGATTCCATCATACGTTGGTCGTTTCCGAATCGTTGAATTACCCAAGGCACTGACACCCGTCAATCCTGGCGGCTTCATGAATCCCCCTGGGACCTTCGACCGCGATCCAACCGGCTTTTATTTCGTGCCGGATTACAATCCAAGCAACACGAGCTTCTTTGCAGCGCAGGCGCGCCAAAGCGTCCTCCCCGTGTTGGCGCACGAAGGTATTCCGGGGCATTTTCTGCAGTTCTCAGTCGCGTTCAAAAATCCCGATTACATTCGCAAGGTGCAGGGCGACGGCGTTTTTGCAGAAGGGTGGGCATTCTATGGTGAAGAGATGCTCATGCGGACTGGTCTTTACGACGATGACCCAGCGGCGCGGACTGCAGTCATTCATCTCATGCGGCATCGCGCGACACGCGTGCTCGTTGACATTGGCTTAGCAACCGGTCAAATGTCATTGCCCCAAGCGATCTCGTTCTTCGCTCGCAACGCGGGAATTGATCACGACACCGCCTATGGCGAGGGAACTCGTTTCGCCATGGGGCCGGGTCAAGCGATTGATTATCTCACCGGCAAATCGCAGATCGAAGCGTTGTTAGGAGAAGCCCAAGACAGCGACGGGCAAAACTTTAGCCTTGGCTCGTTCCACGATAAGCTGCTGTCGTTCGGCACGGTGCCGTATTCGACGATCGCGTGGGAGTGGTTCGGCGACAGTCGTTGGATAGATTATACGAAAGATCCGATTGCGCCCGCGCTCATGCCGTGAAGTTCACGACGCCTTGCAGGTGCGAAATCCGGTGATGATGTCCGTGCGCGTCGGCCGGTAAAAGTTGCGCCAGCGTGTGCTGATGAGACGCGCGCGTGTCGACCACGCGCCGCCTCGCAGTACCATGTGCGTCCCGAACCACGGCTCGGAGTATTCCTTGTATGGGTCTGGCGAGAAGCCCGGATACGGTCCAAATGGCGTCGAGGTCCATTCCCACACGTTGCCGATCATCTGGCGGCAGCCAAAGGGACTGTCTCCTTCGGGATGAGCCGCGACATCAATAACGTTGCCGGCCGACGCATCCACATTAGCGCGCTCGAGCGGAGACGGCTCGTCACCCCACGGATAACGCCACCGCTGCCCGCCGGTTGCCGCAACTTCCCATTCCGCTTCGGTCGGTAGTCTGCGCCCGGCCCATGCGCAAAACGCTTGAGCCTCATGCCAGCTAACGTGACACACAGGTTCATGCGGTGCAAGCGCGATCCACGAGTCAAAGTGCCGGCGTTCCCAAGCAGCACCGGGATCCGAGCGTTTGCGCCAGTAGGTCGGATGCGAAAGCGCGGTGGCTTGACGCCACAACCAACCTTCCTCCGACCAGAGTTCGCGGCGCCGGTATCCGCCGTCCGCGACAAAAGCGACGTACTCCGCGTTTGTGGCCGGTGCTCGGGCGATTTCGAACGCATCCAAGGATACATCGTGGGCCCATTTTTCGTTATCGAAGACGAAGCCATCGTCGGGTTGGGCGCCAATTTTGTACACTCCGGCCGGAATGCGGACGTCGCCAGGGAGCGGACCGCTCTGGGCGAATCGCGAGCCCGCAAATGCCGGACGCCTGTAGCCGAGCGTTTGGCGGGTATAGACAAACGCCTCACCGTGCATATCTTCATGGTAGAGCGCGAGATTGTGAAAATATTGTGCATTCGGTGGAGCCGGCTCACTGCGCCGCACTGCTTGCGCAACTGCTCCAAGCTCTTGGTGCATGAAGGCCAGTGTTTCGGCTCGTGAGGGCAGCGCGAGCGTCCAGCGATCGTCGTGGGGAATCTTGGCCGAGTCGTACAACTGATCCGTACGCGCAATGATCGGCGGCCGGCCATAAAGGTTGCGCAAGATCCAAAACTCGGCGAAGTACGCGATATGACCGAGCTCCCACAAAAACGGGTTGATGGTGTCCAGCAGAGGCACGTTGAATTGCTCATCGCTCAGATCGGACGAGTACGCGAGAGTGCGTGCGCGCGCATCGGCGAGCAGCGGTAGGAGATCTTCGACGCTTGCTGTTTTGAGCACAGCCACCTCTTGTAAAAGCCGCGAGGACTCCGACATTTCGGCAACGCACATTCTCCGCCTGCCTTTGGGATCGTGATCATGAAACTCCTCATCCTCACACCGGCGCAGCCGCGATCAACTCTTGGCAACGCAGTCACCGCGCAACGTTATGCAGCGTTCTTCCGCTCGGCAGGATGGACGGCAATACTCGCACGCGATTATCAAGGACAAGATGTTGACGCCGTGGTGGCGCTGCATGCGCGTAAGAGTGCGAGCGCGGCGCTTGCGTTTCGACGATTGCATCCGGATCGGCCGCTCATCGTAGTGTTGACCGGCACCGATGTCTATGGGGGGTTGCTCGCGAGTGTTGCGGCTCGCCGCGCGCTAGCCGCAGCAACCGCGATCGTGACGCTGCAACCTGAGGCAATAAGTCGAATTCCACGCTCAATGCGCGGGAAGGCGCGCAGCATTATCCAGTCCGCGCCGCAGGTGCGGCGCGCTCAACGAAGCGATGGCAAGAGGGGTGGAACGCTGCGCATGTGCGTCATCGGACACTTGCGTCCGGAAAAAGACCCGTTGCGCGCTGCGCACGCCGTTGCTTTGCTCCCTCAGGAGTGTGCGGTGCGTGTGGTCCAAGCCGGTAGAGCTCTTGTGCCTCGTTACGCTGTGGCGGCTCGAGCGGAAATGCGGAGAAATAAGCGCTATCGGTGGCTGGGTGAATTGTCCAGGCCGGCTGCTCGCCGGTTGCTATGCTCAAGCGACGCAATGATTATTTCGTCTGTCATGGAGGGAGGTGCGAATATTGCGTGCGAGGCGATTGCATGCGGCGTGCCGATTTTCGCGTCGCGGATCCCCGGCAACACGGGCATACTCGGGCGGAGTTATCCCGGACTTTTCGCCGTGCAAAACACGGCCGCACTAGCGAGGTTAATGCGGCGTGCCATTCTCGATCCGCGGCTTCTCAGGAGGCTTAGCCAGTGGATTCATCGCCTGCGCCCACTTGTCGCTCCGAGGCGAGAACGTGGCGAGTGGCTCGCCCTTATTCGTGAAGCGGTTGCGCTGCCGAACAGATAGTCGCGCACAGTTCTTCTACCCTTGCCCGGATCTGGTCGCGTACGATTCTCGTCTTCTCTATCTCCTCGTACCAACTTCCCTCGAAGGTTGCCGGATCCGCAAAGCTCCAGTGCAACCGTTGCGTGATGCCGGGAAATACGGGGTATCACTCCGCGCCGGCCTCGTCGCAGACTGTCACAACGTATGCGAATAACTTTCCCGACCGGAACAGCTCGAAGACGCTTTGCGTTGGCTTGTGTGCGATGTCGACTCCATCTGCGAGCCGCACAGATGACGCATCCAAGCTTCGGCCATCTGGCTTCTGGCGCTATTACGGACGCAGACGAAAAGAATGCTCGTCATGACGCGCAACACGACTCGTACGACTCACACGTCGCAGGGGTGCAGCAACTGCCGTCGTTATTGTTGCGCTCGTCAGTTTCCTCAATAACATAATAAACTTCCCAGCGCCGTCCATCGGGGTCCGTAGCCCAGACTTTGTTTTGCTTCGCATAGCAGCAGGTTTGATCTCGCTCGACGTCAGCGGTTAGACCCGCGCTGGCGAACCGCGCCGTCGCTTCTTCGACACTGTTGATGTCGTCCGCCGCCAAGCCAAAATGCGCCGATACATCGACGCTCACCCGTTCGAGCCGGACAAGCGAGAGTTCGAGCCCCGGGTTGTCGACGACGAATAACGCATAGTCCTCATACCGTTTGTAGGGCTTTGCTTGTAACAGGGCTTCGTAAAATGCAACGCTCTGTTCGAGACTAGTCGTCGGCAGCGAGAGATGCGTTTTCATGCTTGTGCCTTTCGTGAAAAGAGTGCCGTAAGCGCTCCACGGACTTTCTGTTTGGCCCCGTCCGCCAGGCGATAATACATCCATGTCGCGCGACGCTGAGACGTCACCAGTCCAGCGTCTTTTAGCACGCGCAGGTGATGCGACACGGTGGGTTGGACAAGCGAAACGCCGGTATTGAGATCGCAGACGCAAATCTCGGGCGAAGCTCGTGCAATGAGGGCGAACAACCGAAGCCGTTGTGGATCGCTCAGTGCCCGAAATAGCCGTGTGGCCAGCGATATGTCCTCGGTTGGCGTCGCTCGCTTGGTCTTAGATTGTCTGCGCATGCGCTCAGTGTAATGCAAAACATTGACCGTTGTCAATATAGACAAACGTCAATATTATAGATCTACGAGACTCCTTTGGAACTATTTATTCGACGAGTCGGAAGCCAATGTGATTGGCAGAACTGCTTGGCTCGTCTTGACCGCGGCCGCCGACCTCATAGCGTGAACAGTATTGATCTGTACAGAGAAACGAGCCTCCCCGAACAACGCGTTTTGCCACTCCCGGTTCTTTGGGGTCGTAGCTCCAGGGTGGCCCATTCGGATTAACAGCAACGTGACCGGTTGTAGCGAGTGTTTGATAGTAGTCTGGGCGGTACCAATCGGTCGTCCATTCCCAAACGTTACCGGACATATCGTATAGACCGTACCCGTTGGGCGGAAACGATCCAACTGGCATGGCGCCGGGGTGGTTGTTCTTCGCAGTACTTCTGTCGGGAAAGTGTCCGTGGAAAGTATTGGCCATCTGTTTTGCGCGTGGGTTGAACTCGTCGCCCCATGCGTATGGCTTGCAGTCGAGTCCGCCTCGCTCTGCGTACTCGTACTCGGCTTCAGTAGGTAGGCGTTTCCCCGCCCAGTGAGCATAGGCGAGGGCATCTTCGAACGCGACCTGCACAACCGGATATTTTCCTCGACCGGAGATAGAACTTTTCGGTCCGTCCGGATGCCGCCAGTCGGCTCCCGGTACATATCTCCACCATTGCCGGTCGTTGTCGAGCTCAACGGGAAGATTCGGTGGCGTGAAAACGAGCGAACCTGGCACGAGTTTACGAAGGGGCACGTGTGGAAAGTCCGCAGGATTGGGTTTGCGTTCAGCCATGGTCACGTAGTGTGTCGCCTGCACAAACCGCGCAAACTCATCATTAGTAACGGTGAAACGGCCGATCCAAAAACCGCTGACCCGAACGCGGTGCCACGGCCGAGCATCGTCAAACTTTGTATTAGCTGAGCCCATTGAAAACTCACCACCGGGAATCCACACCATGCCGCCAGTGTCCGGCGCCGGACGCGGCGTGGCCTTGCTCGGCATTCCTGCGAAGCACGCGGACGAGTCTGAAGACGGCGATGAGAACATGCCGCCGCCCTGCGGAGCCGTCGTGTGGGTTTTACTGCACGACAGAGACAGTGCACCGAGAAGGGCGATCAGGGCCAGGCACGCGTAACGCATAGCCACTTTCAATTACATAGGTAAGAAACGACCTCCCGCACTGAGAATGAACCAAGTCATGGCTAGGCTTCGTATCGAGACATGAATGTATTGGTTATTGATGTCGGTGGCACAACCGTGAAAATTTTGGCGACCGGGCAGCGAGAACCACGGTCGTTTCCTTCGGGCGCAGCGTTTACACCCAAACAATTAGTCGCGCAAGTGAAGAAACGAACGAAGGATTGGGAATACGACGCGGTCTCGCTGGGCTACCCTGGGAAGGTTCTTCAGGGGCGCCCGTTCGCCGAGCCGCGCAACCTTGGACGAGGTTGGGTCGGTTTTGACTTCGCGGCCGCTTTTGGCCGCCCAGTCCGGATCATCAATGATGCCGCCATGCAAGCATTGGGCAGCTACAAGCGAGGAAAAATGCTATTCCTCGGGCTGGGCACTGGTTTAGGATCCGCGCTCATCGATGACGGTGTCGTGGAACCGATGGAGCTTAGCATGCTTCCTTATAAGAAGGCGACGTATGAAGATTACTTGGGGCAGCGCGGACTCGCACGCCTGGGCGCAAAGAAGTGGCGGGCCGCTGTGACAGAGGTGGTGGAGCGTTTGCTGAGCGTGCTCGAGGTCGACGAGGTGGTTATTGGCGGCGGCAATGTCGAGAAACTCGATAGGCTGCCGGCGCGATGCCGTGCCGGTGACAACGCCTATGCGCTCCGCGGCGGTTTCCTTCTCTGGAAGAAGCCCCAATCGTGACGACCAAAGGTGTACCGATCACACGGTTTCCTGAATGGAGGGCGCTCGCAGCCCACTACGAGGTTGTGCGCACAGTACATCTGCGGGAACTTTTCGCGACGGACCCCACGCGCGGTGAGCGCATGACCGCCGAAGCGGCGGGCGTCTACTTGGATTATTCCAAGAACCGAGTCACCGACGAGACGCTCAGATTGCTCCTCGACTTGGCGACGGCCGCGCAGCTCCGAGACCGGATTGACGCGATGTTCCGCGGAGAAAAAATTAACGTCTCGGAAGAGCGTCCGGCGCTGCATGTTGCATTGCGTGCTCCAAAGACCGTATCGATCATCGTTGACGGCGCGAATGTGGTGCTGCAAGCCCATGCCGTGCTCGACAAGATGGCGGACTTGGCCAACCGCGTGCGTGGCCGTTCGTGGAAGGGCCACACGGGCAAGCCGATGAGGGCCGTCATCAATATCGGCATTGGGGGGTCTGACCTGGGACCAGTGATGGCCTACGAAGCGCTCCGATATTACAGTGACCGGGCCTTGACGTTTCGTTTCGTTTCGAACGTAGACGGCACTGACTTTGCGGAAGCGGTGCGCGATCTCTCTCCTGAGGAAACACTCTTCATCGTTTCATCCAAAACCTTTACGACGCTCGAAACAATGACAAATGCTGCCAGCGCGCGTGCATGGGCACTCGCTGGGCTCGGTGGCGACGAGACGGCGATCGCCAAGCATTTTGTGGCGGTCTCGACGAACGCGGCAGAAGTCACAAAGTTTGGGATCGATACCGCCAACATGTTCGAGTTTTGGGATTGGGTAGGCGGCCGTTACTCGATGGACTCGGCAATCGGGCTGTCAACGATGATCGCTATTGGCCCGGAGAATTTTCGCTCGATGATCGACGGATTTCACGAAATCGACGAACATTTTCGATTAGCTCCGTTTGCACAGAATTTGCCGGTGCTCATGGGGCTGCTGTCAATTTGGTATAATGACTTCTTCGGCGCGCAAACGGTCGCAGTGCTCCCCTACGAGCAATACTTGAAAAGGTTCCCAGCGTATTTGCAGCAGTTGATGATGGAGAGCAACGGCAAACACGTGAGACTGGATGGCACTCCCGTTAGCTGCGACACCGGTCCTGTGTATTGGGGCGAGCCTGGCACCAACGGCCAGCACTCGTTCTATCAGTTGATCCATCAAGGAACACGGCTTATTCCTTGCGACTTCATTGCATTTGCCGATGCGCTCAATCCACTCGGTCAACATCATGACATTCTCCTCGCCAACGTCTTCGCGCAAGGTGAAGCGCTCGCGTTCGGCAAGACGGCGGCTGAGGTAGCGGCTGAGGGTTCACCCGGTTGGCTCGTGCCGCACCGCGTGTTCGAAGGGAATCGGCCGTCAAACACATTCCTGATGCACAAGCTGACGCCAGCCGCTTTGGGCAAACTCGTTGCACTGTACGAGCACAGCGTCTTCACGCAAGGAATGATTTGGCAGATCGACTCCTTTGACCAATGGGGAGTTGAACTCGGCAAGGTGTTGGCGAAGCGCATCATTGGAGAGATCGCAACAGCGCACGAGGCGCTCGAGCATGACAGCTCGACGAATGCACTTATCCGCCGCTACCGCGTGCTTAAGGAGAAGTCATAATGCAGCTTGGTATGTTCGGGTTAGGCCGCATGGGCGCAAACATGGTGCGTCGCTTGCTGCGCAATAAGCACACCTGTGTCGCGTACGATCGGAACCCAGACGTCGTCAAGGGGATGGTGGCGGAAGGTGCGATTGGCGCATCATCCTTTAGCGATCTGGTGAAGAAGCTCGACAAACCGCGCGCTGTCTGGCTCATGATCCCTGCAGCGGTGGTCGAGCAGACTATCGACAACCTCGCCCCGTTACTCGAGAAGGATGACATGATCATCGATGGTGGCAACTCGTACTACATCGATGATATGCGTCGAGCGTCAGAGCTTGCTGGCAAGGGCATCGAGTATGTCGACGTCGGCACGAGCGGCGGCGTGTTGGGTCTTGAGCGCGGCTATTGCATGATGATCGGCGGCTCGGATCGAGCGGTAACGCATCTCGACCCGATCTTCAAAGCGCTCGCCCCAGGTGTTGGCGACGTGCCTCGTACGCCCGGCCGCCCACAGGGACGCGGCACGGCTGAAGAAGGTTACCTCCACTGCGGGCCAAATGGCGCTGGTCACTTTGTGAAAATGGTTCACAATGGCATCGAGTATGGGATCATGGCCGCCTACGCGGAAGGACTCGGCATCCTGCGATCGGCGGACGTGGGCACGCAGACGCATGCAGTCGACGCGGAGACGACGCCGCTGCGCGACCCAGAGCATTACCAATTTAACTTTGATTTAAGTGAAATCTCCGAAGTGTGGCGGCGTGGCAGCGTGATCGCCTCGTGGTTACTCGATCTCACAGCAGCGGCATTGTTGAAAGATCCGAAGCTGTCCGCATTTGCCGGTCGCGTTTCAGATTCAGGCGAGGGCCGGTGGACAATCAAAGCAGCCATCGACGAGGCGGTCCCGGCATCAGTCCTGACCGCGGCTTTATATGCTCGTTTCAGCTCACGCGGTGAGGCCGATTTCCAAAACAAGCTGCTCTCGGCGATGCGCTACGAGTTTGGCGGTCATCACGAAACTCCGCCGACGAAATGAAAATCGATGTTCTTGCCGATGCTGATTCGGCCGCGAAGGCCGGCGCTGCATTCGTTGCTGCACAAGCGCGCGCAGCGGCCCAAGCTCGGGGGCGCTTTGTTTTTGCAGTTAGCGGCGGGCACACACCGTGGATCATGCTCGCAGCTCTGGCGCGCGAAACCATTCCTTGGGAAGATGTGCACGTCGGGCAAGTCGACGAGCGCATCGCTCCATTCGGCGATCCGGATCGCAATCTAACACATATGCGCGAAAGTTTGCTCGCGCACGCGCCGCTGCGCGACGAGCACATTCACGCTATGCCTGTCGACTCGCCTGATCTTGAAAATGCTGCAGCGAGCTATGCTGCCACGCTGAGGGAGATCGCTGGATCGCCACCTGTGTTGGATCTCGTGCACCTTGGCCTCGGGCCCGATGGACACACGGCGTCGCTGATACCTGGAGACCCGGTCCTCAACGTGACCGATGTTGATGTCGCGCTGACAGGCGTGTACCAAGGCCGGCTGCGCATGACGCTCACATATCCTGTGCTCAATCGTGCTCGGCGTATTTTGTGGCTGGTGACTGGTGATGAAAAAGCCGAGATGCTGAGCAGGCTCATGCGCGGGGATCCATCGATCCCCGCTGGCCGCGTCAACCAAGAACGAGCGATCGTCATCGCTGACCGCGCAGCCGCGAGTCAGCTCGTTCCGTTACGGTAAGTTGTTCGCGTCCTTTTGTGCTTCGAGCTGATCAACCGCGTTGCTGGTTCCTTGTGTTACGCCCGTTGTCCCTGGTTGTTTTGGTACTGCATTCGTGTCGATTTCTGTCTGTGCAGCAATCGCGAGCTTACAATCGCTCGTGTTTTGCTGGTCTGGATGAGTGTTGCAATACGACAACATCACGTCACGGTCGGAAGTATGGGCGACCCAGTAAGCAACAGTCGACTTGTCATTGGGATCGTGCGACACACTCGGGGCAAGCATCCCCTTCGCCCAGTACGCAATAATGGCGACGGCGAGCAGCAGCCCGACAAGACTGAAGTTTCTCATACATGAGGTATCGGCCGTCAGCTGCGCGCCGTGCGGAGGGGTGAGCTATATCACGCTCGAGCAATCAGCTCAAAAACGGCATCGGTGAATACCCGCGTGTGGACGTCGATGTCGGCGGCCGTTGTGTCTGGACACATCAAGGCCATGTTGTGGAACGGCGTGAGCAAAATGCCGCGATTGAGCGCGTAGAGATGCATGAAACGGTCGAGCTCAAAGTCGGCGGCATGAGCTGCTTCCCAGCCATTGCGTGCCGGCTCGGAGCGGAACAGGTATTCGGCCCGACACCCGAGGCGCGTGACATGCCATGGAACCCCGGAATGCACCATGGCACTTTCGACCCCAGCGGTAAACGCTTCGGCAAGCCCAATCATGCGAACATAGGCTTCGGCCGTCAAAACGTGTTCGAGTGTCGCGCGCATCGCCGCGAGCGAGAGCGCGTTCCCGGCAAGCGTCCCGCCGATGCCGCCCGTATCGCAATCTTCAAGGTTCGTGTGCGCGACGATCCGGTTGCCAACAGCTTCAGTGAAGCCGTAGACAGCACCCGGGATGCCGCCACCGATGGGCTTGCCTAACGTGAAGAAGTCAGGCTCGAGGTTGAACGCGCGCGTGTAACCGCCGACTCCTGTCGAGATAGTGTGAGTTTCATCGATGATGAGCAAGGAATCGTACTTGCGTGTCAACGCACGCAGCGCATCGTGAAAGCCACGCTGTGGGTGCACAATGCCGACGTTCGTGAGCACAGGTTCCGCGAGCACGCAGGCGACATCACCCTGGGCCAGCTCGGACTCGAGGGCAGAAATGTCGTTGAATTCGACGACGCGCGTTGTGAGGCTGGGATCAACGGGTGGACCAATATTGCCTCGGCGGCTGTGCGCGACACCGTCTGTCAGCGTAATGAACGCCTCGTCAACAGATCCGTGATAGCAATAGTTGAAGACAAGTATTTTTGGACGGCCCGTGATCTCGCGGGCAATGCGGATGGAGAACCGGTTTGCATCTGTTGCTGTCAGTGCGAACTGCCAGCAGCGCAGGCCAAAGCGGCGTTGCAGCTCTTCGCCGACCCAGAGAGCATCCTCTGTTGGGAGCATTGTTGTAATGCCGCGCTTCAGCTGCTCGGTAACCGCCGCGACCGTCGCCTTTGGGGAGTGGCCGGCCATTGCGCCGGTGTCGCCCATGCAGAGATCGACATAGTCATGCCCGTCGACGCATGTGAAATGCGCTCCGCCGGAACTCTGGACAAACACGGGGAATAAGCCGGGCCATTTGATCATCCAGTTCATTGGCACGCCCTGCAAAAGCGAGCCTGCCGCGCGCTCCGAAAGCGCTTTCGACTCTGGATGCGCCGCGATGAAGCGACGCTGCTCTCGTTTATGCAGCTCGCGCAGCCGTGTCCGGTCGACAGAGCTCGGCGTCGTGATGCTCATGCTCGTTGCTTCTCTAACATAGGGGTGATTTCGAAGTTAGGTTCGCAGGATGGAACGCCCTGCCGCTGCAACGACCAGGCATGAAAGACCAGGTAGCGATCGTTACCGGAGCCGGAAGCCCAGCGGGTATTGGCTTCGCGTGCGCCCGTGCACTGGGCGAAGCAGGCGTCAGCGTGATGATTACATCGACCACGCAACGAATTGCGGACCGGGTACGCGAATTGCAGTCGCGTGGAATTCGAGCCCACGGCGTCGCGCTCGATTTGGGTTCCGTTGCGAATATTAAAAAGCTCATCGCGCTCACGCTGAAACATTTTGGGCGGCTCGATGTATGTGTTAATAACGCCGGCCTCGCGGTGTTGGGTAAAGTCGACCCATCTGCTCCCATCGAGCGCTTTTCGGACGAGCAGTGGGAGAGAAGCATCGCTCGTAATTTGACCCTGACCTTCGCGATGACGCGTGCGGTGCTGGGACCGATGCGCGCGAACCGCTATGGGCGCATCATCAACATGTCATCGACGAGTGGCACAGTGACTGCTATGCCAAAAGATGCTGCGTACGCGGCGGCGAAGGCCGGCATTGCCGGGTTTACTAAATCGGTTGCACTCGAAGTCGCACGCGAGGGAATAACGGTCAACGCGGTTGCTCCAGGTTGGATCAAGACGGACTCGCTCACGAAGCAAGAGCTGGCGGCCGGCGCGGCGTCGCCGATGAAACGGCCTGGCCGGCCAGACGAGGTTGGGTCGCTTGTGGCATTTTTGGCTTCGTCCGGAGCTTCGTATATCACTGGTCAGCTTATCGTCGTTGACGGCGGCAACTCTCTCGTCGAGGACAAGCGTCAGCGAATCTGACGTTGTGAAGTGTCGCCTTTCTCGCACTCCGGATGCCCGCAATTGCATTTAGTGCCGCCCGGACCTTGGTGGCGGCACGCATCGCTGCAGAAGCTGGGGCTCGTTGTATGATCGGGTACAATGCAAGCGCATAAACGATTGTCGCAGTTTGATAGAGCCATGTATCGCCTCCCGCCCCGAGGTTTGCTGCCAAACAGTGTACCCCCTATGAAGGGCATTAAGCAACTGATCTGAGAAAAGCGTCTCGTTGCGAAATGCCTTGATAGCGGCGACGTGCCTTCTCATACTTGTCTCTTTGCCGCACACCGTCGAAGACTTCCACTATGGAGCTTTGTTGCGCTTCGGTGTCACTGCGCCGACCGGGATCGTCATTCTCGCAATAATGTATTCGGTGCAGCTCGGTGCGCTGAGGTTTGTTCTCGCTGGCAGTTCTCGCGCGGCGCTGGTGCTCGCGTGTACGGGCGCGATTTGGTGCATAGGCGCTGCTTTGATTCATGGTCATGAAATTGTCTTCGCGGGTTCTGGCTACCGCAACGGAACTATCTCAAAGCTTCTTGAGGTGTCAATTATCGTACTCGGGGCCATCGTTGCTGTAACCGGTATCTGGGTCGCTTACGCTCGACCAGCGGGACATCATGTCCAACAGCCGAAAGCTCATTGACCTTCAGCCATGGAAGCGCTGAGTGCCGCATGTCAAGCCCGCGATTACACAAAAATCTGCGACGCGTCCTCCTGACGCTTGTCGTTCTTATTGATTGTTGGTTGCCGGCGTATGGAGCAGCACCGAGTAGTATCCCCGTTGTGTCGCGGCTTGCTGGTTCGGCTACGATTACGACGAGTTCGGGGACGTCGCACGAGCTCGGGTCGGTGGAGCCATTACAGTCCGACAGCACGCTGACCACCGCACTCGACTCGATCGTGGCGGTGCACTTGGAACAAGTAGGCCAAGTTCAACTAGGTCCGCAGACGAAAGCCTCTGTCTCAGTTCGCAATGGGTGGCTTTCAGTCCAAATGAAGAGTGGGTCGCTGTGCGTTGACTCTCAATCACAGAACGTGAGCGTTAATGTCGGCAGTTTGCGTCTCGCAGTTTCGTCGCCATCCACAATTTATGATGTGATGCTCGATGGCAGTGCCACGACGATTGCGGTCTTCCGCGGCGGCATCGTCCTCGGCGGCTCACATATGTCGACAAGAACGATTTATGCGGGCGGCGCTGCTACCGGTCCCAGCAACGGTATGCTTTCCGATGTCGCGATTGCCTCTGTAGTAAATGGCTTCGCAAAGCTGAAGTGCCCTGAAGCGAACGTGATCAGCGAGGTACTTTCGCCTACCCCTCCGCCTAATGCATCTGGTAAAGGGCACGGAGGAGCGATCATTGGCACGCTCCTTGGTCTTGCCGCGATTGCTGCAGCTGTAGGCCACGGTGGCGGTAGCGGGAACTCACCGGTCGCGCTTGGGCCGCCCGGCCCAATTACGCTGAGCACGAACTCCATCAATCTCCGCGTCGGCGGCTCGGGTAGTTCGATCAGCGTCTCAGAGAGTAACTATACTGGAGTTTTTACTGCCGCAGCAAGCGGGTGCGCCGGGATCGCGACGATTACCCCTGCAACCGGCGCGTCGTTCAGCGTGTCTGCGGTTGCAGCTGGCAACTGCCGTATCACCTTTAGCGATGACCACGGCCAAAGCGCGCCCTTACTTGTATTTGTGATTGCGGGAACTATGTTGATAAGCCCGCAGACGTTGCAATTGTCAACGATCGGAGATTCAAGTAACTTCATAGTTTCGGATAGCAGCTCGACAACATTCAGCGCAATCAGCTCCAATCTCGCTGTTGCGACCGTGACTCTCATAGCAAGCACCGCAACTGCTGCAACGTTCAAGGTTACCGCCATTCTCAACGGCAAAGCGACGATCGCGGTAACAGATACACTTGGCGGGGCTGGCAGCGTCAGCGTCGGCGTCGGCCAAGCACCACTTGCGGCCACACGACACGCAACATTTGCACCTGAACCACAACTGCCATTGGATCACGCTCCCCCGCTCCAGGTTCCAGAACCGCGAACAAATGCTATAGCTACTATAGCCCGCGATATGCTGGTTGCGAACACGCCACGTCTCGTTTTCCCAGGGATCGGTATCTCGCAAGTACTGAGGGTTACGGAGAAGGGTTACAATGGGACTATTTCGGCGACCACCTCAGATCCAAGTGTCGCCGCGGTCAGGCAAGTCCTCGGAGCCGGGGACGTCAGAACTGTCGTTGTGATATCCCGCAGTTCTGGCCGCGCACTCATTCGCATCACCGACGATCATGGGAGTCAAGCTACCGTGGTTTTAATAGTGCTGCCCGAACCATCTCACTCTGTTCGAGATTACTCTCGGCCCTGACGCGTTGAGCGGAGGCGTGCCAGTCTCTGGAGGAGAATCGCCAAAATCGCGCCGCCAAGCCGAGATAGCTCAGTTGGTAGAGCACAGGTCTGAAAAACCTGGTGTCGTCGGTTCGATTCCGACTCTCGGCACCATCGCACAACGCTCGAAGTCCCCGGCACTTATGCTGGGGACTTCGTTTGCGCTTGTATGGTAACTTTAGCTGCCTACATGTGGTCCGGTTGTGCGCGAGAGGCGAGCCGCTGTTGCATCGCGTGGGAAGGCAACCGTACGTTACGTACGAGCCGCAGCGCGCGCAAAAACTTTATTTGAATCCATGTCGGATCGAATTCGAACCAACGAAGACCATGGCGCGCGGAAAAAGGGAAAGCATGATGGTTGTTGTGCCAGCCTTCACCCCAGGTAAGCAGCGCAACCCACCAACAGTTGGTTGAGAGATCGCCAGTCTTGTACGTGCGGTAGCCAAATTTGTGGGCGGCACTATTCACAAACCATGTAACGTGGTAGACGAACACGAGCCGGACGAATACTCCCCACACGAGCCACGACATACCGCCTACGGCGAACAGCAGTGCGGCAAGCAAAAGCTGCAGCAAGAAGCTGCGATGATGCAAAAGGCGGTAGAATGGTTGCGCCCACAGATCGGGAGCTTGACGCTCTTGCTCTTCATCATTTGGGCGATTCTTGTTTGGCATGTACAGCCAGTCGACGTGCGTCCACCACAAGCCGCGGTGAGCGTCATGTGGATCACCTTCATCGTCAGCATGCGCGTGATGCAAACGGTGCGTTGCGACCCACTCGATCGGGTCGCCTTGTAGTGCCAGCGTGCCACAGAGCGCCGCAGCGTATTCGAGCGGCTTCCACAAAATGATACTGCGGTGTGTCAGAGCGCGATGGAAGCAGAGTGCTACACCGAATGCACCAGTAAACCACCACAGAACGAAAGCAACCGCAAGCCCACTCCATGAGAAGAAGGCATGGAAGAGCGCGAGTATCGCGCCGACGTGAATGGCGATAAGGCCGACATTGACCGAGAAGTTATATTTCTTCCTGAACATACTTATGTTTTCGGCAAGTTGAACGTAGTTACCCGCACTTTCACACGGCAGAAGCGTCCTGACTCAGGTGGAATCGAGCCTGTGAGGAGGCGCAGGAACCGCTAGAGGGCGTGTGAAGATGGCGTGAAGTGACAACGATAGCATTTTGCGGACTAGGAATGATGGGCGCAGCCATGGCTACACGGCTGCTCGAAGCCGGCCGTGAGTTGCGCGCGTGGAACCGGTCGTCGGAGAAAACTAAGGCCTGGGCAGCCGGGGGTGGAGTCGCCTGCGAGTCTCCGGAGGTCGCGGCGCACGGCGCATCAGAAGCACATCTTATGGTCGCCGACGACGCCGCGGTCGAGGCGATCATATTCGGGCCGCACGGTCTGGTCGCGGGCTTGAAGTCGCAATCAATAATCGTCGATCACAGCACCGTGTCTGTAGCTGGCACCAAAGACCGCGCGAGTCGACTGACGCGCAGTGGCTTTCGCTACCTCCATGCGCCGGTTTTTGCGGGCCCGCCCCAAGTCGCTAAAGGCGAGGGTTTGATGCTCATTGGGGGAGACGAAAAAACATATGCCGACGCGCAAGTAACGCTTCATCAGATTCTTGCCAAACATTTCGTCATCGGGGAAAAGCCCGAGGATGCTGCGGCGTTTAAGCTCATGGGCAACTCAATGCTTGTTTCCATCAACGAGGGACTTGCTGAATTTTTCGCTATTGCGACAGCGAGCGGCATTAGCTCGAAGCGCGCATTTGCTCTCTTTGAGTCGTTTGATTCAACCGGGACGATCGCGCGACGCGGACCACGTATGGTCGCCGGCGATTATAAGCCACCGACATTTACACTGTCGATGGCACACAAGGACGTATTGCTCATGCTGCAAGCTGCGGGCAATCGCAGCGTCCCGGCTCTGAAGATCATTGAAGAGAAAATGCAGCGCTTGATCTCACAGGGCTATGGGGATCTCGACATGAGCGCCCTCGCCGCCGACGTAATACCGCCGCAAGGCGGGGGAGCGCACTAAGGCCCCAGAATTCGAATCCTACGCGGGAGTAGCTCAGTTGGTAGAGCATCAGCTTCCCAAGCTGAGGGTCACGGGTTCGAACCCCGCCTCCCGCTCCAACAAAATCCAGACTCTGTGCGGCTTTGGCTTGTAAATGAACGACAAGCCAAAGTCCACCATTGTCTATGATTTTCTACCGTTGTCGGACCTGGTGGGTGGCCGAGTGGGTGGCCGCGAAAAAGGCAACGGTATGCCACGCAAATTGAACACGCCGTCAGACGTTATTAACATTCGCCTTCCGAAAGGTCCGCCTCGGCCGGAAGTGGTCGTCTTACCATGGTTGGATGTCAGGAAGCCCATCAAAGTGAGTCGGATTCACTTCGTGCCGCTCGCTGAAGCAGTAGCGACTCTCGGACCTGAGGTCGGCGCACGCTTGAAAGAACTTACCGGCGATCTAAAAGATGTGTTCGGGGTAGCGGTAAATCCAACCGTCGCGCTTCGAGACGGCAAACCACACAAATGCGTTTCATCGGGGTAGGGCAGGAGTGAAGCGGACTAGGCCAAAGTGCAACTGGTTCTTAGTATTCGTTCTCTTGATCGTTGGAGTTTCGCCCGCCCTGGCGGACAAGCAATACCCATGTACAGTCGTCTCCGTATCAGGTTCTCCGGTCACAATAACTTCATGCGAGGCATGGGCTCGTGACTGGAACAAGACGGTGCTGACTGCCCATGCAGCGATTGGTAATTATTTGTTCGATCTGGGTGTGTCGCTCTTAAATACATCGAACAAGACCGTAACTAGTGTGCGCGTTAAGATGACTTCCTACGATTCGTTCAACGCGGTACTCGGCACGGTAAACTTGGACACAGCATCAAACTCTGCGGCCAACGATATGAGCATTGCACCAGAATCGTCATTTGCTCTACTTGGCCCTAAAAGCTGGCACGGTCGCAACCGCAACACGGATCGTGATCACGTAACCTGTGAGGTTACAACCGTTAAGTTTTCTGATGGATCAATTTGGATGGCACCAACACCTGCCCCGATACCAAGTGCTTCTCCATAGACTGTAGTGCGCACGCTTTTTGCAACAGGTAGTTAGGTCAGAGCAAGTGGTTTTGGCGGTTCGTCGAGGGAGCGCTCGAACTCTGCTGGCGGTACGTAGCCAAGTGCAGAGTGCAGGCGCTTGTGATTGTAGACGAGGTCGATGAACCGATCGATCGAGCGCTGCGCATCGTAGAAGTCATCGTAGTCCCGGAGGTACACCTCTCCCTGTTTGAGCGTGCGGATGAACCGCTCGCAGGTTGCGTTGTCGGTCGGCATGCCGGGGCGACTCATGCTCGGCCGGATGTCGTGTGTGAGTAAGAGATCAACGTAGTCGAGCGCGGCGTATTGCACGCCGCCATCGGAGTGGTGAATCAATCCAGGTTGTGGCTGGCGACGTACGAGCGCCGTGCGTAACGCCGCCACGGTCAGTTCGCCTTCCAGCGTCATGCCCAAGGCCCAGCCGATGCCGCGACGACTAAACGCGTCGAGGATCACGGCCAGATACACAAATCCGAACCGCAAACGGATATACGTCAGGTCTGCAACCCAGAGTTGATTGATACCGGTGGGCACGAAGTCGGCAGCAAGATTGGGATGTCGTGGCAGACCATGGCGAGGATAGCGGATCCAGCTCGTGCGCCGGCGATGGCACAGCAGGTTGTCCTCGCGCATGATGCGTCGCACCCGGCGAGCACCCACCGTCCAACCTTGTCGACGCAACTCAGGCGTCACCATGCGATAGCCATAGTCAGTGAATGCCAGAGCCACACGCTGGATCGCATCACGCAGCGCTATTTCCCGTTCAGAGGGCGCGCGGAGTGGTCGATAGATGGCGGTCCGCTCAATGCCAAGCACCTGGCACATCCGAGTCACAGACAGCGGTGTACCCTGATCTCGCTGCTGTACGATCAACGCGATGAGCGCCGAGCGGCGTTGCTTCTTCGGAGTTCCCGCAAGGTCGCGATGGACTTTTTTAAAAGGGCGTTTTCCGCAGCCATCTGACCAAGGGTGCGTTCGAGCTGCGCGATACGAGCCTCGTCCGTGTACGCGTTGCCGTAGCCGCTCAGTGAACGCTCGCCATACTTGTGCAGCTGACGCTTCCAACGGTAAATCAATTCGGGATGAACGCCGTGCTGGCGAGCGGCCTGCGCTACGCTGCTGCCAGCCTCGATCTCTCGCAATACTTGGAGCTTAAATTCCTTATCGAAGGAGCGACGTGGAGTTGGCATGGGTTTCTCCTTTCTCGGAGGAACCCTGACTTAACTCGTTGTTGCATCCCCGGCGCACTACAGACCGACAATGAGCACGGTCATCATCCTCATCGTGGTCGCAGGCTTGCTCCTCATCATCGCCCGGGATTCAAACCTCACCAGAAGAGCCACACTAAAACCAAACCCCAACACTAATGAACCCAATGTCTTCGCAAACGACGGCGCAGACAGAGGTGGCTCCGCATAACCGAACACCCGTCTAAGTGATGAATCTGCTCGACCGAGGGCGAACGAGCCCTCTGAGAGGAGCAGTTCATGTCACGACGTTCTCGCCGCAACCACTCAGCGTCATTCAA
>Ga0207416_1001184_pt1 | contig 36829 bp, 28 predicted proteins | sample PaiPotPPM11metaG_FD_184107 | JGI IMG/M metagenome (GOLD analysis project Ga0207416, IMG submission 184107) | Iron sulfur acid spring bacterial and archeal communities from Banff, Canada, to study Microbial Dark Matter (Phase II) - Paint Pots PPM... ...
ACGATTGTGCGCTCCGTCCCGGCGGGCGGCATTCTGGTCGACACCAGCGTGTCCCTCATATCCGCCGGGACGGAGCGCACAATCGTAGACTTGGCGCGTAAGAACCTGCTCGAAAAGGCGCGCGAGCGACCGGATCTCGTCAAGAAGGTGATCGACAAGGCAAGGCGCGAGGGAGTCCTCGCCGCGCTGGAAGCCGTTCGTGCGAAGCTCGATTCCCCAATCCCGCTGGGGTACTCGCTGGCAGGCCGAGTTGCGGATATTGGCAAGCACGCACCCGGGTTTGCACGCGGGGATCGTGTAGCTTGCGCGGGCGCCGGGTTCGCCAACCACGCAGAAGTGAACGCCGTTCCGAAGAACCTCGCCGTACACATCCCTGACAACGTCAGCGACGAGGAGGCCGCATTCGTCACCGTTGGGGCGATTGCACTCCAGGGTGTCCGCCTAGCGCGCCCCGAGTTGGGGAACGTCGTGGTCGTGATCGGGCTCGGACTCATCGGCCAGATCACGGTGCAACTCCTCGCTGCGCACGGCTGCGACGTCGTAGGAGTCGACGTCGAGCGCGGGAAAGTCACGCGGGCCGTGGCGTGTGGTGCAGTCGCCGGCGGCGTCAGCGGGGAAGACGACCTGGTAGAACTTGTGCGGGCCACATCGCACGGTTACGGAGCCGACGCGGTAGTAATTACTGCGTCCTCACCGACCGCCGAACCTTTGGCGCTCGCCGGCGAGCTGGCACGCGACCGCGCTCGAGTCTCCGTCGTGGGCCTTCTGCCTCTCGAAATTCCACGGAAGACCTACTACGAAAAGGAGCTCGAGGTCGTTGTCTCGCGCAGCTACGGGCCGGGCCGCTACGACGCCGACTACGAAGAGCGAGGCCGAGACTATCCGATTGGATACGTGCGTTGGACTGAGCGACGGAACCTTCAGGCCGTCCTGCGCGCCATCGCGACCAAGCGGCTAGACGTAAAGAGCCTTATTACTCATCGCTTCGCATTCGAGCAGGCACTCGACGCATACGCACTGATTACGGGGGAAAAGCCAGAGCCGCACCTAGGGGTGCTCTTAACGTACGAGCCACACCCGCACGCATCGCCAAAGCCAGTCGTGAGCTCAGTGCCCGTGATCGCTCGCGCTACGGACAGCCTGGGCATCGCAGTCGTGGGTACCGGCGCGTTCGCGACGAGCGTGCTGCTGCCCGCGCTGAGTACGATCCCGGGCGCCAGGCTCGTTCGCACAGCCTCAGGCCGTGGTCTAAGCGCACGTCACGCGGCGGACAAATTCGAAGCCGAGGGCGTGGCCGCGTCGCTCGATGACGTGCTGGCACTATCCGAGGTGGACGCAGTTGTCATTGCGACCCGCCATGAGAGCCACGCGACACTCGCAACCAAAGCGTTGTTGGCTGGTCGAGACGTATTCCTTGAGAAACCGGCGGCGATTGACGAAGACCAGCTGCTGCAGCTCGCCCATGCCGTACACGCTTCGAACGCCCGCCTAATGCTCGGTTTCAACCGGCGGTTTGCTCCGTTTGCTACGGCCCTGCGGGATGCCTTCGCCGGCCGACGGACCGGCTTGGTAATGAGCGCTCGCATCAACGCTGGTCGGATCCCCTCCGGCAACTGGGTAACCGACCCGGGTGAGGGCGGCGGACGGGTAATAGGCGAAGTTTGCCATTTCATCGACCTTTTCTCCTATTGGGCTGGTGCACTGCCCGTCCGCATCAGCGCGCACGCAATCGGTGCCGGAGGCGCTTGGGACCGCAGCGACAATCTTTGCATCGGCCTATCCTTTCGCGACGGTAGCGTCGGGACAATCATCTACAGCGCCATGGGCGATCCCAGCGTTAGCAAAGAACGCTACGATCTCTTTTGCGAGGGCAAAGTCGCTCAGATCGACAACTGGAGGACGCTCGAGGTCACGTCCCGCGGAAAGACCGAGACGAGGCGGGCTCTAAAAGCTAACAAGGGGCACGCCCACGAGGTGCGGGCGTTCGTCGAAGCATGTCGGCACCGTCGCCCCAGCCCAATCTCCTGGGAGAGCATCGAAGCGACAACCCGAGCCACCTTCGCGGCGGAAACCGCATGGCGAGAGGGTCGCACGGTCGAGGTCGAATGTGCGGGATCGTAGCCATTGCGGGCCGCGACGCGACGGCGCCCGGTGATATCGAGCGCGGCGTCCGCGCAATCCGACATCGCGGTCCTGACGGCGAGGGCATCTGGCGATCACCCGATGGGCGCGCGGCGCTGGGTCATGCGCGCCTAGCGATCCTCGACTTGTCCCCGCTGGGGGCACAACCAATGCGTTCCGCCGACGGCCAAGGCTTCTTGAGCTACAACGGAGAAATCTATAACTTTCGCGAGCTCGCGTCCCGGCTCCAAACACCGATACGCTCCCGCTCGGATACCGAAATCGTCCTCGAGCTTCTGCGGCAACGCGGCATCGAGGCGATTCAACTCTTCCGAGGCATGTTCGCGTTCGCCTACTGGAACGGTGAAGAGCTCTTGCTCGTCCGCGATCGCCTGGGAATCAAACCTCTATTTTTTACAGAAGAGGGAGATCGCATTATCGCCGCGTCCGAAATCGGCGCGGTCCTTGCAACGCGCCAGACGTCGCCGCGGATCGACGGACGCGCGCTCGACGACTATTTGACGTACTTGTACGTCCCTCCGCCGCGAACAGGCATTACGGGCGTTCGCGAGCTGCCGCCCGGACACTGGCTTCGGTGGAGACCGGGGCGGTCGAGCGTGGTCGAACGCTACTGGCGAGTGCCATCCCACGCTTCGTCCCGAACTACTAGCCCTGTCCGCGTTCGTGAAATTTTGGAGGACGCCGTCCAAACGCATTTAGTCTCGGACGCACCTGTAGGTGTCTTCCTATCGGGCGGGCTCGACTCCTCGAGCATAGTGGCGCTCGCGGCGCGACATTATCCGGGCACTCTGAAGACTTTTAGCGTGACCTTCGGCGACGAGGGCACCTACCTCGATGAACGGGGCTTCGCCCGGCAGATTGCGCATCGCTACGGAGCAGACCACCGTGAAATTGACGTGCGCGCGGATGTGGCCCACATCCTTCCGGAGCTCGTGGCACATTTTGGACAGCCCTTTGGAAACCCGACAGCCGTTCTCACTTATGCGCTTGCGCGCGCCACGCGCGAGCACGTGAAAGTCGCTCTCGCCGGTGATGGCGGTGACGAGGTGCTCGGTGGCTACCCGCGATATCAGGGACTCTGGATTGCCGACGTGGTGCACCGCGCCCCCGACGCCGCGCGCCGTCGCTTTCTAGGCGCGCTCGAGCGGCTGGCGCCCAAGCATTCCACGCGCGGGCTACTGGGAAATCGGATCGCGCGTTTCCTTCGTCACGCCGATCAGTCGCCCGAGGGAATGTATTACCGCTGGGTCTCTTACCTCGACGAGGCTCGCAAGGCCGATTTGCTTGTTGATCGAGCTAGCCTTCTCGATGAAGACCCGCCGCGCGAGCCATACGAATTCCTTGCGGCGAAACGTGCCGTTCATTCTGACGTACCGATGCGGGATGCGGCTTCCCTCGTCGATGTTGAGTCCTTCCTCCCGTGCAACGTACTCGCTTATGGGGATCGCATGAGCATGGCCCATGCGCTCGAGGTCCGCGTGCCCTACTGCGACCACCTGGTCGTAGAGCAGTTGGCGCCACTGCCGCTCGCCGCAAAGATGCCAGCGGGCGTCCAAAAGGGCCTTTTTCGCTGGGCCATGCGCGCCGAGTTGCCGGCTGCCGTCCTTCTTCATCGTAAGATTGGATTCAATCCGCCCATTGCGGCCTGGCTTCGCGCCGAGCTTGCGCCCGTCGTTGACGACTACCTGAACGATCGCGCCGTCCGGCAGCGCGGCATTTTTGCTACCGACGCCGTCCGGAAGCTGCGCGACGGCTTCTATGCCGGACGTACGGACGCGGCGCACCCGCTCTGGTCCCTCGTCGTCACGGAGGCGTGGTTGCGCTGGCTCGACCGCTCGGCCCCGACGCAGGCACTCGGACACCCCGCGCGCGACGCCGCACTTTGAGCTGCAGGTATCTGACATCGATTAGCAGGGGAAACCACAGGCCCTGCAGCAGGTGGTAGGTCAGCCCCGCCCGGCCGTCCAGAAAGCCGCCGCGGACGATGTACCGGTAACCAAAGTACGCGAACGGGCGAGCCAATGGCGGGAGGCGATTCCAGACTCGCTCCCGTAGCCAACGCTTTCGCTCTGCCTGAGTGCCGCGCGGATTGAGGGCAATGCCATTCTTGGAGGGACCAGCGATTAGCTCTTCCGCCTCGCGAAGCGCGTAGCTCTTGTGCTTTTCAATCCACCGACCGAGCCCGTTGCGGTCCTCGTGCATAAAATCTGCTTCGAGATATCCCACCTCGCCGCGAACCACGAGGTGTTCATTTACGCTGCGCTCTTCGCACCACCCAGTTTCTGTCCGAAACAGGCGCAAAATCCAAGTGGGATAGTATCCCCGGCGCACCCAGCCGCCCATCCAGAGCAGCCGCCGCCGACAGTAGAATCCGTTCTGCCGCGGCCGCGCCGAAAGAACTCGGCCCACTTCGCTTCGAAAGGCCGGCGGGCACCACTCGTCGGCATCCAAGAACAGCACCCACTCCGTATCGATGGGCAGCATATTCAGCGCCGCGTTGCGCTGTTTGCCATAGTTCTCAAAGCGATGCTGCACCACTGTACAGCCGCGCGCCTCCGCGATCTGAACGGTCCTGTCCGTGCTAAAAGAATCGAAGACGAACACACGCTTCGCCCATCCGCACACAGAATCGAGCGCTTGCGGTAAGTTGTGCTCCTCGTTAAGTGTCAGAATTACCACGGACACGTCCACGAGCACGGTCAACAGGCCTCCGCGCCCGGCCGCTCGGCTTCTGCGGACTCGTCACGTACGTACGACGGCACCTGCCGTCCGATCTCCTCCAACAACCGTATCGTCGGAAGAATGTCCTCGAACCGCACCGGATACGTTCCCCTACCCCGCAACCAATCCACGTACGCGTCGATCGTCCGATAATGCGAGATGTTGCGTTCTCGCAAGAACGTACCAGAAACCAGCTTCTGCCCAATCGTCCACGCCGCTTTCAACTCGTCGCCGATCGCCTTCATGGGCGTCAGCTGGCCGGCCGTAGTTCTCAGCAATGGCGGAAACCACCGCACAAATGCATCCATTCCGGTGCCGTACGCCTGAATGTGCGTAAAATGAGTCGAGTGCCTCAGAGAGTCCGAAGTGATCTCAAGACGCCCGACGGCACCTCCGGCAAATGCGATGGATACCTCCAAATCTGTCGTATGACCCACTGCAGGTTGCTCGAACGGAAGCACGTGAAGCACACGCTCGTGCGGACCCAGCAAATGGACAAGAATGTCGAGAAAGTGAATACCAAATTCCCAGACGAGATATTTGCTTTTTTTCTCATTCCAGAGCCACGGCGCTTCCGAAAAAATGAGCGGTCCGTGGTGTGTGATGTAAACCTTGACCAGATCACCCAGCGCCCCCTCAACCGACAACTGCTTGAGTTGCACGATCAAGTCGCGGTACCTATAGTTGAAGATCGCCCCCAGCTTCAGGTTCTTTGAAGCCGCAAGGCGCGCCAAATGCTCCGCTCCTGCCGCGGTACTCGCGGGCGGCTTCTCCACAAGCACATGGCTGCCCGCCTCTAGTGAGCGTTGCGCCTGTTCGACGTGCAGGTAGCCCGGCGAACAGATATCCACCACATCCGGCCGTTCGCGCTCAAGAACGTCGTCCAATGACCGATAAGTTTGGCACGAAAGTTTGTGACGGTCGCGAATGATGTCCGCGGCAGCTGTTTCCGGATCGCACAGAGCGACGATCGCCGCCTCGCGATTGTTCAACCATGCCGGCACGTGCGCGTGACGAGCAATGGCCCCGCAGCCAACGATTGCCACACGGATTTCGCGACTCATGTTGCGATCCCGGCCCGCGTCCGCAACGCATTTCGCAGGTGGTACTCGAAATGTGGGAACTCGAAGTGATACCTGTTATACTGAAATTGCGGAATGTCCGTTTCTAGCTCATAGTCGATCGGCCCCAGGCCCGCCTCGGCACACAGACGAATATGTCGAACGGACCGCGGTCGAAAGCCCATGACGCGCGCTTCGCACGCATCGACCGCCACAGGATTTGTCCCGGCTATGAGCAATTCACAGCGTTTCGGTCTACCAAAAGCAGGGCCCATGCCCTCTTGGCCAATGTAGCCATCAATCAAGCACACGTCGGGCCGGATCACCTTATTCATGTCGTGCAGTACGTCATCGATGGTGCCGTGCAGCATCACTTTCCGCTTTGCACGGTAAAAGGCGAAAATATTCTTCAGACAGCCCGTCGTCTTTGTCAGCGCGTTCGTCTTTAGTTTCGCAAAATTTATGAACACGTCGCATTCGTCGAGGATCGCAGGAACCTCCAGCTCCTTTAGGACTCGGCCATCCGGGACGGGCCTGACGGCCCACGCGCCCATGGCCATGTTGTGAAGCTCGGCCCCGTGATCTGCGGCGACACTATCGAACCCCAGCAACCTGTACGCGACCCCAATATCGAGCGTGGTAGCGTCGTTCTCGACGAGAACCAGTCGCGAGGACGGATGGCGGTGCCGCAACACGCGAAGGAGCGCGCCGAGAATTGAGGGATCCGTGGTGGCGCCGCTTTCGGGGCGGCGATAGTCGCAGATATTGATCTTGATGGCGACGAGCTTCGGATCGGTGCGAACGGTGGCGTGCTCGAGGGCCCTCCGCATTGCTTCTGCGGCATTCGTGGCCGTCAGGTGTCCAATCCAGACACGCTTTTCTTGAGACATGTACCTATTCATTTAGTTGCCAGGAGGTGAGAGTGATCGATCCAGCGTACGTGCCGATACCCAAGGGAACCCAGGGTGCGCTCAATTCGGGCAGGCGCATCGCGGTGGCCGCGAGCCTCGAGCAGAGCAAAATGTACCTCACAAAGTACCGCTCGACAGGTGGGCTCGGCGAGCGTCACGCTGAGTCCCTCGATTACATCTTCTTCTGCCCCCTCGACGTCGATTTTGATCGCGTTCGGTGAACACAGCCCGACTTCCTCGCGAAACCGATCACCCGTTGCGACGGTCACCGACACGGCGCCCGTCGATGGCGCCGTCGCGGAACTGGCGAACAGAGTGTGGGAGCCTGCCGTGAAGTGTTCCGCGAAGTGAAGCTCCATCGTACCCGCTGCGCGACCGAGGGCCACGTCGAACACTTGCACGTTGGTGAATGCGTTTGCGCGTACGTTTTCGCGCAATCGCGCGTTGGAGCGAGGCTCGGGTTCGAATGCCACAACACCACCTGTCGACCCAACATGGGCGGCCACTAGCGTGACATACAGTCCGATGCTCGCTCCGACGTCCCAGTAGACATCGCCCTGTGACAGCGTCGCTAGGAGCGCTTCGATGATGGCCCGATCTTCGCGGTACGACATCACTCGGACGAACTCCGTCTCGTCGGCGACGAGCATCGCGGCCGCGCTTCGATTTACTCGTGTATTAACGACGGTGGGGTGGGCAGCCGCATACCAGGCTCTGCGCACGCGGTTACGCACGCGTGCCGGGGCACCAATCAGCTGCGTGATGCCAGCCCGCCTAAGATATGAGCGAGCTGTATTAACGTACGGCAGAGTCCAAACGTGCACGGGCATCCTCTAGGATTGTTAGTTGGGACACATTGCAGAGAACAGTGCTCTGACGTGTGTGTCCCATGAAAATTGCTTGGCGCGCAACATACCGCGCTGCCGAAGCGAGTACGCGAGGTCGCGATCTGTTGCGACACTCTCGATCGCATCGGCGCAACCTCTTGCATCGAATGGAGCGAAGTAGACGGCAGCATCGCCACACATCTCCCGATTGCAGGGAGCATCAGCCGCCACGACTGGGAGGCCAGCAGCCATCGCTTCGAGCAATGGATGGCCGAACGATTCCACATAGGAGGGAAAGACAAAGACGTCGCAGGACGAATAGAGGTCGCGAAGGGATCCGTATCGTCGCCACCCTACATCTTCGGCAGCACCGCCGGCCGCAAGCCGCCGAAACTGACCGCGCTCGGCGGCGTAGTTCGGGAAATATGGGCTGTTGGCGAGCCATTCTTGGTGGAACCCAGCCGTGAGGACCAGCTGAAACCGGCCGGGGCACCGTGCCTCGAGCTGAAGCATCCCGTTGAGTAAGGATCCGAAGTTCTTTTGATCGGCGTACAGGGAAACGTTGAGGACGCGGACCCTATCGACAGCAGCTTTAGGCTCTCCTTCGCGAGGTGCCAACAATTCGTGTCGCGTGCCATACGGCGCAATGCGCCAATTCGACCTCGGCCCGCCGAAGAAGGGCTCAACAAACGCCTGCATCGTTTTGCTCGGAAATAGCACGACGTCGGCCGCCTTCATGCTTCGAATCACCAACCAGCGTTGGGCGAGGTGTCGCGCCCGAACGCGCGGGTCGCGCATGCGGCTCTCGTACACCTCGTCGAAGTACACGGTGTTGCGCACGAGGAGCACGTGCCGGCTCGAGGTGCGCAGAGGCCCGAAATTGGCAGACGAGAAAAGAACGTCGAATCGCTCGGATCGCAGGATTCGCGGCAAAAGCAGCTGATCAAACCAGAGTCGCCCGAACGTTCCACCCACCGCCCTCACGCCGCCCGTGGCCGCGCGCTGCTCCCGATACTCCACCTCTTGCGGCCAGTGCTCGTCTGCCGTAACCGCGTCGGGCCGCCATACGACCACTTCTCCACCGCCAGAGGCCATCACATGCCGCTGCAGGACCGGCAGCATATTTTGAAGGTAGGTCACTGCTCCACCACGTTTGGCGGACACGGCGTTGATGGCAATTTTCATAGTCGGCCGTCACTCGTCGCGGAGCGAGATTGCTCTCGCGATACGTCTCTCGCTGAGTTGGTCGTGGCCGGGTTCATCAACTTGGTCGCGCTCGTCTGGATCTTCCATGAAGCGAGCGCGGACAGGAGCCAGGCGCGCGACCATCCTGCATCGCGATCCGCAGCGAGAAAGTTCCGCCAGGTACCGCGTACGGTTGACGCTTCCACAAGTCCGGAAACGCACAATCCATCGAGGGCGGCTTCCACTTCATCGCGAAGCGAACCTCGCATCCAGCGCGCATGCGGAAGCGAGAAGCCTCGCTTTGCCAACGGCCGAACATGATCCGGCAATCTCGCGCCGAGCGCCGCGCGCAACCACGGCTTGTTAGGTCCTTTCACGAAGTGCCTGGGAGCCCGCGACCAATCGAGCGCCGCGTCTACGACGCGACGATCTAAGAGCGGAACACGGATCTCAAGTGCGTGAGCCATCCCGAACACATCCGAATCGCGGAGCAGCATGTTGCCCATATAGAGCCTTGTTTCGAGCTGCCTTATGCTTGCCCACTCGTCCCCCTCGTAAAGCCATTGTTCGACGGGGAGCTCCGGCGGCAGATAGCGCCGCTGGCGCCACTCGGGAGCTTCAAACCCAAAGCGACGCATCTCGTCATCCGAGAACAGTCGCCGCCGCAAGAGACATAGGTCAAGAATCGAACCATCGCTAGCGGCGAGGTCTCCCGCCTTAAGGGCACGAGCACCCCCCAATGGCCGAGCGAGGCGGGCCGCGATGGCGCGACGTCTGGCCGGTGCCAGAGGTTTACCGAGAGCAAGTGCCCAGCGCAGCGCGGGTACCTCGCGGAATGTAGAGTAGCCCCCGAACATCTCGTCGCCGCCGAGGCCAGACAGCGCAACGACTATGCCGCGTTCTCGAACGGCGCGGGAGATCAGAAACGTGTTCAGACCATCGACACTCGGCTGGTCGAGACTCGAAAACCAAGAGCGTGCGAGGTGAACAGCCTCAGGGTCCGATATGGGGACGTCGTGATGCCGACAGCCAATGCGCCTCGCCGTTTCTCGCGCAGCGGCGCTCTCGTCGAGCGATGGGTCATCAGCAAGAGACACGGTAAACGTATCGACGTCGCCTTCGCGCGCCTCGGCCGCAAGGACGGCAACGGCCGTGCTGTCCACCCCGCTGGAGAGAAAAACCCCTACGGGGACATCGCTGATTAGATGCGAGGCGACCGCCGAGCTTAAGGTCGCCTTCAAGGCTGTTACAACCTGACCTTCGCGTGACTCCCGTGACACCCGGTGCGGGAAGCGCCAGTGTTCTTGTACACGCCTACGACGCATGGAGGACAATTCGAAAGCGACCGAGGTCCCCGGATCCACCAACCTGACCCCCTCGAGAAGTGTTCTTGGGGCCACCACGGCTCCGTACGCCAGCAGCGACGCGAGGGCGACGCGATCCACACGATGATCCGTGAAGCCAGCGGCCACGACTGCACGCAGCTCGGATGCAAAAATGATGGTGTCGTTCGTCTCGGCCAGATACAGCGGCTTGATACCCAAGGGATCGCGGGCGAGGTAGAGTATCTCGTCCCGCGGCGCGTACAGCGCGAACGCGAACATCCCGCAAAAGCGCTCCACAGATTCGATGCCCCATCGGGCAAACGCCGCGAGTACCACCTCAGTATCGCTGCGACTGCGGAACGTGACGCCGAGAGCGGCAAGCTCGGACCGGACCTCCTCCACATTGTAGAGCTCGCCGTTGTAGACGATTGTGTTCCCGGTGCTCCCGTCCTGCATAGGCTGGTGCCCGGCGGGCGAGACGTCCTGGATCGAAAGGCGCCGGTGGCCCAGCGCGATCGCGTGATGCCCGCACCGCAGCGCGCATACCCCGACGTCGTCAGGGCCACGGTGCGACTGGGCGCCGTTCATACGGTGCACCGCTGCGACCCCGATGGCCTCGTCTGAATGAATGACCCCTGCGATCCCGCACATCGGTTCGAGCTCCCGGATGCCCCTTGGCTAGACCGCGGCCATCATTGGCTCGTATGTTGCGGAGCGCAAGCCGGACGTTCAGGCAACCATTGGATCTGGCGCTCGGTTGGCCATGTGTGATAGCGACCCGGTCGTCAGAATGCCGCGAGCCGGACGTGCAACGAAACGTCGCAGTCGCATGTCGGCGTTGACCTCGAGGAAGCCGTGAAGGCTTACGTCGCGCTGTTCGCCGTCGCCGCGCTTGTAAGCGCAACGCTCACGCCAATCGTGCGTGTTCTTGCGATCCGACTGGGTGCCGTGTCCCGCCCCGGTGGGAGAAACGTGAACGTTCGCGCAGTACCACGCTACGGTGGGATCGCCATCTGCGTTGCCTTCTTTGTGGCGGTCGGCGCCTTGTCCGCCCACGAGGCAAGCACCGCTACCGCCATTCACGCGGAGTTGCGCCGCTTCCTTGCGCTCATCGTCGGCGGCCTGGGGCTCTGTGCTATCGGCGTACTCGACGACACGCGCCGCGTTCCTGCACTGTACAAGCTGTACGCACAGCTAATCGCAGGTGTCGTGGCGTTTGCGTGCGGGTTCCGTATCGACGCGATTTTATTGCCTTTCATCGGCACTCTGTCGATGGGGATTTTTTCCCTTCCTGTAACGGTCCTTTGGATCGTCGGAATCACCAACGCCATCAACCTCATCGACGGCCTCGATGGTCTGGCCGGCGGTGTAGTTTTCTTTGCCGCCACAACAAACCTGATCGTCGCGGAGGTGACTGGAGCCACATTCGTCGCCATCACGATGAGCGCCATCCTTGGCGCAGTCGTGGGCTTCCTCATCTTCAACTTTAACCCCGCGCGCATCTTTATGGGCGACTCCGGAAGCTACTTTCTGGGCTTCCTGCTCGGGACGATGTCGCTGTATGGGGCCTCGCAGAAAGCCTCGACGGCAGTCTCCCTACTGGTACCCATCCTCGCTCTTGGACTCCCGATCGTCGATACGCTGTTATCGATCGTCCGGCGGTTCCTTGAACGACGACCGTTGTTTTCTCCCGACCGTGGCCACATTCATCATCGGCTACTCGATCTCGGTCTGACTCACCGCCGCGCCGTACTTGTCCTATATGGCATTTCTGTTGTATTCACGACCGCCGCCGTAGGCGTGTCCCTAGGCCGCAGCTGGACGGTCGGTCTTGCGCTGCTCGTTGCGAGCCTAGTCGTCGTCGGCGTCGTCCGCTTCGTTGGGTACTTCGAGTATCTGTTCATTCTAAAGCGGCAGAACTCTCGATTACGCAGCCGTGAAACAGAGCTACTTCGCGGGGTCATACCCGATGCTGCCCTTCAATTCGCATCGGCTCCATCCGACGCCGAAATTTGGGCGAATCTTGAACGCATCATGACTCGTGCCGGCATCACTGCCGTCGAGCTTGTCGACCACTACTCCGACCGGGAGCTCGCGCATTGGCGTGCGGCAGGCGGCGCCGATCCCGTTGGCGATGACGATGTTGTCTCCACCGATTATCCGCTCGGCCCAGATATTCGTGCACGCGCCTCGCTACGATTTCATTGGCGAAGCGATTCCGGAGACGTATCCCCCCAAGTGGACGTACTGTTGCAAGTTCTTGTCGATCTCATCGCTCGATCGTTGGAGCGCGTACGAAGCCGCCACGCACCTCAGCCGGTGGCGCTGCCGCCTGTCCCCAAGAACCAGTCAGCGGCGGCCCTTAGCACACCACAGTCGAGCTGATCCCCCCTCGAGCAAGGATGAACGTCGTCGTTCGGTGGCACGAATTCATTGTACATGCACAATCAGACAGCCGGGGCGTCGACTATACATCGCACTCCACTTGCCATCGGCCGCCCACTTTCGGTGCTACTGACCGGAAACACTGATAACTGGGATCTGCCTCAATCGTATCGGCGCGCCTTTGCGGAGCTGGGCCACGCTGTTGAGCTCTTCGATTGGTACGGACCTCTTGCTCAGGCGAGGGCTCATGCCCCTCAACGAATCGCACAACTGCTCCTCGTTGCGGCGACAAGACGGAAGCGGGCTCTCGATCTCATACGCCTGGCCCGTACCCGACAGCCAGACGTACTGCTTCTGCTAAAAACCGATGACATCCCGCGCGGCACAATCGGCGCGATTCGCGCGGTTGCACCAAACTGCCGAATCGCGGCCTTTCACCCCGATGATCCCTTTAAAGTCGATCGCCTCCGCGGCCCGAGTCATCCGCGCTCGACGTACACCATGAAGGCCGTTGACCATTATTTCATTTGGTCCCATCGACTTGCAGAGCGCATTCGCGCTTTCAGTGGCGCAAGCGCAACGTACCTTGGTTTCGCTTCCGATCCGGCTTTCATGCAGCCCACCCAAATCGGTCCCGAAGACGCACGTCGCTTCGGGGCTGACGCAAGCTTTATTGGTAACTGGGACAGAAAGCGCGAAGAATGGCTACTGGAGATAGCCAATATGCGCGGCATTTCTCTTGCAATCTGGGGCGGAACGTCGTGGCGTGACCAAGCCAGGACTCCTCGGGTGCGAGCCTGTTGGCGCGGCCTGGCGGTCGGCGAGGACTTTGCGAAGGCAGTCCGTTGCAGCCGCCTGTCGATCAACATCTTGCGACCCCAAAACGAGTCCGCCGAGAATATGCGCACCTACGAAATACCCGCCTGCGGGGGGGGGCTGCTCGCCGAATGGTCCGACCAACAGGCGCGCATTTTCCTGCCTGGAAAGGAGGCCGCCTACGGTCGAACGGCAGCCGAACTCGCGCTGGAACTTCGCAACCAGCTTCGTGCTCCGCCGCAAGCACTGGATGCGATGCGAGCCGCCGCGCTCGAGCGAGCTCAAAGGCACACGTACCGCCATCGCGTCGACACGATGCTTGCCGCTCTCGTCACGACTGGCTAAAGCCACTCAGCTCGATGCCGAACCAGCTTGCCCCACGGTCTGATTGGCCAGATTTGGAACAGGCGGCAGCAGGCGGATAAACAAATAGTATGCAATCATCAAGAAGGGGAGTCCGCCAAAAACGGCGGAGATGTTGCTCTCAATGTTCATCATCCTTGCAAGCAAAGGAGCAGCAATCAATATGCCACCGGTGCTTTGCGAGAGCACATGGTCAAGAAAGCGATACACTGTCCCAATCAACAGCATTCCGATGACGACCCCAACGTTCCCGAAGTTTGCGTAAAGCTCGACCAACTGGGGCAGGTTGTAGGAGGTAACGGTGTCCTGCCAGTCAAGCACCCCATACCGCCTGGGAAATTCCTGACCGATCGCCGGAGATGGCTTGTCTGGCACAAGAAATCGCGGAATAAAATGCCACGGCAGATCCGAGAGCGTGTACCCACCCCAATACGGGACGTATGCTGGTGTTTGCGACACAACTACCGCGAGCGTGCCCAGCTGATTCGCCCGCCCGCTGCTCTGATAAAACGTTTCGCTGTCGCCCTCGGTCAAGGTTCTCTCCGCAAACGACAGGTAGATCAATGCGTAGTTGACAACGTTGCCACCGCTAAGTCCGCTTTCGAAGCGACCCCCATACTTTGCGCGGAAGTCTCCCTTTGCGGCCTGCAGCGGGAAGAAGAGAAGCACCGCTATCAGGATGGCGCGATAAGGAAAGCGGCGCCTTTCCCATGAATAAACAAAGAAGGCGGCTGCCATGGGCCATACAGCCAAGGCCAGAGCGCCGCTGCCGATCCCTAGGAGGATCTGCATGAGCATGAATCCGACGAGCCAGAGCTTGTAGCCAAATCGGAGCTCGCCCCGTAGGTACGCCAGGAGGAGTCCGCCCATCGCCATTTCACCAACGCCTTGGACGACCGCCAGCGTTTGACCTAGCACCTTCGCGTCCACCCCCATGGTGAGAAGCCGCACGGCCAAAGACACGGCCGAGCAGCCCATAAGAAACGGCATGGCCCGTTTGAGATCGATTGCCCGAGTAATACTCGGTGCACGTTCAACAAAGCGGCCGGTCGATTCGTAACCGATCAGCAGGCACAGAAGGCCTATGAGGGCCACGGTTAGGGCCCCCTGCACCCCTTCCACTGTACCGCCGCCGCCCCAAAGAATATCGCCGAACAAAGGACGACTACTGAACCGCGGCCACGCGTAATACGTGGCATAGACGGCGCATATCGCTGCCAAAAGCGGCGTCATCCGGCGTCTGGATACTATGAACCGCCAAGTAGGCACGGCGGCCACCCAAAGAATTGCGATGGCGCACCCGTCCTCCACCGCGCCGTCGGGTGAACTGCGCCCGGCGAAGAAGATGAGGCTCAGACTGAGAGCGGCGAGGCCGACGACAAGCAGCGCGGTCGTCCAAGCGCTCTTGCGAGCGTCCCCGGTCAGCTCGCTAGGCTCGAGCGGCCGATCGGATTCAATGAACGACGCCACCGCCATGAAGGCTCACCAGGGGTATGGTTGCGTGACCCCGCCTTGGCATTCGGACTGCTTGGAGCCCGGGGTCGGATGCGATAGAGATAATCGCCATGCACGCTCTACTTGGACGCGTCACCACAGAGCACAAGCGTGTAGCAGAAAGCCCGACGATGCGCACGCTTTTCCTTACGACGGACTCGTTCGGCGGTCATGGTGGCCTCGCGAAGTACAACCGTGACTTGCTGTTGGCCCTTTCCAGCGACCCCTCAGTCGGCGAGATCGTCGTGCTCCCGCGAAGGGTCGACGGCTCTATCGAGCACCTTCCCGCCAAGCTGACCTTCGTAACCGACGGTGTTGGCAGCAAGGCAAAATTTCTGACAACCGTGGCTCGTTGGGTCGGACGCCCTGGCCGCTTCGACCTCGTCGTCTGCGCGCACATCAACCTCATACAGCCTGCTCTTGTAGCTGCCTGGCGCTATCACGCCCGTCTAATCCTTTGCATCTACGGCATCGACGCATGGACGCGCCACAGCCGGACGGCGGAGTGGGCGTGCCGAGCCATCTATGGCTTCGTTTCAATCAGCCAGGTGACTGCGGATCGGTTTCGCTCCTGGGCACCGGTTAAAGGGAAGAAGGAATGGATCCTACCGAATGCCGTGGAGCTCGATCGCTTTTCACCTGGGCCCCGCAATCCCACTCTGGTGGCGCGTTACGGACTCGAAGGCAAGACGGTGATCGCCACGTTGGCGCGCCTCGACAGTTCCGAACGTATGAAGGGCGTCGACGAAGTGCTCGAAATACTTCCTCACTTGCTTCGTACGCACCCCGGACTCGTTTACCTCATCATGGGCGACGGTTCGGACAAGGAGCGTTTGGAAGGAAGGGCGCGAGCCCTGGGCCTCGCGGGACATGTCGCGTTCGCCGGGAGAATCTTGGAAGCGGAAAAAACCGACCACTACCGCCTGGCAGACGCCTTCGTTATGCCTAGCCGAGGAGAGGGATTTGGCTTCGTATTTCTAGAAGCCTTGGCGTGCGGCGTTCCGGTTGTTGCGAGCTCTATCGACGGCGGTCGCGAGGCGGTGCGCGACGGTCTGCTGGGATCTCTGGTCGATCCACGCAATCCCGATGACATTGTGCGCGGCATCGAGGAGGCCCTCGGCAAAGGCGTGGGTCTCGTACCTCCTGGTCTTTCATACTTCTCCTTCGAGAATTTCGCTTCGAGGGCGCGGCGGTTCGTAGGCGACTTGGCCTGCCCCTAGGAGATCCATGCGACGAGCCTTGATTTGCGGAGTATCGGGTCAAGACGGCGCCTACCTGGCTGCGCTGCTCATCAGTAAGGGCTATGCCGTCTGCGGAACATCTCGCGACGCACAGCTTGCACGATTCACCGGCTTGCGAGAACTGGGCCTTTTGGACCAGATTCAATGCGCCTCGATGACGCTTGTGGATTTCCGCAGCGTTCTTCAGCTTCTGGCCAAATTCGAACCAGACGAAGTCTATAACCTCGCGGGACAGAGCTCCGTCGGCCTCTCCTTTGATCAACCCGTAGAAACGCTGGAGAGCATCGCAACCGGTACGTTGAATCTCCTCGAGGCGATTCGTTTCCGCGGACGCGCAGTGCGACTCTACAACGCCGGCTCCAGCGAATGCTTCGGCGACACGCGTGATGGTCCAGCGAACGAAGAAACGGCCTTTCGGCCACGCAGCCCCTACGCTGTCGCGAAGTCCGCAGCGCACTGGGAGGTTGCCAATTATCGCGAAGCCTATAAGTTGTTCGCGTGTTCAGGCATCCTCTTCAATCATGAGTCTCCCCTGCGCCCCGAGAGATTTGTAACGAGGAAGGTCGTGTCTGCGGCTGTTCGCATTGCAACCGGAAGCCCGGAGAGGTTACGGCTCGGTGATTTATCCATCCAGCGCGACTGGGGATGGGCCCCCGAATACGTCGAAGCTATGTGGAGGATGCTGCAGCGGCAGGAACCGCAGGACTTCGTGATTGCCACCGGACAGACGACCGCCCTCCAGTCCTTCGTGGCGATGGCGTTCGAATGCGTGGGCCTCGACTGGCGAAACCATGTGGACGCTGATCCTGCCCTACATCGTCCGAGTGACATCCGCGTCAGCCTCGGGGACCCGCGCAAGGCAAACCAGCTCCTCGGTTGGCAAGCAGAGCTTCGCATGGAGGACGTGGTGCGTCGCATGGTCGACGCCGAGCGACGGCGGGCCTAGGTCCGCCACGCCGACTAAAATTGCTGGCGCCGCCAGGGCTTCCGCAAACCGGTCCGCTCGAATGTTCCCCGTGCGTGGGGAAACTAAGGTCAAGACGAGGCGTCCAAATTTCGCCGTCCCATCGCCCCCAAGAGCAGGCCTGTGGTAAGGAAGGTTACTTCAACGTGAAAGCCTCCGTCTCGACTAGCTCACCTGCCCGTTCGAACCTCCTCGAGGATGCCGCCGGTTCCGTGATGGCGGTGGTAAAGAGCGCGCGCAAGTATTGGCCGACGGTCGCCGCGGCTACGCTGATTGGACTCGGCGCGAGCTTGCTTTACTCCAAGTCTGCACCGAAAATTTATCAGGCGGTCACCCTCCTCGAAATCGCGCCCAACGCGCCAGAACCCCTGGGGACGGATGGTAAGTCCATGCTCAACCTCGGGGCCGGGCTTTACTGGGATACGCACGAGTACTACGAGACCCAGTACAAGATCATCACCTCAGACCGCGTGCTAGGCGAGGTCGTACGGCGCCTCGGCCTTGCCGCAAACAGTACTGCCGGCAGCGCCGCGCAGCATCCCGGAAACCCGGTATCGCCGCGCGATGCAACGATCTCCCTGCGGGGACAAGTAGCAGTTGAGCCTGTGAAGTACAGCCGCCTCGTGCAGATCAAGGTCGATGACACCGACGCTGCCCGGGCCGCGCGCATCTCCAATGCGATTGCCGATGCCTACATCGAGCAGAATCTACAAACGGCACTAAACGCGACTTCGGACGCCGTCGTATGGCTGGGCAGCCAACTCGATCACGTTCGAAACGACCTCGATCACAATGAAGACGCGCTCCACGCGTTCAAGCGCGAGAACGACCTCCCCAGCACCTCCATCAACGAATCCTCCAACATGCTCCGGCTCGAGATGCAGGAGCTCGATACAGCCCTCACCCGCACGCGGACGCGCAAGGCCGAACTTGGTGCTCGGGCCGCGGAGTTATCCAAAGTTTCCGCCGATACGCCCGATCAGTTGCCTGCGTCCGAGCTGCTTGGCAGCTCATACCTGCAATCGCTGCGCACGCAATACGAGAATGCCATTAAAGAACGAGCAGCCCTGCTCGGCGAAGGGAAAGGCGATAATCATCCTTCCGTCCGGCGCGCCGACGAACAAGCGGCTAGCGCGCGCGCGGCACTGCTCGACGAGGTCAAAAACATTCAGGGCGCCGTGGAGCGCGACCTCGCGATCGTCGCTCGCGAGGAGGAGTCCGAAGCGTCGCTTTTCGAAGCCACTCGCAAACGCGCCGTCGATCTGAACATGAAGGAGATCGAGTATCACCGCCTCGATCGAACGCGCGAGGAAAACGAAAAGCTATACGAATTACTCCTTCAGAAAATGAAGGAGTCCGACCTTGCACGCATGATGCGCGTCAACAATCTTCGGATCGTTGATCCAGCGACGGAGAGCCACAATCCGATTCGGCCACGCGTCTCCATCAACGTCACGATTGGGCTGTTCCTCGGCATCGTACTCGGCATCGCTCTCGCGTGGCTTCGCGAGCAACTTGACAGCTCCATTAAGACTCCCGACGACGTCGAAGAGAAGCTAGGGCTCATTTTCCTCGGCTTGCTGCCTGACGTGGAGGATGAGGCTTCCGGAGACAAGCGGCGCCGAGCACGCAGAGGCATCGCCGCTACGAATCTGGCTGCGGAGCTCGTGGTTCATGAGCGACCCAAGAGCGGAATTGCCGAAGCCGCTCGAAGCATACGAACGAATCTAATGTTCATGAATCCCGATCGCCCGCTACGCCGGCTTCTGGTCACGAGTGCAGCGCCGTCCGAAGGAAAGACCACCGTTGCTTGCACCATTGCCATCGCCCTCGCGCAGGGAGGACAGCGCGTCTGCATCGTCGACTGCGATTTGAGGCGACCGCGACTGCATCGAATCTTCGATCGTGCGGGCGACACCGGCGTTACCAACGTCCTCGTCGGCGAGGTCGGCGTAGACGACGTCATCAAGCCCACGGCTATCTCCAATCTCTGGTCGATTCCGGCTGGGCCCTCCCCTCCCAATCCTGCCGACGTGTTCCACTCCGAGCGCTTTCGACGCTTTCTATCGGATCTGTCTGACCGTTTCGACCGCGTGATTATCGACAGTCCCCCGGTCGTTGCCGTAACAGACTCCGCGATCATCTCCCGGCTAGTTGACGGCACCGTGTTCGTCATTCGCGCTCATAAGACCGGGCGACACCTAAGCGCTCAAGGACTCCGCGCCCTGCGAGACGTCGACGGTGTAGTTGCGGGAGCCGTACTTAATGCCGTCAATCTGAAACGTCACGAATACAATTATTACTACCACTACTACTATTACAAGCGCGAGGGGTACCAGAGCAAGGCGCGCTCTAACGATGACGCTAGCGACGCACCTGGCGCTGCTCCGAATTGAGCAGCTCCGCATCCCATGTCCATCCGCCTGGCGGTCCTGTCCACACACCCCATCCAGTATCAAGCCCCTCTCTTCCGCGAGCTAGGTCGGCGGAGGGATGTCGACTTCACAGCTCTGTTCTGCGACGCCCACGGAGTCAGCCCTTCCTTCGACGCGCAATTCGGAAAGGTCATTCGTTACGATGTTCCTCTGCTTGATGACTATCGGACCCGGTTCCTTTCCAACCGGGCCATCAAACCTGGGGTCCGTCCCACGGGGCTCCTCAATCCTGAGATCCTCACGGTGCTGGCTGCCGGTGAATACGACGTGCTCGTCCTTCATGGTTATAACTATTTGACGAGTATTCTGACCTTGCTTGGCCCCCGGCGGCGAACCCGGCTGATTCTTCGCGGTGAATCCCATCTACGGCCACCTCGCCGTCGCCTCGTGCGGGCCGCCAAGCGCGTCGCCCTTCCTGCGCTCTTTGCTCGGGCCGACCACTTCCTCTCCATAGGGTCTCTGAATAGCCGATACTACCAAGCTTACGGAGTACCCGTTGAGTACGTCACTCTTGCTCCATACTCCGTTGACAATCGCTACTTTTCCACTCGCGCCGCCGCTTCACTGCGTGATGTCAGTGCGGCCCGTCGTCGTTTCGGTCTGCCTCCACGTCAAGTATTATTTTTGGTCGCGGCAAAGCTCATCGAAAAAAAGAGACCGCTCGACGCCCTGCTTGCATTCGCCACCGTGCGCTCAGCCGGAGCCGACTGCGGACTCGTCTACGTCGGCGACGGCGACCTTCGTCCCGCTCTGGAACGTGAGATTGCGCGGCGGCATCTCCAAAACGATGTCCTCGTTCTTGGCTTTCAGAATCAGAGTCAAATGCCTGATATATATGGCGCTTGCGATGTGCTAATTCTTCCTTCTCAAAATGAGCCATGGGGACTCGTCGTTAACGAAGCACTCGCCTCCGGTATGATGGCCATCGTATCGGATCAGGTGGGTTCCGGAGTCGACCTCGTCGATCCCTCTTGTATTTTTCCAGCAGGGAACGTTCCTGCACTTTCTTCACTGATGTGCAAAGCTGCTACTGAGTCCGAGTGGCTCGACGGGCACAAGGCCTCGTCTCGACATCGAATCGATTGTTGGGATATCGCACAAACTGCTGATGCTTTCGTGGAGGGTGCCCGGATCGCCCTGAGGCGACCGGCGAGATTTCTCTGATGCTATTCAGGCGACCTTAGAGCTCAGCAGCAACCAGGCACACATGCATGGCGGAGCACCTATGGGCGAGATGCGCGACTGGATTGGGCACATGAAGCGAACGGTTGTTGGTCGCCCCCGTTGGAGTCCAGAAAAGGAGTTTAAGTACTATGCCGCGGGGCCGGCGGTCGTCCTGCAGCATCGAGCGGCTCAGGCTCGCTTGGAGCGTGAGATATTTGCGCCGGGACTTCGGCTCGTGCGCGCTCTCGGGATTCTCGACGCGGAGCTCCTGGCGGGGGCTCGCGTACTTGACATCGGCGCCGGAGAGTGCTGGTTAGCCGAGGCAATCGCCTTCTTAGGCAAGGCGAGCGAGGTCTGGGCGGCCGATGCCGTTCCGAAACAGATCTGGGCGGCGGCAGAACGGCACGGGAACCATCCCCACCTTCGGTTCCTTATTGCCGATGCATGCGACTTGCCATTCGCCTCCGATCAGTTTGATGTCGTAGTCGGCAATCTCGTCTTGCATCACATTCAACCGCTCGAGGACGTTTTGGCGGAGGCGTTTCGGGGTTTAGCGCCGGGGGGACGTTTAGCCGTGTTCGAACCAAACCCTATTCTCGGGGCGATCGCCCACGGCAGGACATCCGAAAACGAAGCTCCGGTCGGCCCGTGCGCGGTGGTCCGCGCCGCCGTTCGTGTAGGATTCATCAATGCACGTTATCAGTATTGGTGGTCCCGTTTTGAGACTTCGCACTTTGGGTTGCTGTCGCCTGGATATCGCGTGCACGCGTATAAGCCCGGCGCAGCCGCGCCCGAGCGTCCGTCAGTCCGTCTGCGTCGAGACTTGTGGCCTATGGGGCTCCCTGGACTAAGGATCGATTCTGAGTGTAAGTTCCAGGCCCTAGCGAACGCGCAAGCGCGGGAAATTTTGCGGATGGCAGCTCCGGAACTGCTGAGCCGCACGACGTCCTCTGACGGGCGCCCGGCGCCTTTGGCTCCCTAGAGGCGCATCGCGGCCATCGTTGCGCCATGAAATTCAGTTTCAAGCATGAAGTCTACAGTTATGCTGAGGTCGGGCGAGGTGGGCTCGGTAATCTTCTTTTTCCTTGGGCTCGCTGCTTACTCTGGTCCCATATCCACGGGGTTACCGCGTTGCCGCCGCACTGGTTTCGCATTCGCCTCGGACCCTGGCTACGACGCGAGCGCGATAAGCGCCAGTACCATATCCTGTTCCGTGCTCCAAAATTGTCCGACCGACTGCTGCGGAGTGCGGCCCTGCTCCGCTTGCCACATCGCCCGGAACCATCGCTACGGGCGGCGCCGTCAGGCGCGGGCGTGTACATGTTTCAGGGCTTGCGCGACTACTTTGCTCCGCTCCGGGGACACCATGAAGCGATCGGTTCGGCCCTTCGGGCGATTCTCAAGCCCGCCCATGTACCACCCAGGAAGGTGACTGCGTTCATTGCGATACACATCAGACGTGGCGACTTCACGATGCCGACATCAGACCAACAGCTGCGCGAGGGTGGCATTAACTATCGAGTCCCCGTGGAGTGGTACCGGGAGGTACTGCGAGCGATCCGCGCCGGCGTCGGCGCCGCCGTGCCTGCAGTCGTGTTTTCCGATGGCGACCCACGCGACCTCCTTGAGATCCTTAAGGAACCATTGACGTCCTTGCATTCATCGCGAAGCGCCGTGAGCGATCTCCTCACAATGTCGCAAGCGGGTGTCCTCATTGCCTCGGGTTCCACATTCAGTATGTGGGCAAGCTTCCTGGGCCAGGTACCGTCTGTCTGGTATCCCGGTCAGCGTCGAGAGGCGCTTCTCGACGGCGATCGCGCATTGCGCCTCGAACCCGAGTGGGACGGCGGACGCTTTTCCGCCGAATTTGCGGCCGCCATGTCCCGCCGCCTATCGCAACGCGCCGAATCTCGGAGAGTATAGAGAGCGCTGATGCTCGCCCTCGGCCCGGCGCGTCCATCTGGAAGTGTCTTCCCGCGGCAAATGGAACTGACGACCATAGCGGAAGCCAGCGTGGGGCCCCTTTGGCCAACTTACGGGGCCGCGCCCAACTGGGCGAGCTTCGCCGCGATCCGGTCGAGCGCTTCTCCGACGGTAGTCGGCGCAGTTCCACTCCAGTTCGTCGGGGTCGCAGGCGTGTACGCAATGTGCCGAACCACTGCGCTATCCCACGGTTGATCAGGGGTTCCGAGTCGGCCCGGGACGCTTGGATCGACGGCGACAATGGTGGCTTCGGACGGCTCAATCCGCACAGTTTCCGCGTTGTTGGAGGCCTTTCGGAAGCTTGCGGAATCCGTCGCGATTAGCACCTGATTGTTTGCACTTCCTGGATAAAGCGCAATGTAGCTGTTTGCGCGTATGCTAACCGATCCCCCCGCCTCGATCGTGTAGGGATCCTGCGGGAGATACAGCGTATTCGATAGAACCTCGAGCACCGTTGCACTTTCGTTGTTTACTGCAAATGCTCCCCCTGGCTCCCGGAACTGCACGCCCACCGAGGACCGCCCATTGGCCTTGTCAAACTGAGCACTGAAGGGGTGCACCACCCAATTGTTGCCGTCGTTCGAAACAATTTGCGTATATTGCTCCAATACAGGATCACCTTGCGGTAGGACGTAGTGGTTCTCAAGCTGGTACGTTGCAATAGCTTGCCCCGAACGCTCGTTGCTTGCGTTAAACCCCCAACTCGCGACGTAGTCGCTCGTTCCGTCGATGTTTGGCTGTGAGAACATCGCCATGGAGAAGGGTGCGATTGCCGGATCAACCGGCTGGAATTGAAGCATACTCGATGCGAACGCAGCTGACGCAGCATCCTGAGTGCGGGTCAGTGTGCTATCTTTGAGCGCGACGACCCCCGAGAGACCGCTCAGCGATTCGACTACCGTGTCCCTGGTCGTGCCGATCACGTCTCCGCGAAGATGCTGTCCCTGCGAGCCGTCGTCGTCCCCGACCGCATCTCCCGGGATAGTCAGCAACATTGCCGCAGCAGCCAGAATGACGATGCGTCTCATGGGTATGTACCTCCGACATTGGAACCTACGACGGTTGCATGCCATTGGCCACATGAAACACCCGAACGGCCTTGTTTTTCCGACCATCGCTACCAACCGTTCGCTCGGCACACCTTCTACTGAGGGCGACTTGAGAGGAGCGCCGCGGACGTTGTGCGCCGCCCGCCGCGCTCGCTCCCCTGCTATGGTCGTACACCGAATCCAACTTTGCCCCCGAGCCACGGAAGCGTCTAGGTGAGGTCCGCCCCATGCCCAATGCACGCCCTCTGCTCGTCCCCTACCGCCTAGCGCGCGCACTCGTCGCGGTGGATTTCCGGCGCATCTACGAGAACGCGCGGGGCTCGCTGCGTTTCGCGCGTACTATGCGGGAGTATGGCAAACGCGCTACGGGCGCATTCGCCCTCCGCGTGCGCGATCTATACCCGATCCTGGGGGACTTTGAAGGCAGCGCCGGCACCGCATCGGGCGATTATTTTCACCAGGACCTTTGGGCCGCGCGAAAGATATTCCAACGACAACCGGGTCGCCATGTGGACATTGGATCTCGGATCGATGGTTTCGTTGCCCACCTTCTCGTCTTCATGCCCGTGGACGTCGTAGACGTGCGTCCTCTGCGCGGCAATGTCGCCGGTCTGAACTTTGTGCAATCAGACGGCGCCACTCTGGCCTCCTTCCCCGACAACTCGGTCGAGTCGCTGTCAAGCCTTCACGCCGTTGAGCACTTTGGCCTCGGTCGATATGGGGATCCGGTTGACCCCGACGCCTGTTTCCGCGCTATGAACAATCTGGCGCGCATTCTCCGACCTGACGGCCATCTGTACTTCTCTGTACCGATCGGAAAGGAACGGGTCGAGTTCAACGCGCAGCGAGTGTTTTCGCCGCAGACCATCCTCGCTCACTTTGGGGCCCTCAAGTTGCTGTCCTTTTGCGCCGTCGACGCCAAAGGCGACTTTGTGCCCAAGTGCCAGCCAAGCGAATACGCGAACGCAGACCGGGCCTGCGGCCTTTTTGAGTTTACGAAATAGCGTCGAGCAGGAAGGCCCTATGGTTTACCTAGATCTCTCTAATGTTGCGCCAGATTAGGTTGCAGCCGAATTGCCGAATGCATTCGAAGGAGCCGGAAAGCCGGCTCCGCACTTGATCTTCGGAAGCAGGGTCAAACACTTCAACACACACGAATCGTGTCTTAACAAGCGTTTCGATCGCACCGTCGAGCACTTCGGCATCAAGGCCCTCGGTGTCGATAGAGAGAAGCGATACGTAACGATGTTCTACCGCCCTGAGGATGTCGTCTAGCCGCAGCACTGGAACATATTCCGTCCGCACGACGCGATGAAGCTTACTGACAGCCGCCAATTTGAAGGAACTGGACACAGGTGCGTTCGTTACATGAAACTTTGCCACGCACGCCTGAGCGCCGCACCCGACCGCCAGAGCCACGTCGCGAGGTCGCACCATTCGGTGCAAGCGCAGCAATTCGGCATTCGGCTCGATGACAACGCCGCGGAATCCACGTCGGTACAGCAGATACGTATTTGATATGCGCGTAGGATGATTTGCGCCCACGTCCACATAAATATCGTTCGGGGACAGTTGCATCGATCGAATCTGCTCGAAGAGCCACACATCCTCGCCGTGCTGGGAATACGTGGCCCGACGAGGCGAGACAGCGGCAACCGCCGCCCGCGCCAGCCGCATTGGCACACCCGCGGCGGGGACATGATCAACAAACCAGCGCTCAAGCGACGACGCGGCCTTCATAGAGAAACCATGGCGAACTGAACCGGGTACTAATCGCAGCTTCTCTTGACCATGTCAATCCGCACGGCCTCTCGGCGCCTGCCGAACGGGAGGTCTGCGGCACGGAAAGAGGTGAGACCGTCGATGGATGGCACGGGAGAGAACCAGCGGGCCCAGGACGGGCGCGCCGGCCACGACATTGAGAACGTCAGTAGGTCGGCTGTTTAGGCTGACGGCGCTACGACCAGGCGAGTCCGCCGGTTGCGTCGAGAGCCGGACGAGCGCGCGCGTGCCGCTGGCGGCAAACAGCGTCGAGATCCTATAACCTCGAGCAGCTATGATCGGAACCGTCGCCGAGGGCACCTTTGGGTTGAGGCTGCAGCTTAGCCGCTGGCTGCTGGCCTTGGCGGTGGCGGGATCCGCCCTGGCTGTTGGGTCTGTACATACTCTTACGCTGTGCTGCGTAACTCTGGTGTTGCTCGGAGCAGTTGCGGTCGGGTGGTGGCGATCAGAATCCATGAACGCCCGCTCGGTTGCCACGATCCTTGTTTTTACGGGTTCGCTTCTCGTCGTGTACACTGCTCTTCAATGCATCCCGATGCCGGTGCATTGGCTTCGCATAATTGCGCCTCATAATGCCGACGTGTGGCTCCATTCTCTCTCACCTCTACGTGAGCCTGGGCCAGCCTGGGCACCACTGTCGGTGGATCCAATTGCGACGCGAGTTGAGGTTCTAAAGGGCGTTGCGTACCTGACCGCATTTATTACTGCGCTTCGCGTGGCACGTAACGCGGACGGCGTGGCTTTTCTGAGCACCATCATCATCGTGACGGGCGCCGCACTGGCTGTTACGGCGCTGCTTCATCCGGCTTTCGGCGCGCACAAGCTCTTTGGCCTGTACGAGCCGGGGCCAGATATCGCCGAGCGGCATATTGCGCCATTACTGAACCCGAACAACTTGGCAGGGTATCTCAATATGGCCATATGCCTCGCGCTTGCCGCTTCCGTGGCGCCAGAGCCACGCGCGCCTCGACCAATCCTGGCGGCCACGGTCGTTGTTCTTGCCGCAATCCAGGTCTGGGTTGCGTCGCGGGCGGGTGTCGTCACAATGATTTTGGGTGCGTTTCTCGTGCTCTTTATCACCCGTATCGTGCGATTGCGCGAGCGTCGCGCGATTGTGGCGACTCTGTCTCTCGGCTCCGGCGTCGCAGCGGCGGTCGGCGGCGCCTTGGTGGTTCTCGGAGGTTCGACCGACGCCGCGAATGAGTTGCTGGTGACCGAAGCTTCGAAGCTGCAGATGTTTCAGTATGTAATGAGGATGTTGCCCTCGGTTGCAGCGTTTGGATGCGGCAGAGGTGCATTTGAAAGCGCGTTTCCGGCTTTTCGCGCGGTATCAGGCTACCGATTGTTCAAGGATTTTGGGCATCACACATTTGTGTATCCGGAAAACTTTGTTGCGCAATGGGTCCTGGAGTGGGGATTGGTTGGCGGCGTTTTGGGATTCCTCGCGGTCGCTTTTGCGCTGCGGCCGACCGTGGTGCTGGCTCGATCCAGCACGGCGGCTGGAGCGTGGGCTGCGTTGGTCGCGCTTATGGTTCAGAATCTGGCGGACCTGGGCACGGAGGTGCCTGGAGTTTGCCTCGCAGGCGTACTCTGCGGGGCTATCGTCGTGGCCGGAAGCTCGGGCCGGCAACCCTCCTGGTGGGGACAGCGTTGGGGAAGTTGGACCCGCGTCGTGCCGGCAGCCGCGCTGGCCGCCGGCGCTCTAGCCATCGTGTCAGCCGCACGCGGGATATCCGGCGAGTTGCACTCGGACCGCGTAGCGCTCCACGAGGCCGGCGTAGGACGCGCGGTATCTGCGCAGGAAATGCACAGACTCGCCCGGGCCGCCATGCTCCGCCATCCCGCCGAGCCCTATCTTCCGTTCATAACGGGACTCCGTGCATCATATGTGCATGACGAAAGTCCCCTGCCCTGGATGGCTGCAACCCTTGAGCGCGCAGCCGTCTACGCTCCTGCCCATCTGGTGCTCGCGCGCACCATTTCGTCGCGGGCGCCGGCACAAGCCAGAACCGAGTACCGCCTGGCCATGGAGCAATTCCCGGACCTGGTCGGGTTGGTCGTAAGAGAGGCGTCCCAGCTGATCACCGGGTACTACGACGCCATGGAACTCGTCCCCGATGGCCCCCCAGACCTCATCGTGCTCGACATGTTGGGAACGACGATTCGTGACCGTCTTCCGGCGACTCGCAGGCGCCTAGATCTGGAGCTGGTCTCGCGTGCCCCCAGCGCACCCCAGCCCGTTCTGCGTGCAGCAACCGACGCTGTCGACGACCTCGAGGCCGGCGATTCCGCCCCGTGGTGCGCGGGCGCTGCCCGTATCACTTGCGGCGACGACGCCCTCGCTAAGGCTGCCCGCGCCCAGGCGCTCCTACCGCACCTGTGCGAGCCCTATGCTTTGCGTGCCCGGATCCAAGTGTCTTGCGGACAGGTCGCGGCGGCGCTAGCGGAGTTAGACGCCGCAAGTGACCGAGTCGAGAACCGCGTCGCATGCCTGGAACAACTGGAAGAACTCGCTTTGCGGGCCGGCGACGCCGCCCGAGTCACAGATGCGCTGAACAGGGTAGCCAACGCCGGCTGTCGCGAAGCGACTGAATGTGCGCGTGACTTGAGCTGGGTCGCCGCCCAAGAGCAAGCGCGGGGAAATCTGTCGCGAGCACTCGCCATCTTAAGGCGTGCCGCTGCGAGAGTGCCAGACGACCCATCGATTCTTGAATCGATGGCGCTGCTCGCCGCGCGATTAGGACTGCACGCCGAGGCGGCTGATACCTACGAACGGCTCGTAACGTTGCAGCCAGCTCAATCTAAATGGAAGACCGCGGCCCAATCCGAAAGACGATACGCTCTCACAAACACGCTTGGCCTTTGAACATATTGGAGTTCGCCCGACTCACTGAATACGCTTTAGAAATGCGCGTGGCCAGTGCGTTACTCGCCCGGTCACGGAGCCTTCATTGAATTGAAACGGTGGCTCCTCCCGCTCAAACTCCGCGTGTTTGACAACAAACTCATCCGCCGCAGCAGCCGGGTTGTCGTATATCCACTCGGGCTGGCCGCGCGGCGCATCATGAAGAACTTCCATGATTCCATCAGTGGCCACAATATACGATCCACCACTTACAAGCGGGCCGTACGCCTCTAATTCGGCCAGAACATGCTGCTTCGAATGATTAGAGTCTAAGATAACCAGCACCGTGTCTCCAGGCGCTATGAGACCAGCGACACGGGAAACCGTACCAGGATCCACGGATGAACCTTCGATAAGAGTGATAAGCGAGTGCAGCGGGTGCGCCTCGATTGCTCGCCGATTGTGCGCACGGATCTCAATATCGACTCCGACCACCTTTCCTCGGTCCATCGCCTTGCAAAGAGATGCATAGAAAATCAAGGACCCCCCGTGAGCCACACCGGTCTCGATGATCACGTCCGGCTTGACCCGATAGATTACCTCCTGAATCCGAATCAAATCGTCGGGCAATTGAATAATGGGACGACCGAGCCAGGTAAACCCATATATGTGCTTGACGACCCAACCGATTTTTATCCAAGCATTAGACACAACTTCAAACGCTTCGGCCGAATAAATATCCAATTGACGTTGAGCAGTCGAGTCTTCGATATCGACGACGCCTTTTGCAAAGTCTATCGTTATTTTCATGATTGTCCCCAGCGTACAGCCTCATCTAAAGCAGCGAACACATGCTCCACGGAGGTGCGGGCCATCAGCGGATCCTGCCGACCGAGAACTTTCTGCAGGTCGTCCATCCGGGACCCCAACAACGACCGGCCGTGCACGGCCAAGAAGGCGCGTGCAGCGATTCGCGGCCTTCTCCACGCTTCCTGCATTACCCGACGGCGCGCCTCAGGACCGAGGTGCGCCGCACTATTCCGAAGCGCGTGCCATTGCGACGATTTGAACCCGGCGTTCGGCCAATTTGCAAGTCGACACAGATCTCGCGCCGCCCTGACATGAACCCCGATCCGCTGATCGTCACGAACGGTCGCGCCAGAAACCGCAATCAAATCGCTCGCAAGTAAGTGAGAGATGCTCGTGGAAAGGTTCGCAATCAAAGGGACAGAAGACCCCGACGCGCCCTGCCGAGCCTCCTCCTGAGTACGTAGAATATGAGATACGTTGACACCAACAGCAACGCCGTTGGACGGACCAACGATTACCAATTCGAGCGGACGGTGAACATGCATGACCGTACGAGCAACCCGCATGGCCGCACATTGCGCGTTGAGGTCGGGCGCGTAGTATCTGAATACCCTTCCGAATCGCTGCGTAAGCGATTGCAGAAGCGCTGCGGAATATAGGCCATGATAAATGGACCCGCGTATTTCGAGCTGATGATCGCTGACAAAATCGGGATCCATGTAGGTCGCGAGGAGATATTTGAGTATGTCCTTGGGGTCCACCCTGACGCACTCTCCACCGTGCCGACGAGCCGCGACGACCCCACGACCAGCAGGGTCGGCATCGGCCGGCTGAAACGTGCCGTGACGCCACGAGAGTGCGTCGGGTGAGTGGCGCTGGATAACACTGGCTATCTGTTCCAGTGCGTTTGGCACCAGCACGCTCTTGTCACCAAGCACGCCGATATAACGCCCGCGTGCCTGCGTCACGGCAAACTCCCAATGGTCGGTCATCCACGACGGAGATGGCGGGCGAACAAGGCGCATATGCGAGTCGTCGAGTAACCGAGGTTCGGCGACAAAGGGCCGACGGAGCGCGTTATCGCTGAGAATTACCTCAAAGTTGCGAAAGGACTGCCGCGCCAGTGCGTTCAGGGCAAGCGCAGCAAACTCCGGCCGGTCCCTGGTCGGCACGACAATGCTAATAAGCGGCGCTGAGGTTTCGCTAGCCATTGACCTGTCCGAAAGAACATAGTGTCCGCGCCCGCAGGGCGAGCTCGTGCCGAGCCACGGGGGTGAGAAGGGCGACACAGAGCAGGGTGAGCATCGATGCTGCGAGTAGCGCGACCGACTGACCCTGCAAGGACCCAGCACTCCGGCTGCTCGCGCGCACGAGCGACGCGACGGCTCCTGCTACCGCAAGGGGGACAAATATGTCAGTGAAAAGCCAGCTACGTGTTTCCCCCGGCAGTAGCTCTCGGACGGCAGTCCAAGCGTACACGGCCAGCCCCACAAAGGCAGCCAGCGCAGTAGCGATTGCGCCCGCCAGCGCGCCCAATCTATTTCCTAATGCGATCAACGTAATTCCAGAGACGATCACGCCCCCAGCCGCGGCGATCATTGCGGGCCGGACACGCCCTGCGGCTAAGGTAAGATTGTAGGGCATGACGGCCGCGCTGTTTAGCGCGGCACCGACCAGACACGCGCTGACAAGCGTTGATGCGTGCACGGCCGTCGAGGGAGTTCTCGCCCACAGCCGAAGCACAACCGCAGAAAACGCGCACAGAACCGCAGCAGGAGCAAAAGTGGTTACAGAGACCAACTGAGCTCCGCGGTGAAACAGACTTGTCAAGCGCACCGACTCTCGACGCGTGAACGCCTCAATCATAGCCGGATACAGTGCAGTAAGGACCGGCTGTCCGAAGAAGGTCACGGCGCCCGCAATCGATGCCGCGAAAGAGTAATAGCCGAATGATTCCAAGGAGACCAAGCGTGTCAGGACAATCTTGTCCAACTGGGAGCTGGCGACTGACACGAAAGAGAGCAGTGTGATCCCGGCGGCAAAGCGGCGCACACGGTGCGCCACAGACCATCGGAACGATGCTTGGGGTCGTTGCATGCTGTTGATGCGCCAGACGGCCTCCCGACTCACGAGCAGATATGCCGCAGTCGCTGCGACCTGCCACCAGTAGAAGGCGACGATAGTTGGCGAGATCTTCCAGAGCACAAGGACTGACCCGACCGCGCGAATACTCGTCGCTACAGAGGTGATTACGTTCGACTCTACCTGCTTTTGTAATGCGGACAGTGCACCGAGATAAAGACCGGTCGCCCATTGGAAGACAAGCAGCAAGCCCATCAGCCTCACGGCCCGAGTCGCCTGTTGCGAGTCTATGGTTTCTAAATTAAGCCACTTGGTAACGATGAGCGGTGCCGCGAGCGAAACGGCCGTTCCAAGCCCCAGCCCAATGCCGAAATATAGCGTTTCGGCGGTACGCATAAGCTCAGCGCGTGCTTTGCCAGGGAGCTCCTCGGCAGACACTCGCGCAAGCTCGCGTCCTAGCGAAGCTGAAATTCCAGCATCAAAGAGGGAGCATACCACAGCGATGGTGGCGTACAGACCTACCAGACCATACGACTCGGCTCCGAGAAACCGCACGTACAGCGGAAGAATTGCAACCCCCAACAACAGCGACCATCCACGCCCGACGGTATTTGCGACAATGTTGATGCGAATCCTGCTCATCATATCAGGGCACCTGCGTGCTTCGATGCTCCCGCCACCAGTCGATCGTTCCGGCCAGCCCATCATGTAGATCGCATTTGGGCCCCCAACCACAGATCTCCCGCAGCAATCGATTGTTAGCGCATACGAACATGGGGTCGCCAACGGAGTACGGGAGAGCGCCAAACTTCACGAGGTCCTGTCGATCCATCGCCGCTCCGATGCGAGTGACCAATGCTCGCACCGTGACGGGCACGCCCGATCCCACGTTGATCGGCCCCTGCACCGAGCTCCTCGCGATCGCTAGAATCGCCGCCGCGGCGTCTTCCACCTGAAGGAAGTCCCTGACCTGCTCTCCCCGGGTAACCCGCACCTCCTCACCGGCAAGGAGCGAACGTATGATGCTCGGTACGAGCCTCCGGGCCGGTTCGAACGGACCGTATACGAAAAACAAGCGAGGCCATGCAACGCTCATCGCGGTGAGGCGCGCCATCTGCTCGAGGGCGAGCCATGTGCCAGCTTTGCAGGCCGAGTAAAGCTGCTTGGGCCCGAGCGGCGTAGTCTCCGACAGATACCCCGCGTTCGTATCGTACTCGAAGCAGGTCCCCACCCCCACGAACCGACGGCACCCTGCGTCGGCAAGTGCCATTGCCAGTTGAAGGGTTGCTCCCATGAGCGCAACGTTCTGCCGCGCGGACAGGTAGTCGAACGCGCTCGCGTACCATGCCGTGTGGATGCAGAGCTCCGGGCGGATGGTCCGCACCAGCAGGCCCAGGTCTTCGCTGAATAGGTCGCCTCGGAACGTCTGGAGCTCCGGTGCAATGGCATCGATGCGCCACCTGTCGGTCTCCGCTCGAATGGGCGCATGCACCTCATGCCCCTCGTCGAGCAGCAGCCGAGCCACCCGAGACCCTACAAACCCGGCAGCCCCTGTGAGCAGGACCCTCATGGCGCGAAGTCAGGGTATGTAGCGTCGCGTTTGGACATCGCCCGCGGTTCTCGCGGCCACGCGATGCGAAATGCCGCGTCGTTCCACCGTACTCCTCGCGCGTGATCCGCGGAGAAGGCCGCGGAGATCTGGTAGTGCACCAGAGCGTTCTGCGTCAGCGTCACGAACCCATGCGCGCACCCCTCCGGCACGAAGAGCATCCGCATCGTCGTCTCGCTGAGCTCCACCCCGACCCACTGCCGATACGTCGGTGAATCCGCCCGCAGGTCCAGCGCTACGTCGTAGATCGCACCTCTCACGCACGAAACGAACTTCGCCTCCTCGCGCGGCGCGGCCTGGTAGTGCATCCCCCGCAGCGTCCCCGCTTCCGCGTTGAACGAAACGCTGCACTGCGCGAGCTCCGCCTTGAGCCCGAGCCGCGCCAGCTCCTCCCGGCACCACGTGCGCGCAAAAAAGCCCCGCTCGTCTTCGTGCCGCTCAACGTCGACGATCCACACGCCGGGGATCTTGGTCGCTTCGAATCGCATGGCTCACACGATTCTGACGTCCGGAAGGGGTACGACGAACAACCCCCCGCGACGGCGATACTCCTCTTGCTGCGCCAGGATCTCGCGTTCGAAGTTCCAGGTCAGCAGCAGGACGTAGTTCGGCATTTCCTCGAGGAGGCGGGCAGGCGCCGAGATGGGCAGGTGCGTCCCAGGTGTGTACCGCCCTTGCTTGTACGAACTTCGATCGACGACGAAGTCGAGTAGGTCGCTCCCAATGCCGAACGTATTGAGCAGCGTGCTCCCCTTCGCAGATGCACCGTACGCTGCGATTCGCGCACCCGACTTCTTCAGGTCCTGAAGGACACGCGTCAACGCTCGACCGAGGCGGCGAACGCGCTCGGCGAAGTCCGCGTAGTACGCCGACTGCGCGAGGCCGTCGCACTCCTCACGCACCAACATCGCTTGCACCGTTTCATCCGCGGAAGCGCCCTGCGAATGCGCGGCGAAGACTCGGAGCGATCCTCCGTGGATGTCGAGACGCTCCACCCGGACGATCGCCAGGCCATGCCGGCCGAACAGGGGAACGAGCGCGGACAGGGAAAAGTAGCAGAGATGCTCGTGGTAAATCGTGTCGAACTCGAGGCGCTCCACCATGTCCCCCACGTAGGGGACCTCGAAGACGGCGAGTCCGCCCGGCTTGAGGACGGTCGCGATGCCTCTCACGAATCCGTTGAGATCCGGAACGTGCGCGAGGACGTTGTTGCCGTGCACGATGTCCGCCCGCTTACCCTCTTGCGCGAGCCGTGCCGCGAGATCCGTGCCGAAGAAGTCGCACAGCGTGGGGATGCCCCGCTCCCCTTCGGCGACGCGGGCGATGTTGGCTGCAGGCTCGATCCCGAGCACGGGGATCCCGGCGCGCTTGTAGAACTGGAGCAGGTATCCGTCGTTGCTCGCGACTTCGACTACGAGCGAAGAAGGACCCAGCCCGCGCTCCCCGCGCAAGCGGTCGGCGATCGCCTCCGCGTGCCGCAGCATCGTGTCCGAAAAGGACGAGAAGTAGAGATATTCTCGGAAGAGCTTTCCCGGGGGTACCGACTCCGTGATCTGCGCGAGCGCGCATCGCTCGCAGAACGCGAGCTCCAGGGGGAAGCGTTCCTCGGGTTGGGACAGCGCTTCGCTCACGATGAGCGCATTCGCCAGCGGCGTCGTTCCAAGGTCGAGAACCGACACGAGCCGGTCCGCGCCACACGATCGGCACGCACGCTCGACGGTCCTCACGCGCGCTCTCCCAGCAGCTCCCGGTACCACCGGATCGTCCGCGTCAGTCCCTCGTCGAGGGTGAACGTCGGCGCCCAGCCCAGTCCCTCGCGCGCCTTCTTCGCGCTGAGCACTTGCTCGAGGATTTCGTTCGTCGCCTCGTTTCGCACGTCCGGCTCGAGTTTCGAGCCCATGAGCGAGAGGATTCGATCGACGAGCGCGCGGACCGTGAGCCTCAGCTCGTTGGAGAAGTTGAACGCCTGCCCGCGAAGGCTCCGGTCTTCGCCGAGCTTCTCGGCGAGGAGCATGTATGCGGCGGCGCCGTCCTCCACGTAGAAGTAGTCACGCACGAGCGAACCGTTCGAGCGGATCACCGGACGCTCGTTTCGCAGGATCGATCGAACGGTCCCGGGGACGATCCGGTTCCAGTTCAGATCGCCGCCACCGTAAAAGTTCCCGCAGCGCGTGATCGCGACCGGCGTGCCGTACGAGATCGCGTAGGCGCTGGCGATGAGATCCGCGCACGACTTGCTCACGTCGTAGGGATGCCGACCTTGAAGTGGCGTGTCCTCGCCATAGGGAAGCACCTTCTGGTCGCCGTAGGCCTTGTCTGACGACGCGATCACGATCTCGCGCACGCACGGCGACCGACGACACGCTTCGAGGAGCGACCAGGTGCCTCGGATGTTCGTGTCGAACGTCGAGCCCGGGTTGCGATTGGCAACCGTGACGATGGTCTGCGCAGCCAGGTGGATGACGGTTGCGATCTCGTACTCGCCGAGCACCTGCTCGAGGAGGTCCTGGTCCCGCACGTCTCCGCGCGCGACCTTCGTCCGCTCGATCACGCGCGAACGTACGACCTCGGACTGGGGCACCCAGTCGCGCACGAGGCAAACGACATCGGCCCCCGCGTCGAGCAGCCGCTTGACGAGCCAAGAGCCCACGAGTCCCGTCGCGCCGGTGACGAGAACCGGCCTGTCACGCCAAAAGCGCGTGTTCAATCCCACATTTTCCACGGCGCCTGACCCGATTGCCACGTGGCTTCGAGATGCCTCTTGTCTCGAAGCGTGTCCATGCATTGCCAGAAGCTGTAGTGGCGATACCCCATGAGCTGCCCTCGAGCCGCGAGCGCCTCGAGCGCATGCGCCTCCAGACTGCAGGCGTCGTCCGTCAGATAGTCCAAGACCGTCGGCTCCAGCACCATGTACCCGCCGTTGATCCACCCCTCACCCGTCTGCGGCTTCTCGGTGAAGCCCTGGACGCTGTCGCCTTCGAACTCAACCGCACCGAAGCGCGAAGGAGGACGGACGGCCGTAATCGTTGCCGCTTTTCCGTGGGACCTATGGAACGCGACGAGTGCCTGCAAGTCGACGTCGCTCACCCCGTCGCCGTAGGTGAGCAAGAAGGTCTCCTTCAGCCAGGGGCGGAGCCTGCGGACGCGGCCGCCGGTGTTCGTGTCGGCCCCCGTCTCCATCAGGTGCACGGTCCATCGATCCGAGGGCCGCGCGTACGGAACGACGGTACCCTGACCGAGGTCCACGCTGAGGCTGCCGCCAAGGTTGGCGTAGTCGAGGAAGTACCGCTTGATGACTTCCCCTCGGTAGCCGAGGGCGATCAAGAACTCCTGGAATCCGTAGTGCCCGTAATGTTTCAGGATGTGCCAGAGGATCGGCCGGCCGCCGATCTCGACCATGGGCTTCGGCCTGATCTCCGTCTCCTCGGCCAGGCGCGTACCGAGACCACCTGCAAGAACAACGACTTTCACGGGCTACTCGAATGGTTGCGCGCGAACCGCCCGGGATTCGGCGGGCGTTGCGCAAAGGCCGCGAGAGCCTACCTCATGACGCTAGGCGTTGCGCTCGGTTTCTCACACGCCCCCAGGTCTCGATCGGGGGGCTTGTCTACAACCCCACTTCAGCCCCACCCTCC
>Ga0207416_1001185_pt1 | contig 36820 bp, 35 predicted proteins | sample PaiPotPPM11metaG_FD_184107 | JGI IMG/M metagenome (GOLD analysis project Ga0207416, IMG submission 184107) | Iron sulfur acid spring bacterial and archeal communities from Banff, Canada, to study Microbial Dark Matter (Phase II) - Paint Pots PPM... ...
GTTACGTCGATGTGGGTGTTCTTGAAGTCCGCCAGGCAGGTATCTTGCGGATTGAGGGGATCGGGATCCGGCTTGTGCGCAAAGCTCACCGTCACGACGCGATTGCCTGCGAAAAAGTGCGTAATATTGGCCGTAACGCCGAATTGGCTTGATTGTAGAGGAATTTCGGAGCTCTGATCGCCAGCGATCATCAGTCCGGTGATCGCGCACGGGTATGTGGTTGTTGCGGAACTGCTAGACGTAAAAAATGTCTCGCTGTTGAAGTACGCCACGAAGATGACCTTTGTGATCGCCTTCAGGGCGCTGAGATCAAATGCATACGACGTGTGATAGATCATGTCGCCGGTGCAGTCCATCGGCGGATACCCGATATTGTCAAGACCGTCATATTTCACCATGCCCTCGTGGCCGTCCGGGTTCAACGGGTAGGGCCGGCCTATCGAATCACAGAGAACGGGAAGGTTGAACATCGAGGCTGAGTCCGTCGGGTTGACCTCCTTCCACGCCGTGCCCATCGCCAGGTTCGCTGCGCCGCACCACTCGTTGCTGTCTGCCGATTCTGTCGAGCCCTTGTATGCCGTGACGACGTAGCAGTCGGTCTTGTTGTACGGCGAAATTCCGCGAATCGTCAGCGTCGGATCCGTTTGCGTATCGACCAGCGTTCGCGTTCCGAGGCGAATCATTTGGAGCATCTCTGTCGTAGGGGTGACCCTGTAGATGTGGAAGCCATCCGGCTGCGAAACGCCGCACACGTTGGAGGACGGGATGTTAAAAAAAGCGTTACCCGGCGTGTACGTGCATTGCTGCCAATCCCATACGAGCGGCAATGAAGCTGTGCTGGCGATGAGCCCCGGGCAGATCAGAGCGCTGGCCAATCCGCCACCCGCATGCGCATTGCAGACCTTCGGGTCATTCGTGTACGCAAGGTTTGTCGGTGCTGCGACAACTGGCGGCAATTGAACGCGAGCCGGCAGCACGTGCGTGATGCTGTTGTTATGCGCCGAACCCCCATTCGGCGGGGTTATCGGTTGCGCGCCGCCGGGAGCGATTGGTGTGGTCGCGCCCGGATGCTGCGTCGAGCTCAGCGTAGTTTTAGGCGACACGACGGGCGCTGGCGATGGCGGCGTAACGAGGGTGCGAGCCGCACTGGCCGTCCGGTTTGGGCAAAAGCCGGTGGGAACGTTGACGCTGATATTCGTCGTGTTGCCGGTAGTCGATGCGGTCTTGACGTGACCGACGCCATTCACCAGTACACTAAAGACGTGACTGCCAGCCATGAGCGAAGGAGCATTGAGCGGCATCAAGTTCACGTCGATCCGAGCCGAGCCGTGCGCAGGAATCGCCGGCAAAGCTGCGGCGACAGACCAGACCGAGCCCGACCCTCCGTTCGTTTGCATGGCAGTCGAGATGAGCACGCCGCCCTGGTCTTGCGTGATGGCCGGGCTCGGACCAAGGCCGCTGTTGCTGACGGTCAAATGGAACGTGATCGCCCCGCCGCCATACGAACAGTTCGAGTTGAGTGTATATGACGGGAAGCGGGCGGTCACGGCGAGCTGCGGCAGCGCCGGGGCGAGAGCGCGTTGAGTCTGCAACACCCCAAGAGCGCCTGCGCCAAGCGCGCCACTCGCGCCGAGCGCCCCACCGAGCCACGTCGCCCACACGAATACTGCAACAACTTTAGCCAGAAGCCGTCTCACGTCTAGACCTCCAAGGCGATCCACAGAAGCACCCTCGGCGCGCCGAGGCGGATAACCCGCAAGCGCATTTTGCCTTAGCGACCATCGGTTCGCGCCAAAGGCGAGCGACGAACAAGTGTTCCGAACGCACGGTGGGGATCAACTGCACCCTGCTTTTAACCCCTTAGGAATCGTACCGCGGCCCCGTCGGCCATGCGTCGGTATGGCAAACCCGACCCCGGGGCCGACGGCTGGCCGATGCCAGCGGGTCGCTTGCTCCGAAACTCCAGGTGGTGACGGTCGGCCGCCGTAGTCTGGCCGATCCCGCGTTGGTCGTGGCCGATGGTGCCGGCGGTCTATGGAACACCGTCAGTAAGCACTTTCCGCACGTGGCGCAGCAACGCTCCTGGGTTCACAAGATGCGCAACGTCCTCGACAAAGTGCCCAAAAAGCGTCAGCCTGCGGTGCGCGCTGCACTGCGCGAAGCGATGTATGCGCCCTCGGCACGCGCGACACGTCAGCGGCTCACGAATTTGGCCCGCGTCTTGCAGCGCGAGTATCCGAAGGCGGCGGTCTGCGTGCGCGACGACACCGGATCGCATGGACGCCTACCAGCGTTTCCCCCGGACACACTAGGCACATCTGCGCACGACCAACGTCATCGAATCGACCCTCGCGGTGGTCAAGAATCGCACGAATGCTTGCCGAGATTCGCGTTCATCGCGCCCAACGTCGCCTCAAGCGGATGCCATTTATCTCCACGGAGATGTGCGCGTTGGCCGACATGTTCTCGATGATCATCCGCTTGAACAATTTCAAGTGCTGCTCGTTTGGGAAGCTCCGCCTCGGAACCACCCAACCACGGCAAGTGAAAGACATGTTCCAGCCTTTCACCGATTAATGGTAAGCACGGCATCTGTGGAGCAGGGGCCGCTCGCGAAAGCTTATAGCCTTTTCGTCAAGCTCAGCGAACTTGTATCCGACGGGCTCGGTATCTCACCCATACGGCATATTATTGAAGGTTGGATGTTGAACCGGCATCACGGCGTGGAGGGATTGGCCGACTGCTTGTCAACTGAAACGGGCCTGACTCTAATGTTACGCAGTTTTGAGGCACGATGTGTTGAGGATTTGCCGGAAGCCCGCTCGAGGCTGTCGGCGCCACCATTGTAATGTACGCAAGAAGAACGGCGACGAGTGCGACTGTCAACACTCTCAGGTTTCGCATCGGGTGATCCCTCGGATCGGCTTTTTGGCTTACGGACTCTGGAGTTTGCGCGGAGATCGGCTCACATTGGCCGGGCTGCCGTGATCGGCCCATAAGCGCGGCGTGTTTGCGAAGGGTGGCGACGCTGAACGAATGCCTATTTTATTCTCCGGTAACCGTGAGCGTAATATTAGTCACCTCGACGCCGCCGGTCTTCAAGATCGACACGCTCTGCTGCGTCGTGCCGCCCGATAACGTGAACACCGCCGATTCCTGACTCTGCGATGTCTCGTGCGATGTCTCGGAATGCGCGGGCAGAGCGCCCTGGTACCACTTGTACACTTTGTCGAACGAATCCCGAGTGCTGTACACTTGCGATACCACGTGCTTTCCAGAGACGGTCGCCGTCTGCGCCGCGGCCGACGCCGCGCCCGGATACACAGGCAGCTTCGTCATGAGATCGTTCATTGCTGCCGCTCCGGCAGCCATCGGCGCCGCGCTCGGGACTGCGCTTGACTGTTTTCCGGATTCGCTCTTCGCGCAGCCCAACGCGACCAGCGACCAGGCGATCAGCAGAACCAGCAGACCGCCGCGCGCGCCAAAATAGTCTGTTTGAGATCGTCGGCTCATCACGACATCCTCTCCCTGTCTCGGTAGACGGATCTTCGATACATGAAACGGCTGTCCCCGCATGTGCCTTCGGCGCTCGAGAGCGTAGAAATATCGATAAGCGGTTTGGTGGATCAGCATTTTATTCCGACGGTTCGTTGTCAAGACAAATAGTTCATCACGAATCGGAACGTGCCGCTGTACGCGGGCATTTTTGGGTGATAAGCGACATTAAGCCACATGGAGGCGAGTGCTCGCGACAACTTTAGAAAACCCGCAACGCTTTACACGGTGCGGGTTTCCTCACTTCGGGCCGACTGGATTCGAACCAGCGATCTCCTGACCCCCAGTCAGGCGCGATAACCAAGCTTCGCTACGGCCCGATGCTTATGGCGTACGGCTTTGCGGTGATTCTGCGATGTCCTCTGAGCGCTGGAAATCCCCCAAAGACGTCACGCCATTCGGGCTGAGTACAGCGCCGTCGCAACCGAGCCGTCTCGCGGTTTCCATTTTCATACCGGCCTGACGCGAAGCGCGACATCGAACTGTGGACCGGCTGAATCGCCGGTGCTCTACTGGATGTAGAGCTCGAAGAGCGGGTCGAAGCGGCAGGTTTTCAAGGCTTTAAGATAACGTGGCGCGATGACGTGTTCGAGGGCGCGCCGCAGGGCGGCAGCGCCGCGAAATTTGGAACGCTTGGCATCACGTTCCGCGCGCGCAAGCCGTTGTGAGCGCCTGGATCAGGATCGTTGAACGCTTCGCGGAGTTATATATCTTGCTTCCTACTAATCTCTGAATCGGCTGCCATCACCATCATGCTAGTGGATGGAGTGCCGGGTTCGATCCCGCTCGACAACGGGTCCCGGAGCGTCAGTCGTGGGGTTCCTTTCGGATACCAGCTTTGTCTGCGCTTGTCCAAGATCTTGTTTCGCGCCGCCAGGTATTCAAAATTCTCCCACGCGGTATCAGCACCGGCTCCCCTGCGGGTGATCGCGATAAACGCCTCTAGCAAATTCCAATTCATCCCGACCGTCGACCCGTAGACGTCCATAAACGGGTCCTCCGGGACGACCCGATGCTTGACGAGGGCCCCAAAGGTTTCGTATGTATTCGCGACCAACGCAGCCGCTCGCCTTAGCCGAATGAATGCGGGCGGGACCTCTTTACTGTGCTTACCGGACGGATACTCGAGGAGGTACGTAAGGAAGTCGTGGTCGGAGAGAGCCGCAGGCAGCTCGTGTCGCACGATTTCGCGAGCGCCGATGTTTTGTGATTCGTCGAACCTCTCCTCAATCGAGAGCAAGGCGCTGCTCTGGTTGCCAGCGCGAAGGTGACGTAGCTGCATAATGGCGGCGACGGCGGTTGCAGCAATGACCAGAAACGTTCCGACGCCAGAGACCGCGCTGAGAACTTCGTACGGCATCCAGCTACCTCCGAGTCTTGAGTCGGTTCGTAAACGATGAGGCGACCCCATGCCGGCCAACGGCGCGGCGACCTCAAAAATCGCTGCGGCAGTCCTCCTACTCGCTCAGAATGCGGCACTTTTGGAAACAACTGCAGGCAGGCGTACTTTGATACATTTGACCCCGCCAGAAGCCCGCGCTGGGGAATCCAGAAATCTCCCAAGCGGGCCTGCGGCTGCACCGGCCCAGGAGGCCCGAAGTCTCGACCCGCCATCAGCGCGCGGCTGTGTACGACCGCCCATAACAGACCTTCGCGCGTGATCGCGTCGTATCCGCATGCGTTATCACCATAGCCAAAAGCTTCGGCGCTTGAAATCCCTCGACGCCGCCAACGGTGGGAAACTCCTCAGGGCGGGCCGCATGGCGGAGATCGTTGCGGCGACGCACAAAAGCGAGCGCGAACTTCGATACCGCATAGCGTTCGCGGAGAAATATAACGAAACCCAACTCTGCAACGCATTGCAGAGTTCGCCAAGAGCGAATGCACCAGCGATTTCATGAGACTCCAAGTATTTGCGCATCACCAAGCCTCCGGGTGGGATTGTATCTGTTGTACATGCCATAGATCGAGGCCAAAAGGCGAGGCTCTCGCGCGTCGTCCCGGCGATCAGAGCGTCATCGCTGCTATATGGCGGGCGGAATCGCGTCAAGATCTGCCGTGACAGAGGCGCGGCCTGGGGTTTCCGCGGAATCCCAGCGCGTGATCGACTGCGGCCTACTTGACCCTTACCAGGCCCACAGGGGGTAAATGAGACCATGAGCTTGTTCATCGTTCGCCACCAGCATGCCGCCGAAAGCTGCCCTGCTAGAAACCCGCAGATGGGCCCGATGCTCTTGCAGCATCTGACGGCGGCAAACGCCCAACAATTTGGCGTGACTATTCGCGGCGAAGGCATAGTGGAAAACGCCCACACGCTGTATCTCATCCTCGATGCACGCGGCCGCGACGATCTCGACCGTTTCATGCAACCATTCGCCCAGGCCGGCACAGTGGAGATCATGCCGGCAACCACCTGCGAGGCGGTCGTCGAGCGCGGCGGCTGCGACGTTCCGGGCTAACCTCTAATTGCCGCTGGCCCACGCGGAGGTAACGCGTGTTTGCCATGTTCGTTCCCGACCTTAAGTGACGGGCTTGTCCACTAGAACTCGTCGGTCTGAGCGACAATTTCGTCTGGGGGTGCCTCAACGCGGTCGGGGCAGACCGACTTGGCGACATCGCACCACCTGCATTGCTCATAGGTTGCGTGCGTCGGCAATGGGTCGTCTTGCGCGATCAGCGCAACGGCCTCGCGCACGAGTTTCTTGAAGTCCGGCGTGATCGCGGAAAACGGCACCAGCATCGAGGGAGGATCTTTGTAGTGAACGCGGCCGTTAAGCTGTGCCGCTTGCGCAAGTCGGCCGCCAACCGTAGAAAGCGGCATGAGATATCCGTACAGTTGGACCTGCATGATGTCAGATACTCGACGCGCGCCAGTCTTGCAGTCTTCAATCAGCGCCTGATCGCGGCTGAAGGCGACGATGTCGGGCTTGCCTCCGAACACCGCCTGCGAAAGTCGCCCTTCGAGCGTAAAGTGGTTCTGATCTTCGCAGTAAACTTCCCAACCTTGCGAGCGCAGTTCGTCGGAGCGACGACGAACGAGCCCAGTATGCTCGGCGATCCAGTTCGCCAGGTCAAAGGTGGACGGCACCTTGTCCTTGTGCGCAAGCTGATAGTGCGCTCGCACCCATTGCGAATACCCGCACAGTTGCTCGCCGGCCAAATACTTGGCAATCCACGACACATAGATGTATGGCTTGTCGCGAAGCGCGAGATGCGTGTGCCCCATCAGGTCTTAACCAAGGTGCTGCTGCGAACGGCGAATTGCTGGCGCGCGGCTGGCTCCACGCTCAACTCTATCGCGTGCAGTTCAAGGACAGCGTCGTCAGTCTGACTTGACCGCCTCGGCATCGAGCGTGATGTCGATGTGATCGCCCACAACGACGCCGCTGTTCGGGACCACGTCGTTCCAGCTCACCCCGAAGTCGTGGCGATTGATGCGCGCGGTCGCGACGAAACCGGCACGGCGTTTCGGGCCCTTGTCCTCGCCGCCTTCCCACCACGGCGTGTCCCACTGACCCAGATATTCAACATCGAGCCTCACCGGCTTCGTGACTCCGCGGATCGTCAGATCGCCGGTCACGGTGTAGTCACGGCCGCCGATGATCTTTGCTGTCGTGCTGTGAAATTCGATGTTCGGAAAGCGTTCAGTGTCGAAGAAATCCGCGCTGCGCAGATGCGCGTCGCGATTCGGCTCGCCCGTCCATAACGCATTCGATTTGATCGTCACGTCGATCTTCATGGTTTCGGGACGCTCCTCATCGAACTCGAGCGTGCCCTCGACGTTCTTGAAATGGCCGCGGACCCAGGTGACCATCATGTGACGCGCCCTGAACCCGGCAGCGGTGTGGCCGGGTTCGAAAAACCACTTCGTCGGCGGACTTTTTGGCTGCACGGCCGCGGCCACGTCAGGGCAAAACTCGCATCGTCGTCTCCTTAGGGACCGCGACCTTCGGTCGCGACGTCATCGACCTGCGGTCGAACCACTGCACCGAACCGCGACCACTGCACCGAACCGCGACCTTCGGTCGCGACGTCATCGACCTGCGGTCGAACCACTGCGCCAAAGCGTTACCTGCGGTCGAACCACCGCACCCACGAATCTATTTCTTGCGGTTTGCCTGATTGACGGCTTCGCGGAGGTCCTTGCCGGGATGAAACGCCGGCACGGTGCGTGCCGCGATGGTCAGACGCTCTCCGGTCTTCGGATTGCGTCCCTCGCGCGCTTGGCGCTTGCGCACTTCAAAACTGCCGAAAGGAATCAGCTGCACTTTATTGCCTTTTTGCAATTCGAGCTTTACGGACTCGAGCAACGTATCGACGACCTGGGTCACATCGCGCTTGGTCAGCTGCGTCTTCGTTGCGACGTCGTCGATCAGCTCAGCCTTGGTCATCGGTCACCTCCACACAACACGCCGGATGATTTCAAACCCCTTATTCCGCTGAACGGCGATTCCTCTCCCGTGGGCAGCGGTAGTCAAACTTTTGTTCCGTCCAGCAACGCCGCGGCGGCGCGAACGGCGAGCAGATAGGAGTTCATGCCAAAGCCGACGACGGTGCCATGCACCGCCTGCGCCGTCACCATTCGTCGCCGAAATGGTTCTCGTGCATGGACGTTCGTCATGTGCACTTCGATCTTCGGAACCCCAACCGACGCCAGAGCCTCACGCAGAGCGATCGAGTAGTGCGCGTACGCTCCGGGATTGATGACGATCGCGCTGCCGCGCGCCGCGGCCTTGTGGACGGAATCGATCAACTCGCCCTCACCCGAGCGCTGTTCCACGCTGACTCGACAGCGGAGCTCGCCTGCCAAGCGTCGGATCGCGACGTTGACTTCGGCGAGCGTCAGCCGACCATACATCTCGGGTTCGCGTTTTCCGAGCATGTTGAGATTCGGCCCGTGTATGACTGCGATCGACTTCGTGGACTTGTGAGCCACCGTCGGCTGTTCTGGCGGAGTCGCTCGGTTCCTTCGACGCAGGAAGCCCGTCCCGGCGGCTTGGAACGCCTGCGGCATGACACCCGATTACGCCGCATCTGCGATCGCCGCCGGCAACTGCGCGAGAATTGTGGCGGCGCGCACCACGAACTTGGTGCGCGAAGCGCAGGCGCGCCACGGCTGCTCGCCAACGGTCACGGCCGCGCTCGGACGGCTCCTGACGGGAGCGGCTCTCGTCGGCGTCGCGCTCAACGGCCGCGAGCGGGTATCCATGCAGATCAACTGCGACGGCCCGGTGCGCGGCCTGACCGCCGAGGCGTTCGCAGGCGGCCGAGTGCGCGGCTATCCCGGCAGAGCGCGAGTAGAGCTGCCGCTCACCGCCCGCGGAAAATTCGACGTTCGCGGCATCGTCGGCAGCGGTTTCCTGCACGTGACGCGCATCTACGAAACGGGACTGCCGTACACGAGCGCGGTCCCGCTCGCGAGCGGCGAGATCGGTGAAGACCTCGCCTACTACTTCGCGAAGTCCGAGCAGGTGCCGACCGTCCTCGCCGTCGGCGTGCTGGCGAATCCGGCCGGCGTGATCGCCGCCGGCGGCATCCTCGCACAATTGATGCCCGGCGCCGGACCTGACGTCATCGATGCGCTGGAGATCGGCGCGCGGCGCATGGAGCACGTGACAACCCTCGTGCGTCGCGGCGATAGGCCGGAGGATCTCGTCCGCGAACTCGCCGGGCCGTTGTCGCCGCGCGTCACGCACGCGATGCCGCTGTCATTCGCCTGTCCGTGCGAGCGCAGCCGCGTCGTGAAGGCGATCGTCGGACTCGGCCTGGATCAATTGAACGAAATGGCGGCCGCCGACGACGACACGGAAGCGACCTGCGATTTCTGCGGCAAGCGCTACTATTTCTCGCCAGACGAGATCGGGGAAATCCTCGCGCAGGCGTCTGCGAGCGCCAACGAGACGAGTTAAGGTTTCGGCGCGACGATGCGCGCGAACTGGTGATTGCCCTTTTGGATGACCTTCCCAACCCACGACGCTTCGATCCGCTTCGGATCGTCGACGCGGGCGCCGTCCACCTTGACCGCACCCTGCGCGACGAGCCGCTGCGCCTCGCGGTTGGATGCCGCCCACCCTAACCAGACGAGCAGCTTCGCGATCGAGATCGATTCAGTGCTGGTTGGCAAGAAAAACGGCGGCACCGCATCCGGCAGTTCCTTGCGGACGACGGTCTTCTCGAAATTCGCCCGTGCCGCCGCTGCAGCATCGGTCCCGTGATACAGTTTCACGATCTCTTCGGCCAGGCGGAGCTTCGCGTCGCGAGGCGCTAGCGTCCCGGCGGCTAAATCGCGTTCGATCAACTCGACGTCCTCGCGCGGCGCGCTGGTCGCCAGGCGCCAGTAGCGCCCGAGGACCGCATCCGGTATCGACATGACCTTCCCGAACATCGCGGCCGGCTCATCGCGCAGGGCGATATGGTTGTTGAGGCTCTTGCCCATCCGTTGGACGCCGTCGGTGCCTTCGATGATCGGAAGCGTCATGCAGATCTGCGGAGCTTGCCCGAAGTCTTCTTGCAGCCGCCGGCCCATCACGAGGTTGAAGAGCTGTTCCGAACCGCCAAGTTCGACGTCGGCGTTGACCGCCACCGAATCGTATGCAACGCTGAGCGGATAGAGAAACTCGGTCAGCGTGATCGCGTCGCCCGACTGGTAGCGCTTGCTGAAATCGTCGCGTTCGAGCATCCGCGCCACGGTGATGTTGGACGCGATCCGCATGACGTCTGCGAACGTCAACCGGGCGAGCCACTCGCTGTTGAACACGATCTTCGCGCGCGACACATCCAGGATCGCCCCCGCCTGCTCGGCGTACGTGCGCATGTCGGCCTCGATCTCTTCGCGGCTGCGGGGCTTCCGCGCGTCTTGACGGCCGGTCGGGTCTCCGATCTGGGCCGTGAAATCGCCCACGATGAGCACGGCTTCGTGTCCGAGGTCTTGGAACTGGCGGAGTTTGCGCAGCACGACCGCGTGCCCGAGGTGCAGCAGCGGGCCGGACGGGTCGATGCCGAGCTTCACGCGCAGCGGGCGGCCGTTCCCGAGGCGCTGGGCGAACTCGGATTGCGTGACGACGTCGACGCAGCCGTCGCACAGCGCGCGCGCCTGATCCTCGATGCGTATCATTCCTTGAGCGTTACGAGCGTGACGCCCGAACCACCCGCTTGCTCGTGCGCGGTGCGCGTCGATTTGACTTGCGCGTGATCTCGCAAGAAAGCGTTAAGGCCCCGGCTCAGCTGCCCCGTGCCCTTGCCGTGGATGACGCGAAGTTCGGTCAGGCCGGCGAGCCACGCTTCGTCCAGCGCCTTGTCGAGCACAGGTGTCGCCTCGTCCACGCGCATGCCGCGAACGTCGATCTCGGTGCGGACCGTTTCCGCCGCGGCAGCCGTCGCGCGGCTTTGGTCTTGCGAAGAGCGCTTGAGATCGGCGGCCGCGTCGAGCACGACGTCGGCTTTGGGAACGACGGCTCTCACCGCGCCCATCGTGACCAATAAGTCCCGATCGTAGACGGCGCTCACCGTACCGGTTTGGCCGAATGACCGGACGAACACCGCGTCGCCTTCAACGACGGACGGATTGGCATGGACGCTTGGCTGCGGTCGCTCCAAACCGAGGCTGCGGCGGATGTCGGCGAGCGCCTTGGCGAGCGTCTCCTCTGCGCCCGGCAGGCGCGATTGGCGTTTGGCTGCCGCGGCGCTGCGACCGGCTCGTTCGAGCAGCTCCTCGCGCACGGCGCGCACGGCTGCGTCGAGCTCCGCGCGGGCCCTCGTTTCGAAAGATCGGCGTTCCCGCTCGAGCTCAGAAATGCGTTCGTTGAGGCTGGCCTCGAGCTTGGTCGCGCGCGCCAGTTCTTCCCCAAGTTCCATCTGGCGCCGCAGCATGCGGTCTCGTTCGGCGGCGAGCCCCTGAAACGCGCGTTCGAGGTTCTTTGCATCATCGCCGAGCAGCGACTCGGCCCGCTCGATCATGCCGAGGTCCATCGCGAGCGATCGCGCCAAGCGCAGCGCGAGCGACTCGCCGGGAATTCCGACGGCCAGCGCGTAGGTCGGTTGGTTCGTTCGCGCGTCGAACAGCATCGACCCATTGGCGACGCGCGACGTTTCGGCGGCGAACACCTTGAGCTGCGTGAAGTGCGTCGTCGCCACGACTTTCGCGCCGCACGTCATGACCGTCTCCAGAAACGACTGAGCGATCGCGGCGCCCGCTCCCGGTTCGGTGCCCGAGCCGATCTCGTCCACGAGGATCAGCGAACGCGGTCCGGCAAGCTCCATTGCCTTTTGCAGAGCACGCAAGTGCCCGGAGAAAGATGAGAGATCGGCGGCGATCGACTGTTCGTCGCCGAGCACGCACACGAGGCGATCGAAGCGGCCGATCCGAGTGCCCGGTGCCGCCGGCAGCGGGATGGCCGCGAAGGCCAGCGCGCAGAACAAGCCGATCGTCTTGAGCGCCACGCTTTTGCCGCCCATGTTCGGCCCCGACACGATCAGGACGTCAAATTCTTCTCCGAGCGTCACGTCGAGGGGAACGGCCGCGTGGCGCAGCAACGGGTGGCGGCCGCGCACGATGCGGATGATGCTGTCGTCCGCGAGATCGGGTGCGTTCGCTTCGACGTGGCGCGCCCATCTGCCGCGTGCGCCGACGGAATCGAGGCGCGTTCGGAGCACGGCGTTTTGGCGCAAGTCGTCTGCTTGCGTTCGAACGCGGTCGGAAAAGCCGCCCAAGATGCGCGCGATTTCGCGCGCCTCCGAGGCTTCGAGGCGTCGGAGCCGGTTGTTGGCATCGACGCAGGCGAGCGGTTCGACGAACGCCGTCGCACCGGACGCGGATTCGTCGTGCACGACTCCGCCGAATTGAGTGACAAATTCTTTGCGGACCGGCACGACGAAGCGTCCGGCGCGAACCGTGACGACCGGTTCGCTCAACTGCCGCGCCGTCGCCTGATTTCGGACGATGGCGGCGCATCGCTCGCGGACTTCGTCGCGCAGCGACTTCTGCCGGCGGCGGATCTTTCCCAGTTCGGCCGACGCGTCGTCGCGGATGCTGCCGTCGCGTTCGATGGCGCCGTCGATCGTGCGGACGAGAGGACCGGTGTCGCGAGCCTGGGCCGCGAGCTCGAGGAGCGGCGAAGGCGATGGGCGCGCGCCGGCAGCGCCGGCGGCAGAATTCCGCACCGCGAGCGAGACTCGGGCCAGGCTCGCTTCCCCGTGCGAGATGCGCAGCAACTCCTCGGCGGAAAGCGTAGCTCCGAGGGCTGCCCGATCGATCGTAGCGCCGACATCTTGAACTCCGGCGAACGAGAGGTCTCCGCCCGAGTGCAAGTGCGCAACGGCCTCGTCGACTTGCGCCTGACCGGCTGCCGCATCGGCCCGCTCGGCAAGCGGCCGAAGCTCCAAAACCGCCGCGCGACCGGGCGCGCAGGTCGCGAATTCCGCGATGCGCCCGATGACTTCGGGAAAATCGAGCGCCGCGAGCGCGCTTGAGTCGGCAGCCCCCTGCTCGGAGGTCACCCCAGCCGCTCTTTCAAGAGCGCTCGCGCGAGCTCGACGTTCGCCTTGCCGCGGCTCGCTCGCATCACTTGGCCCACCAGAAATTCGAGCGCCTTCTCCTTGCCCCCGCGGTAAGCCGCGGCCGACTCCGCGTTGGCGGCGATGGCTTCTTCGACGAACCGGGCGATCGACGACGCGTCGGAGGTCTGGGCCAGTCCGCGCTCGGCGACAACCGTTTTGGGATCGCCGCCCTCGGCTACGAGGACCGCGCAGACCTCTTTTGCGGCTTTGCCCGAAACGGCGCCGTCTTTCACCAAGGCGATCAGCGCCGCAAGCTGGTCGGGTTTCATCGGCGACTCGGACAGATCCAGCCGGTGCTTCTGCAGGCTGCGCCGCACGTCGCCTGCCAGCCAGTTCGCGGCCTCCTTCGGCGCGTTCGACAGCTCGGCGACCCGTTCGAAATATTCGGCCGTCGGCCGGTCGGCCGCCAAGAGATCGGCGTCGTACGGCGTCAGTCCCAGCGCCGACACGTACCGTTCTCGTTTTGCGGCGGGCAACTCCGGCAGCTCGTCGCGCCAGCGTTCGATCGTCGCGCTATCGAGGTTGAGCGGAACGAGATCCGGATCCGGAAAGTACCGGTAATCGTGGGCGAACTCTTTCGATCGCATCGGATGCGTGACACCACTCGCTTCGTCCCAGCCGCGGGTCTCTTGCACGATTCGTTCGCCGGCGAGCGCACAGTCGCGCATCCGTTCGATCTCATAGGCGATCGCCCGGCCGACCGAACGGAACGAGTTCAAGTTCTTGATCTCGGTCTTCGTGCCGAGCTCGTCGGAGCCGGCGGGCCGGATCGAGACGTTTGCATCGCACCGCAGCGAGCCCTCGTGCATCTTCACGTCGGAGACGCCGAGATACGACAGCACAGCCTTCAATTCGCCGAGATACGCTTCGGCTTCTTTGGCCGATGCGATCTCCGGTTCGCTCACGATCTCCATGAGCGGAACGCCGGCGCGATTGAAATCGACGAGCGTGTACTGCGATTGTGCGATCGTCGCGCCGCCGTGGATGTTCTTGCCGGTGTCTTCTTCCAGGTGGATACGCGTCAGCCGCACCCGTTTGCCCGACGGCAGTGCTATCGCGCCGCCGCGAGTGAGCGGCGTATCGTATTGCGATATCTGATAGTTCTTCGGCATGTCCGGGTAGAAATAGTTCTTGCGATCGAATTTCGAGTACGGCGCGACGTCGCAGCCCAGCGCCAGCCCGGTCTTGCACAGGAATTCGACGGCCCGGCGATTGATGACCGGCAGCGAGCCCGGCATCCCAAGGCAGACCGGACAGACGTTGGTGTTCGGCACACATCCGAAGACGTTGCGACAGCCGCAGAACATCTTGCTGCGCGTCAACAGCTCGACGTGCATTTCGAGCCCGATAACCGCTTCGAACTCGCCCGCTTCGCGAGCGACGGCTTTTTCGTTGATCATGCTCGCGACTCGGCGCGGCTGCGATCCGCCGCAATGAGCGGTTCACGCAGCCGCGCGAATTTCGTGGCCTGCTCGAAGGCGTGAGCGACGCCGAGTATCCGGCCTTCTTCGAATGCAGGCGCGGCGATCTGCAGGCCGACGGGCAGCGCGCCGACGTAACCTGCCGGCACCGACAGGGCGGGGATGCCGGCGAGGCTCATCGGAATCGTGAAATAGTCCATCAGGTACATCGACACCGGATCCGCTTTCGCGCCCAGCTCGAACGCCGGGCACGACACCGCGGGGCACGCGATGACGTCGCATTGTGCAAACGCCCCGTCGAAATCGCCCTTCATGAGGGTCCGGATCTTCTGCGCGCGCACGTAGTACGCGTCGTAATAGCCGGAGCTCAAGGCGTAGGTGCCGAGGATGATGCGCCGCTTGACCTCGTCGCCGAATCCCGCGGCGCGCGTCTTTTCGAACATCGCATAGACGTCGCCGCCGTCGGCGATGCGCAGTCCGTAGCGGACGCCGTCGTAGCGCGCGAGGTTGGACGAGCACTCGGCCGGGGCTATCAGGTAGTAGGTCGCGAGTCCGTACTTCGCGTGCGGCAACCGGACGGGAACCGTCTTGGCGCCGAGCTCCCGCAGCTTGGCGTAGGCTGCCTCGTAGAGCGCCGCCATCGCGACGTCGCCGGCGATGCTCTCTTCGAACTCCTCGACGATGCCGATGCGCACGCCTTTGAGATCATCGCGCAGCGAGCTCGCATAGTGAGGCACCGGCACATCGACGCTCGTCGAGTCCATGGGATCGTGGCCCGCGATGACTTCGAGAACGTCCGCGGCGTCGCGCACGTCTGAGGTCATCGGGCCCGCCTGATCGAGCGACGAGGCGAACGCGATCATGCCGTAGCGCGACACGCGTCCGTACGTGGGTTTGATGCCGACGACGTTACAAAACGACGCCGGCTCGCGGATCGACCCACCGGTGTCCGTGCCCACCGCCACCGGAACGCAGCGCGCGCCCACCGCGCTGGCGCTGCCGCCCGAAGATCCGCCCGGCACGCGAGAGGGGTCCCAGGGGTTTCTGGTCGGGAAGAATGCCGAATTCTCGCACGACGAACCCATCGCGAATTCATCCATGTTCGTCTTGCCGACGATGACGGCGCCCTGCGCCTCTAGCCTTTCGACTACGGTCGCGGAATACGGCGGAACGAAGTTCTCCAGGATCTTCGAGCCGCACGTCGTGCGCACGCCCTTGGTGCAGAACAGATCTTTCACGGCGACCGGAACGCCTGCGAGCAGTCCGGGATCGTCGCCGCGCGCGACCGCTTCGTCGACGGCCCGAGCGCGCGCCCTCGCGCGCTCGGGCGTCAGGGTGAGAAACGCTTTGAGTTCGGAATCGACTGCTTCTATCCGAGCCAGCGCCTCGTCGGCGATTTCCGCCGCGCTGCGCTCGCGGCGCAAAACGGCTTCTCGAATCTCGTGTCCGCTGGTCATTCCAAGATGCGCGGCGTCTTGAAGTACGCACCGTCCTTGTCTGGTGCGTTCGCGAGCGCGGCCGCCTGATCGAGGCTGGCGGTGATCACGTCGTCGCGAAAGACGTTGCGCAGCGGTATCACCTGAGCCGTCGGGTGGACGTGCTCGACATCGAGCGCCTGCAGTTCCTTGATGTAATCGAAAAGCTTGCCCAGTTGAGCGGAGAATGCGGCGGCCTCGCGATCGGTCAGCGCGAGGCGCGCGAGCTTCGAAACGTGGGCGATGTCGATCGGTATTTCAGCCATGCAGCGCGAATTCGGCGAGTGCCTCGACATGCCCCGTTTGCGGGAACATGTCGAACGGCGTGACGCTTTCGAGGCGATAGCCGGCCGCGACGAGTCCTTTCGCGTCGCGCGCGAGGGTGGCGGGATTGCACGACACGTACTCGACGATCGGCGGCCGAAACCGCGTGACGGCCTCGATCACTTCTGGGTCGCATCCCTTCCGCGGCGGATCCAGAATGAGCGCTCGCGCGCCCGCGAAGAGACTGCGCCCGCGATCGCCGGCCACCGCCTCTGCGACCGGAGCGCACTCGAAGGCCGCACACGTGACGCCGTTGGCGGCGGCGTTCGCGGCTGCCTCGTCCACGGCGGGCCGATACGACTCCACGCCGGTGGAGGGAATGCCGCGCTTCCCCAAGATCACTCCAAAGGTGCCGACGCCGCAATACAGATCCACGACGCGGTCCGCACCGGAGAGCGTGCCCATCAAGCGCTGGGCGATCGCCTCGAGCACCGGCGTGTTGATCTGAAAGAACGACGCGATGCCGAACTTCAGCTCGGCGCTTGCGACGCGTTCGCGCGTCATCGGCGAGCCCCACAGTACGGCGAAGCGCTTTCCGAAAACGGCGTTGGCGCTTTCTGGCTGCCAGTTGGACACGATTCCCGTTACATGCGGGATCCTCGATCGGACGAGATCGACCGCCTCGCCCAGCGCCTTGTTGGGCCGCTCGCCGTTGAACGACACCACGAGGTCGGGCGTCGTCGTGCTGGCGCGGGCGACGACGTGGTTCGCCCGAGAAAAGATATTCGGCTCCTGGCGCGCGAGCGCGATCAGCTGGCGCACGGCGTCGTCGAGACGCGGCACGAGCACCGGACATGAGTCGATCGGCACGACGCGATGCGAGCGCGCGGCGTAAAATCCCAGCCGCGCCGAGCCGCCGAAGAATTTCGACACCAGCGTGACTTTGTTTCGGTAGCCGGCCGGCATTTCGAGCGCGCGGTGGGTCTCGCAAACCGAAATGCCCGTCAACCCGCCGATCCGGTGAAGGGCCTGCTCGACCATGCGCCGCTTCCATTCGAGCTGCGCGGCATAGCGCAAATGGAGGACTTGACAGCCGCCGCATTCGGGAAACACGGGGCAGATGGAAGTGATGCGATCGCGTGACCGGACCTCGATCTCGGTCGCGTGCGCGGCAATGTGGTTCCGTTTGATCGCGTCGACCGAGATGCGCACCTGCTCGCCAGGCAGACCGCCGGTGACGAACGCCACTAAACCGCCGATTCTGCCGACGGCTTGGCCGTTATCGAGAAGGTCGTCGAGCGCCAGCGGCTCGCGTTCGAGGTCGGCGGCGGCTGGCTTACCCGCGCCGTTGATCGTCAAGGGTTCGCAGCAGTTGGTCCGCTTCGTCGATCAGCGCCTGGATGCGGCCATGCGTCGGATCGCGCAGAGGTTCGACGAATTCATTTCGAAGGTAAAGGTATGTGCCTAGCGTCGAGGCGATGAACACCGCTCCCCACAGCAAAGGATAGATTCTTCTCACGCTCATGTCCTAAAAACACCCGACCTGTTCCATCATTTTTGGTCTTAGACGCCGTCCGCGAGGGGTTCCTCCCGGCCAGCCACCGGATATGAGGCGAGCAACCCGACGCCGCATTCCGTCGTCGCGAAAACCAGGCGCTTTCCGTCGATCTCGGCGACGAACAGTGCGGCGCCGCGATTGAGCTGTCGCGCTGCGACGATGCGCAGGGGCGACGACGCCCGCTCGCGGATCCATCGGCGAATCGTATCGAACGGCATCAGTGCGCCAGCCTTTCATACGACGCGACCAGCAATCGAATCGTTACGCTTTCAGCTCCGATGGTCGCCCGCATCACGACCATCGTCAAGGGAAGCTCGAGGGTCCAGCTCGGCGGACCGGCCAGGATTTGCGCCCGCATACCTGCGGCATGGATGACCCGCAGTTCGGATGCGAAGCGCTCCAGCGCTGCGCGCAAGACGACGTGTGCGACGCTTGTCGCGACCTGCCCCAGAACCGGACCCGGTGTCAACATCGCGCGCAGCGCCGCGCTCGCAATGCTTCGGATCCCCTCATCGTCTGCGAAAAGCACCGCCCGCGGCTCGCCGGCACTGTCAAGCGCGGCACGCGCGGTCTCGGCCGGTTCGGAGCTCGAGTCCGTACTCGTCACGGACCACTCGCAGAGCTCGACCGCGCAGTCGACGAGAGCTTGGATCGCGGAAACCGCCGCGAGCACGGCGGCGTGCCATTCGTCCGGGGTCGGCGCGTCCGGCGCCGCCATCCTCGATTCCACGCCGAGTTGCCACCAGAATTCATCCGTCACGGTGCATAAACCACCGACCGCGCCCGGCGGCATGTCGATTTGGCCCGCGCTCACAAAGCGCGAACCCGCAGCCGCCGGCATATCCGCAAGCCGTGCTGCGACGCTCAAAAATTCCGTTGCGACGGGTTCGATCATTCGTTTCACGCGATACGTCGGCGGCAATGCGGCTGGGAGGCCTCGACCGCCGATCATCGCGTCTGCGAGCTCGAGCGCCAACTCCTTTTCCAGTGCGAGGCGGAAGCGAAGCTGGGCGCCGAGCTTGCTCGAACTCGATCTGCTCTCGCCTTCGTAAATCCACAACTCGCTATGGCGCGAAACCGTCACACCCGACGAGCAGCGGATGGGCACGTTCAGGTAGCGCCCGAGTGCGGCAGAAAGATCGCGCCCGAGTTGGCCCGAACCGGAGGCGGCGGCGAGCTTTGCCGCGGCGTGAGCCCAGCCGGCGGTATCGGTCGTGTCAGCGGCCGAGGACTCGCCGCGAGAAAGCGCATCCACCAGCCGGCTGATCCGCGCCTCCGTCACGCGGCGCACGGCCGACCCGCGGCGATCTTCTTCATCCGCCGCTCCAGCCCGCAACGCAAGCGCGCCCAGTGGCGCTGCTCTCCGACCGCTCGCGCACCCGATTCGAGCGCTATCGATATCCTTGCGCGAAGCGAACACCTTTCAAACGACGTGCGTTCGAGATGCCATTCGGAGGCCGCGCAGCACAGACTGGAGCGAATCGTACCGCTCTGGAAAAGCGCCCGCGACCGGCACGCGGCGGCCACGATTTCGGATTCGAGTCCCTCCAACCGCCGCGCCTCGCCAAGCGACGCGGTGTTCAGCGCTTCGGCGCGCCGCTCGAGCCGCGCTGCTAGACGGATGAGCGACCTGGGCTTCACGCAGCAGCGGGTATGGGAACGATCGGGGCGCCGCTGCGGACGACGATCTGCGAGCGCTCGGGACCGACAGAGACGTAGGATACCGGAACACCGACGTACGCTTCGATGAACTCGATGTAAGCGCGCGCGTTCTCCGGCAGATCTTCCCACCCGCGCGCGGCGCCGATCGGTTGCCGCCAACCCGCGAGCTCGGCATACGCCGGATGCGGGTCTTCGGCCATCGCGAACGGCATTGACTCGTCCGTCCGGCGCAGATAATCGTTGCAAACGCGCAGTTCGTCGAATGAGTCGAGGACGTCAAGCTTGGTCAGCGCGATATGCGTCAGCCCGTTGAGACGCGCCGCATAACGAAGCGCCGGCAAATCGAGCCAGCCGCAGCGCCGCGGGCGGCCGGTGACCACACCGAATTCGGAGCCCAGTTCGCGCAGGCGCTCGCCGGCGGCACCGCTGAGTTCGGTGGGAAAGGGACCAGCTCCGACGCGCGTCTGATAAGCCTTCACCACCCCCAGCACGTTGTCGATATCCTTCGGCCCGATGCCGAGCCCGGCACACGCCCCGCCTGCGACCGTCACCGAGGACGTCACGTGCGGATACGACCCGAAATTGACGTCGAGCAGCGTGCCCTGCGCTCCCTCTGCGAGGACGCGCTTGCCGTCGTTCAACAGCTGCCAGAGCATCGCCACGGTGTCGCGGACGTGCGGCAGGACCTTTGGTGCCAGCGATTCCAGCGCGGAGACTTCCGCAAAAAGGTCGATTTCGAGGCCGCTTGCGGCGAGTTGGGCGCAGCGCTGTCCGATGATGGAAGCGCATCTCGCCACATCGCGCAGGTCTCCGGCCCGCAAACCAGTCCGATCCGCGCGATCGACGTACGCGGGACCGATACCCTTGCCGGTCGTGCCCAACGCGCGCGACCCGCGGTTCTCTTCGGCTCTTCGATCGAGCTCGATATGGTACGGCAGGATGAGGTGCGCCAAATCCGAGAGCCAGACGCGCGAGGTGTCGACGCCCGCAACTCGGAGCGTCTCGATCTCGGAAACGAATTGCCGCGGTGAAACGACGGTGCCGGGGCCGATGATGCAATCTTTTCCGGCCACTGCGCCGCTCGGCACGATGCTGAGCTTATAGGTGTCGACGCCCACGCGAACCGTGTGACCGGCATTGGCTCCGCCTCCGAAGCGCGCTACGGCGTCGCTCGCGGCGGCGAGAAAATCGACGATGCGCCCCTTGCCTTCATCCCCCCATTGGGCACCGACGACAATGGTGACGGGCATGCGACGGCGTTCTTAGTGCAGTGCGGTTTTTACTGCGACGGGCTGCTCGCGAGCGCCGTCGTATGCGGCGACCGGCAGGTGATGGTAGCCGAGCAATCCGGTGAGGACGAGTTCCGAGTACAGCGAGCACGGCCAGCCGAAATTCGGGCGCGTGTAATGCGTCGGATCGTTCGCGTCGAACGATTCGTGGAGCAGGTGGTCGCCGGTGTCCGACGCCTGGAGTTCTTTGAGCACGGTTTGGATTTCGCCCGCGTTATCGGCCGTCAGCCCTTGCATGACGAGCGCCAGCGGCCACACGTAGTCTTTGGGAGTATGCGGGCTGCCGATCCCACTGGCGAACCTGCCCGAGAAGAAATATGGGTTGTCGCTCGACAGGATCATGCGGCGCGTGTTCTGGTAGATCGGGTCCGATGCCGGCGCATAGCCCAAGTACGGAATCGAGAGCAGGCTCGGCACGTTCGCGTCGTCCATGAGGTTGACGTGACCGAGGCCGTCGACTTCGTACGCATAGACGTAGCCGTACTTCGGGGTGTAGACGATCCCATAGGTGGAGATACCGCGAGCGATGCCGTCGCGCAGCTGGAGCGCTTCATCGCGCCTGCTGCGGTCGTGCCAAACGGAACCTTCGACGTCGGCGAGCTCGGTGAGAACGACGACGCCGAACATCTCTTCCGGTATGTTGTAGCCATACTGGGCGGGATCGTCGCTCGGGCGGAAGCCGGTCCAGACCATGCCCGTGTATGCCACGGGACTGCCGGCGCCGTTGTTCGCCAGCGCCGGATGACGGTAGTGAGACTCGGCATGATCGCGCTCGACTTCCATGACGCCGAGCGCTTTTTCGTACGCGGCTTTGACGTCCGGCGTGAAGACCGAAGCGTCGCGGGTCTGCTTCCAGTAGGTCCACGCGAGCGAGATCGGATACAGCAGTGAATCGAGCTCGTATTTCTCTTCGGCGACCCGATAGTCTCGGTTGAACGCATTGGCGTACGGGTCGGTTTGGATGTTCCGGGCCTCACGGGCGATCACGCCGCGCAAGAGCGAACGCACGGTGCCGTCCTGCGAGAAGTAGAGATATGGTCGGACCTGCGCGCTCGCGTCGCGCAACCACATCGCGCCGATGTCACCCGTGATGACGTAGGTCGTCTGATCGGGAAGCACGGTCACGTCGTTTCGAACGGTGGAGAGCAGGCACTGGGTGTAGATCTGGCCTTCATCTACGGGGCCGCCCGGCGACATGGTGGCCGCTTTCGATATCGCGTCAAGTTCGATCGCCTGCGCGGGTGCGGTCGCCGTCAATAAAAAGAGCCCGACAAAAGCCGTGGCCCAGCGGTGTCTAACACCCGTACGCGCTCCCATGCCTGAAGCGTACTACAAACTGATGTTCGCTCCTCCCGGCGGGGGCAAACTGTGATTCATACGATTGCGTCGGGGATGGAGATTTCGACGCGCGCGCCGCGCCTCGTGCCGTTCGTCAAACGCAGCGTGCCGCCATGCGCTTCGACGAGCACCTTCACGATCGAAAGTCCAAGCCCGACGTGTCCATTCGCGCCGCGGGCGAACGGCGAACCCGGCGCCAAGCCGGGCGCAGCCGCAAATCCTGGCCCGTCGTCGGCGACGACCAGCGTGCACGCGCGGTCCGCGCTGCCGACGCTGACGCGGACGACGCCGCCCGCTTTTGCGTGCCGAACGGCGTTGTCGAGCAGGTTGATCACGATCTGGAGCAGCCGTTCGCGGTCGGCCGTGAGCCGCGCTCGTCCCCGTACGGCGATGCGGACGCCGCGCTTGTCCGCATTCGGCTTTATCGCTCGCTCTGCGGCTTCGACGAGGTTGCGAACCTGCAGTGGTGCCCGCTGCAGCTCAAGCTTCGATGCCGACCAGGCCCCAAGATCGATGAGGCCGTCCACTAGCCTTCGAAGTCGCGCCGCTTCTTCGGCGATCACCGCAGCGAAGCGCTCCTTGTTCGCGGGCGTCCCGCCGCTCTTCGTCAAGAGCTCGGCGTAGCCGATGATGGAGGTCAGCGGCGTGCGCAGCTCATGCGTGATACAAGCCAGGACGGTCGCGCGCTGTTCTTCGATCCGCGCGACGACGGCCGCCCCGCGAATCGCTTGCCGAAGTTCTTGGAGAGCGCGGTCGCGGTGCACCGGCTCGATGAACGTCCAGCCGCTCCTGGCCCAGATATGGGAAGGAAGATCGCCGGATCGTTCGGCGGCGTTGAGCGCGCGCTGGACGGCGGCGCGCAGCCGCGCGGCGACCGTGCCTAGTCGCGTATCCTCGATGCCGGTTCTTTGACCGGCCGCGACACAGCGGCCGACAACCAAGGCAGCAAACCAGTTCGCGGCTGGACCAGCGGCGACCAGATCCGTTTTGCGAAGCACCGATCCGATCGATCCTTTGAGCGCGGCGGCGACCACGCGCTTGCACTCGGCCCGTGCGGTGCGCGCTGTTTTCCGTTCGAGCTCCTCGAAGCCGCTCAATTCGATGTAGAGCAGCGGGGCGGCGCGCCGCATTTCGGAAAGCTTTTTCAGCGGCGCCACGAGCGACCGGACGTCTGCGACCCGCGAACTCGCTTTCCGGCGTTCGAGCATGCGCCTAGCTCTGTTTGGAGGCGGCGAACTTATAGCCCAGGCCATGGATGGTATGCACATAGCGCGGGGCTTCGGCGTTGTCGTCGAGGGCGCGGCGGATGCGGCGCACGTGCACGTCGACGGTGCGCGGATCACCCTCCCAATCGAAACCCCAGACGGCCTCGATGAGCTGTCCCCGCGTGAAGACGCGGCCCTCGTTGCGGATGAAGAGCCACAATAGGTCGAATTCTCTGGGTTTCAGCTTGACAGGCCGTCCGCCGACTGAGACCTCGCGCCTATCGACGTCCACGCTGATATCGCCCGCCGACCGACGGTGGGTCGCTTCGGGCGGCGGCGATCCAGCCCGGCGCATGATCGCTTTGATCCGCGCCATCAGCTCGCGCGGCGAGAACGGCTTTGTCACGTAGTCGTCTGCGCCGAGCTCGAGGCCGACGATTCGATCGACTTCTTCTGAACGCGCGGTCAAAAAGACGATCGGCGCGGCGCTTTCCTTGCGGAGCGCCCGACAGACTTCGAGGCCGTCCAGGCCGGACAGGCCGATGTCGAGGATGACGACATCCGGATCGTGTTCGCGAGCGCGCCGCAATGCGGCTAAGCCGTCGGCGGCGATCGCCACTTCGAACCCATCGGCGACGAGCGCTTCGCGCACCAATTGCGCGATGTGGGGCTCGTCTTCAACGACGAGGGCGCAGCGGGTCGCGGGCGCAGGCGATTTGGCTCTTCGCTCGACACCGGCGCTGAGCCGATCGAGCGCCTTCATTTTGGCACGGGTCGACATGGCCGCATGCGTTTCGATTATCCGGCGATAAAACCCAGCGACGCCATCAGCGGGCCGCCCGGCCCGTTACGGCGATACGAGTGGAAGAGATCGCCGCGGCATCGCGTGCAGGCGCGGCAGACCTCGACCGATGCCTTCGGCACGCCCACCGCCGCGAGATCGGCCAGGATGACTTTCGATAAATCGAGAGCGACACTATCGTCGCGTCGGCGTTGAACGCGAAGCGTTGCGCCCGGCGCGAGTGCATCTGCGCAGCGAGAGAACCGGGCTGCCACTTCGGGTCCGATCTCGAAGCAGCAGGGACCCAGATGCGGGCCGATCGCGACCCGCACGCGACCGCTGTCGCCGGCTGACCGCTGCACCGCGCGGACCGCGGCCGCCACGATTCCCGCCGCCACGCCTTGCCAGCCAGCATGCGCCATTGCAAGCGTTTGAGAACTCGGATCGACGAGCCAGAGAACGGCGCAATCGGCGCTTCGAATGGCAAGCACGCGGCCGGGCGCCTGCGTCCAGAGGCCGTCGCCATCCATCCGCTCCGACAAAATCTTCTCGGCAGGCAGCAGCGTTGCGCCGTGGACCTGATTCACTTGGCAAAGAGCGTTGGGATCGGCGTAACCCCGGCGATCGATGAAGCTGCGCAGTGCAGCATCTTCCCGGGCGTCGAACGACGACGACGTCATCGCCGCAGTCACGCCGTAGTCGGCCATATCCGGCAGTTCGACGTCTGACGAGCCGTCGTCGCGGCGCAATGCAACGAAACCGCCTCCCAGAGCCTCGCGCCTTGCCGTTGTCAACCCGACCCGAAGCTTCACTCGATCTCTTCCAGCGATGCCGGCTTGAAACCGCGCGTTTCAGCGCGCTTGCGCAGCGCGCGAAAGATCTCGGGCGCCGCGAAACCCAAGCGCTCGAGTCGTCGCCCCAGTTGGCCGAATGAATCTTGGGGTCGCATCGCTTCCAGCTTCGCGAGCGCCCGATCGATGCGATCGACGTCGTCTCCCGTGAATTCGTCGATCGCCTCGCGCGCGAGATCCCCGTCGATTCCTTGCCTCAACAGGTCCTGCAGCAACCGCATCCGGCCGACGGCCTTTCGGTCCAGCACACTCTTCACGTACAGCTGCGCGAACGTCCGATCGTCGACATACCCGAGGCGATCGCACTCAGCGATCGATTCGTCGACGTCATCGGGAGGGTAACCGCGATCGCGCAATTTTTGCGCAAGTTGGGCTTTGCTGAGCCGCTTGGCAGCGAGCAGGCGCGTGGCGGCGGCGAGCGCGGGGTTTGTTTGCGAAGAATTCATCATCGCCCCGCGATGGGGTCGCTACTCGACCACAGCGAAACGCGCGCTGCCGTTATCCGCAACGGCTTGAGGCCCGCGTGGCAACATGGCTCGGATCTTCGCTTCCAGTTCCGCCGCGACGTCGGGGTGCTCGTCCAAGTAGGCCTTGGCGTTTTCCCGGCCTTGGCCGATGCGCTGGTCGCCGTAGGTATACCAGGAGCCGCTCTTTCCGATGATCTCGTGCTTGAGCCCGATGTCGATGAGGTCCCCGGTCTTGCTGATGCCCTTGCCGTACATGATATCGAACTCAGCGAGTTGGAACGGAGCCGCGACCTTGTTCTTCACGACTTTGACGCGGGTGCGGGAACCCACGACGTCGGTCCCGCTCTTGATGGATTCCAGCCGGCGGATATCGAGCCGCACGGAAGCATAGAACTTGAGCGCACGGCCGCCGCTCGTCGTTTCCGGGCTGCCGAACATGACGCCCACCTTTTCCCTGATTTGATTGATGAACACCATCGTGGTGCGCGATTTGCTGATGGCCGCGGTTAATTTTCGCAGCGCCTGCGACATGAGGCGCGCTTGCAAACCGACGTGAGCGTCGCCCATGTCGCCCTCGATCTCGGCGCGTGGCACGAGGGCGGCGACCGAATCGACGACGACGATGTCGACCGCGTTTGATCTTATCAGCATCTCGGCGATGTCAAGCGCCTGCTCGCCCGTGTCCGGTTGGGAGACCAACAGGTTGTCGAGATCGACGCCGAGGTTCCGCGCATAACCGGGATCCAACGCATGTTCCACGTCGATGAACGCGGCTACCCCGCCGGCCTTTTGCGCCTCGGCGATGCAGTGAAGCGTAAGCGTCGTCTTGCCGGACGATTCCGGTCCATAGATCTCGATGACTCGACCGCGCGGCACGCCGCCGACGCCGAGCGCGACGTCGAGCGCGATGGAACCCGTGGAAATCGTCTCGATCTGGACGGCTGCGGCGGCCTCGCCGAGCTTCATGATGGAACCCTTGCCGAATTGTTTTTCGATCTGGGCAAGGGTGTTTTCCAGCGATTTCTCTTTTTCCGACACCACGCTCTCCTATCGCATCAAAACAGGGCTTCGACGTACGATTTCGGATCGAACGGACCGAGCTGCTCCGTGCGCTCTCCAAAGCCGATAAATTGGACCGGCAAATCGACCTGGTCCATGATCGCGACGATTATCCCGCCCTTGCTCGTGCCGTCTAGTTTCGTGAGCACGATGCCCGATACTTTCGTCGCGTCGTGAAAGAGTTTGGCTTGGGAAAGCGCGTTTTGCCCGGTGGACGCGTCGAGCACGAGCAGCGTCTCGTGCGGCGCAGCTTCCACTTCCCGCGCGATGACGCGCTCGATCTTTTTCAGCTCTTCCATCAGATTGTGCTTGGTCTGCAGCCGGCCGGCGGTGTCGATGAAGACGACGTCGACGGCGCGCGACTTTGCGGCGACGAGCCCGTCGAAGACGACGGCGGCGGGGTCGGCGCCCTCTTTGCGCCGCACGATGTCAGCGCCCACGCGCCCGGCCCAAACGGCAAGCTGGTCGGCGGCCGCGGCTCGAAATGTGTCGGCCGCCACGAACAGCACAGAACGGCCGCGGGCACGCTCCTTTGCCGCCAGCTTGCCGATGGTCGTCGTCTTGCCCGAGCCGTTCACGCCGACGACGAGGATGACGTGCGGCTTCGATTCTACAGCCGGCGGCGCCACGCGCGGATGGTTGAGGTAGTCGGCGACGTCGGTCCGGAAGACGCGCACGACGTCCTGGGCTGCGCGCAAATTCTGCTGTTGCGCCGCGACTTTCAGCTGGCCGATGATCTTCTCGGTAGTCGGAACGCCGAAGTCAGCCGCGATGAGCGTCTCTTCGAGCTCCTGCCAGAACTGGTCGTCCACCAGCTGGCGGCCGACCAAAGCGTTGAGGTGGCCGGCGAGGTTTTCCCGCGTCTTCGCGAGCGCGTCGCGGAACGAGCCGAGCCATTTCATGGGCGGCTTGTTTCGCCGCCGATACCAGCGTCAACTTGTGGATAAGACAATCGCCGGGATCAGCTTGCGGCGCGGGGCTCCTGCTCCGTCTGAACCTTCTTGCGCAAGTATTTCTGGCGCACGTTAGGATCGCCTTCGCGGAAGCCCGTGTCGATGTGCATCGCCTTGAGCTTCGCGCGCAGCCGGATCACCGCTTGCGCGTGGATCTGCGACACGCGCGATTCCGACACGCCGAGCACCGACTTGATCTCTTTCAGAGTCATCCCCTCGAAATAGTAGAGGCGGATGACGGTGCGCTCTTGGGGTGAAAGCGCCTCCACGGCGCGCGAAAGCGCGCTTTTCGTTTCCGTGGTCTCGATCTGCGCCGTCGGATCCGGCCCAGAATCGCGCAGCGTGTTGAGCAGGGCAACGTCGTGCCCTTTCTCGTTCGGGAGGAATTCTTCCAGCGACAGCACGGCCGTGCCGCGGATCTTGAGTAGCAAACCAAGGTACTCTTTCACGCTGATGCCCATCGCCGAGGACACTTCTTCTTCGGTCGGCACGCGGCCGAGCCGGTTCTCCAGTTCGGTGAAGGCCCGTTCGAGCTCGCGCGATTTCTGTCGAACGGCGCGAGGCACCCAGTCCATTGCTCGCAGCGCGTCGAGGATCGCCCCGCCGATGCGCGTCGTGGCATAGGTCTCAAACTTGACGCCGCGCGTGTCGTCATACTTGCCGATGGCGTCGATTAAGCCGAGGATGCCTTCGTTGACGAGATCATTGATCTCGACGTGCGGCGGCAGGTTGACGGAGATCTTTCCGGCGACGTATTTGACGAGGTGCATGTATTTGTGGATGATCTCTTCGCGCGTGAGCTGCCAGCCCGCGATCGTGTAGCTTTGCCGCGCGCCTATCTGCCGGCTCATGCGCGTCTCCGGTCGCGGGGCGGAGACCGACGCAGCAGCGCTCCGTTGGCGGTCTTATCGACTCGCATGATTCGCGCCAAAGCCTCCCGGCGGAAGCGATATTGGCCGCCCGGCGTCTTCATCGCCTCGACCAGACCTTCGCGCGCCCAACGTCGGATGGCGGCGTCCGTCATGTTCAAGGCGCGCGCAACTTCGCCGGAGGTCATCCAGTCTTTTGGCCGGTTGCCCGAGGTTGCGGTCGAACCGCGCTTCACTCCCGCCATATTGCGCCGTCGGTACCCCGCCGAAAAAAATCGCTACGGCCGGCGTTTGGACGCCGATGCCGGCCGCTCTCGTGAGCGGGCAAGCGGAGTTCATGCTTTTCCGGTTTTATCCTTTTTTACGGGGCGACCGAGATTGCCGAAATGTGACGTGCATCAACATCTGGTGGCCCGCTGCCGCTCTCACCCCTAGGCGTAGCGGATTCGCGGATTCAAGACGGCATATAGGATGTCCACCACGAGATTGACCAGCACGAACGTCGTGGCGAACAGCAAGATCGAGCCGTTGATGAGCGGGTAATCCCGGTTGCTAATCGCGTCATACGAGAGCCGCCCGACCCCCGGCCAAGCGAATATGCTTTCCGTAAGCACCGCGCCGCCGAGCAGCAAGCCGGTCTGCAGACCGACGACCGTCACGATCGGAATCAGCGCGTTGCGCAGACCATGATGGTAGACGACGGCAAATCCGCCGAGCCCTTTCGCTCTCGCCGTGCGGATGTAGTCCGTCTGCAGCACTTCGAGCATTCCGGCGCGCGTCATCTTCGCGATGATCGACATGGGGATCGTTCCAAGCGTCACCGCCGGCAGGATCAAATGCCAAATGGCGTCGCCGAATGCCGGCCAGTTGCCCGACAACAGCGCGTCGAGCGTCACGAAGTGCGTGCGCGTAGGGACGAAGTAGCGGATGTCCAGACGGCCGGCGAGCGGAAAGAGGTTCATTCCGGCCTTTGACGGTTCGTACGAGAAGAGGAAGAGCAGCATCCAACCCAACCAAAACACCGGCACCGAAACGCCGAGCAGCACGAGCACCGTGACGACGGTGTCGAGAGCCCGGCGGTGGGAAAGCGCCGCGACGATCCCGGCGGGAATGCCGACCGTGACGGCGACGATCATCGCCGCAACCGCCAGCTCGATCGTCGCGGGGAAATACGTCATCAGCTTCTGCGCCACCGGTTCGTAGTCGGCCAGCGACCGGCCGAGATTGCCGTGCATGACTTGCAAGAGATACGCCCCGAGCTGCTCGTACCAAGGCCGATCGAGTTTGAGCTGGTGCGTCAACCGGATGATGTCGGAGCGCGTCGCATGCTCGCCGAGCATGATCTGCACCGGATTTCCCGGTATCAGATGGAGGAAGAGAAACGAAACGATCGTGATCGTCACGAGCACGCCGACGAAGCGGATCGCGCGCTGCGCGAGAAATGCGGTCACGATGTCGGTTTTTCTCCGTCGCGAACGCGGCCCTGCCGCGACTTTCCGCGTACGAAAAAACCCTCCGTAAAGGACCTCCGGGGCGCACATCCCAAATGCCTCGCGTGGCCGCCGCAGTAATTGCGACCAGCCTGCGCTATTGACGTCTCGAGGGTGCCCATGACCGCAACGACCGGCTCCGTCATCACGATCTGGTTCGCGCTCGGCTGCGGAGCGCTCGCTCTGCTGTACGGCGTCTACCTGATCTTTTGGATCCTGCGCAAGCCCGCCGGCACCGAGCGGATGCAGCAGATCGCCTCAGCCATTCAAGAAGGCGCCATGGCCTATATGCGCCGTCAATATACGACGATCGCGATCGTGGCGGTCATCCTCGCCATCATCATCTTCGTGCTCCTTCACTGGCAGGCCGCAGTCGGCTTCTTGATCGGCGCCGTGCTGTCAGGCGCGACCGGCTTCATCGGCATGTCGATCGCGGTCCGCGCGAACGTGCGCACCGCCGAGGCTGCGAAGCAAGGGCTCGCGGCGGCTTTTTCGGTCGCATTTCGGGGCGGCGCCATCACCGGTCTGCTCGTGGTCGGCTTGGGATTGATCGCCGTCGCGGGCTATTTCGCGATCATGCAGCACGTCTTCGGTTCCGATCTGCGCAGCGCGCTCAACGCGATGGTCGGGCTCGGCTTCGGTTGCTCGCTGATCTCGGTGTTCGCGCGGCTCGGCGGCGGCATCTACACGAAGGGCGCCGACGTCGGCGCCGATCTCGTCGGCAAAGTCGAAGCCGGCATTCCCGAGGACGATCCTCGCAACCCCGCGGTCATCGCCGATAACGTCGGCGACAACGTCGGCGATTGCGCCGGCATGGCGGCGGACCTCTTCGAGACCTATTGCGTCACCACGATCGCGGCCATGCTGCTGGGCGCGCTCGTCTTTCGCAACAGTCCGCAACTCGCGCTCATCTCGGCGCTCTTCCCGCTGGCGCTCGGCGGCATTTCGATCATCGCTTCCATCATCGGCACGTGGTTCGTCCGCGTTCGTGGCACGAACATCATGGGAGCAATGTACCTGGGTCTGGCGATCGCCGGCACCTTGTCCGCCATCGCGTTTTACTTCGCCACGAACCATATCATGGAGAGCGCCGACGCGCTGTCGGGCGGCACCGGCCTGTATCTTCCGTGGAAGCTCTGGGTCTGCGGGCTCGTCGGCCTGATCATCACTGCGCTAATGGTGATCATCACGGAATACTTCACTGGCACGCAATTCGCGCCGGTGCAGTCGATCGCCAAAGCTTCGACGACGGGCCACGCGACGAACATCATCACCGGTCTGGCAGTTTCCATGAAGTCCACGACGCTGCCGATGCTCACCATCGTCATCGGCATTCTGGTGTCGTACTCGCTGAGCGAACTTTACGGCGTGGCGATCGCGGTCATGGCCATGCTTTCCATGGCGGGAGTCATCGTTGCGCTCGACTCCTACGGCCCGATCACCGACAACGGCGGCGGCATCGCCGAGATGTCGAAATTGGGGCCGGAAATTCGAGCGATTACCGATCCGCTCGACGCCGTCGGCAACACGACGAAGGCGGTCACGAAGGGCTATGCGATCGGCTCGGCCGCGCTCGCCGCGATCGTGCTGTTCGCGTCGTTCCAGCAAGAACTCGCCGATGCTGCGGGCACTGCGGCACATGCGCTGCAATTCGTTCTCAACGACCCTTACGTGCTGACCGGCCTGCTCATCGGCGGCGCATTGCCGTTCTTATTCGCCTCGCTTTGCATGGAGGCCGTCGGCCGCGCTGGCGGCGCCATCGTCGAGGAAGTACGCCGTCAATTCCGCGACATCAAAGGCATCATGGATGGATCGGGCCGGCCCGACTACGGCCGCTGCGTCGACATCGTCACCAGATCCGCGCTTCGCCAGATGCTCGTCCCGGCGCTCATCCCGGTGCTGACGCCCATCGTCGTCGTGCTGCTCGGTGTCATGCATATCTTCACAGCCGAAAACGCGGCGCTCATGCTCGGCGGTATTCTGGTCGGTTCGATCGTCACCGGTTTCTTCGTGGCGATCATGATGACGTCGGGCGGCGGGGCTTGGGACAATGCGAAGAAATACATCGAAGACGGCCATTACGGCGGCAAGGGCAGCCCGGCGCATCAAGCGGGCGTCACCGGCGATACCGTCGGAGATCCGTACAAAGATACCGCCGGCCCGGCGATCAACCCGATGATCAAGGTGCTCAACATCGTGTCGCTGCTGCTGGTGCCCTTCCTGCACTGATCCAGCCGAACCCGTCTGCGCTTTTGTGAAGAACGAGGCGCGGCCCCGATCGACCGAGGCACGTCTTCTGCCTTTTTGGCAAACGCTATGCGGTTTGCCGGAGGGCGGACCGACCAGGCACCTGTCGCGATTGTGTGAAACGAAGCACCCGCCGGCGCGCGTTATACGGAAGTGATGAATACTCAAGTCGATCGCGCCCGGCGTCCCCTGCCGGCGGCCATCGCCACGGCCGCCGCAGCCGCACTTTTGCTCTGCGGCGCAGCCGTTCCGGCGCTCGCCGACTCGCACAACCAGGAGCGCGGCATCGGGCAGCAGGTCTGGAGCGACCTGCAAAAGCGCGGCCAGATCGTGTACGATTCCCCGTATTACCCCGCGCTGCGCGCCGTCGGCCGGCGCATATCGGACGCGGCACAGCCGCACTGGTATCCGATGAACTTCATCATCGTCAAGGGCAGCGATGTGAATGCGTTCTCGGTGCCCGGCGGCAACGTCTACGTGAATGAAGGCCTATTGCGCGCCGTCGAAAACGACGACGAGCTCGCCTCGGTCTTGGGCCACGAAACGGGCCATTTGGTTCTCGGCCACGTGATGAACCGGGTCCATCAAGCACAGGTCTACAACATCGGCCTGGGCATCCTCGGCCTCTTCATCCATAGCCAAGGTCAGGCGAACCTCGCAAGCATCATCGCCAACTACAGTTTTTTGAACTTCAGCCGCCAGCAAGAATATCAAGCCGACCACGAAGGCACCATTCTCGCCGCGCGCGCCGGTTACAACCCGTGGGGAATGATCTGGTTCTTCCAAAAACTCAAGAAGTTAAGCGGCAATGCGGGCTTCGAGCAGTACGTCGAAGACCACCCGTCCACCAACGATCGCATCGCGCGGATCCAGTCGTTCATGACGAGCGATGCCGCCACGTTTGGGAAGTGGCGCGACGTCATGCCGAGCGGCTCGAACGGGCTTACCAGGTCCGTCACGAACACGCGGCTCGTTCTGCACTAAAAAGGACCCGGCGCTCGCTGAGCTATTTTATCTCGACAGATGCCCCTTGCTCTTCGAGTTTGGCTTTGATCGCATCGGCTTCTTCTTTCGCTACGCCCGTCTTCACCGGCTTGGGCGCGCCTTCGACGAGATCTTTCGCTTCCTTCAGTCCCAGCCCCGGCACCACTTCGCGCACGGCCTTGATGACGTTGATCTTCTTCTCGCCGGCGCCGGTCAGGATGACGTCGAATTCGGTTTTCGCTTCTGCCGGAGCAACGCTGCCGGCAGCGCCTGCACCAGGCGCCGCCGCGACGGCCATCGGGGCCGCGGCCGTGACGCCGTATTTGTCCTCGAGCGTCTTGACGAGTTCGGCTAGTTCGAGAACGGTCAGCTTGTCGATCGACTCGACGATGGTTTCGAGAGACATATTGGGTGAGTTTTCCTTTCCTTACGCGGCGGGCTGTTCGCCCGTCTTCTTCAGCCGGATCGCTTCGAGCAGCTGCACGAGCTTTCTCGGATTTCCCGCCAACACGTTGACGATGCCGCAGACCGGCGATTTGAGGCTGCCGACGAGTTTTGCGAGCAGCTCCGGCCGGCGCGGCAGCTGCGCCAGCGACGCCACGCCGGCCGAATCGTAGTAGCGGCCTTCGACGATCGCTGCCTTGATCTGCAACTTTTTTGAGTCGTCCGCGAACTGGGTGAGCGCTTTCGCCGCACCAATGGGATCGTCGCCGACGAAGGCGACGCCGGTCGGCCCGGCGAGGATCTTCTCGAGCAGCGCGCGCCGCTCTTCACCCAGCGCCTTGCCGAAAAGCGTGTTCTTGACGACCGAATAGGACGACGCTTCCTTGCGCAGCGCGTTTCGCAACGACTGCATTTCGCCGACGGTCAAGCCGCGCATGTCCGTGAAGAACAGGTTCTTCGTCGCGGCGACACGTTCGCGCAACTTGGCGATCGCCTCGTTCTTCTTTTGGGTCGGCATCGCTTTTCGGTCACCTCGGCTTCAAACAAAAGCGCTCTCTCGTCCGATCGAGAAAGCGCTAGCGACGATTCGGCGACGCACGCAAAAATGTGTACGTCTCGCTGCGTTTCCTCAGCAGGCCCTTTTTCGATTAAGGCCGATGCGCCTCCCGATCGGACGGCGAGCGACCACCTGCGGTCATCGGAAGAGCGCGCATGAATGCGCGCTGTTTCATGCTCGTTGGCTACGCTGCGGCCTTTAACCTCGTCGGATCGACCCGCACGCCCGGCCCCATCGTGCTGGCGAGCGAGATGCTGCGCACGTACGTGCCTTTCGCCGATGCCGGCTTGGCGCGAACGATGGCGTCGAGGAGAGCGGACACGTTGTCGAGCAGCGCGTCTTTCGTGAACGAAGCTTTTCCGACGATGCAGTGGATGATCGCCGCCTTGTCGAGCCGATACTCCACTTTGCCCGCTTTGATTTCGCCAACGGCTTGCTTGAGGTTTTGCGTCACGGTGCCGATCTTCGGGTTCGGCATGCGCTGCGCGAGGATCTTCCCGAGATTCGACCCGACCGCGCCCATCATGTCGGGCGTCGCGACGGCGACGTCGAAATCCAGCCAGCCGCCTTTGATGCGATCGATGAGATCCTGATCGCCGACGATGTCGGCCCCGGCGTCGAGCGCTTCTTTCGCCTTCTCGCCCTTCGCGAAGACGATCACTTTCTTCGACTGGCCCGTGCCGTGCGGCAGCACGACGGTGCCGCGCACGTTTTGATCGCTCTTCTTCGGATCGATGCCTAACCGGACGTGCAGTTCGATCGTCTCATCGAACTTCGCTTTCGCGGTCTCCTTGACGAGTTCGACCGCGCGCGCCACGTCATGCAGCTGGTCGTCACCGATCACTTTGGCGCTCTCGCGATACTTCTTGCCTGGTTTTACCATGGTTCTATCCGACCTCGATGCCCATCGAGCGTGCCGTGCCGGCGATGATCTTCGCCGCCTGCTCGACGTCGTTGGCGTTCAGATCCGCCATTTTCTGCTGCGCGATCTCACGGCACTTCTGCCAGGTGATCTTGCCGACTTTCTTGCGATTCGGCTCGCCTGAACCTTTGTCGACGCCGGCGGCTTTCTTGATCAGTTCCGCTGCCGGCGGCGTCTTCAGGATGAACGTGAACGAACGGTCTTCGAAAACGGTGATCACCGCCGGGATGATCTGCCCGGCCTGGCTCGCGGTGCGCTCGTTGTAGGTCTTGCAGAACTCCATGATGTTGATGCCGTGTTGGCCTAACGCGGGGCCGACCGGCGGAGCCGGCGTCGCCTTCCCCGCCGGGACCTGCAAGATGATCCGTGCGATGACTTTCTTTGCCACGCTCTACACCTTCTCGACCTGATAGAATTCGAGTTCGACCGGCGTCTCGCGACCGAAGATCGAGATCAGCGCGCGCAGACGCTCCTTTTGCGGATCGATTTCGTCGACCGTGCCGGTGAAGTCGAAGAACGGACCGCTGGTCACTTTGACGCGGTCGCCCTTCTTGAAGTCCACTTTCAGACGCGGTGTTTCGATGCCCATCTGCTTGAGAATGGTCTTCACTTCTTTGTCCGCGAGCGGCAGCGGCTTTTCGCCGGAGCCCGGCGATCCGACGAAACCCGTGACTCCCTGCGTGTTGCGGACGACGTACCACGACTGGTCCGTCATCTTCATCTCGACGAGGACGTAGCCCGGATACACTTTCTTTTCGACCTCACGGCGCTTGCCTTCTTTGAACTCGACTTCTTTGTCCGTCGGCACGAGGACGCGGTAGACAAAATCTCCCATGTTCATCGATTTTATGCGGCGCTCGAGGTTCGCCTTGACCTTGTTCTCGTAGCCTGAATAGGTATGCACGACGTACCATTTGCGGTCGGGATCCTTGCTTTCGACAAGCTCTTCAAGTTCCGCCGCTTCGCTTGGCGATTCAGTCACAATGGCTGGCGCGAGGCCGGGCGTTTGAATATCTTCCATCATTTACTATATACTATTGCGGAGTGTGCAGCGCCCATTCGGCGATGCGGCTGATGATGACCGTCCAAACCGCGACGACCACGACCAGGCCAATCACCACCACCGTCGCCGAGATCCACTCTTCCCGGCTCGGCCAGGTCACGCGGCGCATCTCGGAGACGATCGCGCGGACCCCGTCGCGAATCGAACGCAGCCGCTCTTCGCCCCGTTGTTGCCGCGCGACACCCGCCTGCTGCTTGGTGCCGTTCCCGGAGCTCTTTCCGCCGGGCGCCGTCATGTGTTTCAATTGCTACCTTTCGGGTCGATCTTCGATCGACCCGATCATCGACCTTCGGTCGAACCACTGCAAGATCGTCGGATCTCGGTCGAACCACTGCAAGATCGTCGGATTCCTTCGGTCGAACCACTGCAAGATCGTCGGATTCCTTCGGTCGAACCACTGCAAGGGCTTTGGCAGGGCGGACAGGACTCGAACCTGCAACCAACGGTTTTGGAGACCGCTACTCTACCAATTGAGCTACCGCCCTATCTCGTCTCCTTGTGGGCCGTGTGACACCGGCACCACCGGCAATACTTCTTCAATTCAAGCCTCGCGCTCGTATGCTGACGGTTCTTCATCGTCGTATAGTTGCGCCGCTTGCAATCGCCGCATGCCAGGGTCACGATCACGCGATTATCCTTCTTGGGCACTTTGTTTTCTCGCTAGGGTCGAGCAAGCTCGGCCCCTATTCCGTTACCTTTGTGACGACGCCGGCGCCGACCGTGCGGCCGCCCTCGCGGATGGCGAAGCGCAAACCTTCCTCGCACGCGATCGGCGTGATCAGCTCCACCTGCATGCGCACGTTGTCGCCCGG
>Ga0207416_1001186_pt1 | contig 36811 bp, 30 predicted proteins | sample PaiPotPPM11metaG_FD_184107 | JGI IMG/M metagenome (GOLD analysis project Ga0207416, IMG submission 184107) | Iron sulfur acid spring bacterial and archeal communities from Banff, Canada, to study Microbial Dark Matter (Phase II) - Paint Pots PPM... ...
ATATCGCCCCGCTGCAGCTTCACCTGTTGCGCCTGCATCGCGCGGAATATAAGAAGCCCCAGGTCGCTGCCTGGGGGAATCTCGCCAATTCCCTGTATGGGTACTATCCGTATCTCGCCGTTCATATGCCTCCTTTGCCGATACTGGTATTATACGTTCTGCTTGCCACAATGTCCAATACTGTATTTAGTGAAGTATTGGACGACTGCGATCCGAACTCTCAAACGCTCGAGTTCATTAAGGAGACTATAGCATCGGGGATGAAACGGTAATTCCTCCTGGATAGCTGTCCGTAAAGGTCCTATCTCTTCGACGCAAGGCGAACGCGAAATGTTTTTATCTCAAAAGGTCTCACCTGAAACGACAGCGTGTTCCCCTGGCAGGGGGCATCCTGAATCGGTTCTTCCAGAAGATTGCACTCTTGCGCGAAAAGGATTGAGGTGGCAAAGGTAAGTGTGCCTCGCCCGCGCTGATTATGCGCTTCATATAGCCGCACAATCAGACCATCCCCATTCTCGGCAGGCTTAATCGTCTCTACTACGACGTGCATGCACTCTGTCTGTATAAAGGAGGAGCTTGTTACGCCCGTCGCGGGTGTCATAGGAATAGATGGAGCCTGCTTTGGGCCGGTCACGCACACTACCGGAACATTGAGTTCGTAGGCCCTACGCACGCTCTGCGCCTCCCTCCAATCCCCTCTATGCGGCAAGAGGCTATAGGTGAATCGATGCAAGCCTTCATCTGCATGAGCGTCGGGGAAGACTCCGGACTTCAGGAGCGTCAGGCGAACGACGTTATCATGAACATCATGCCCATACTTAGCATCATTCAGCAAACTGATGCCGTAGCCCCCTTCGCTCAAATCGATCCAGCGATGAGCGCAGGTCTCAAAACGGGCCATATCCCAGGACGTGTTACGATGCGAGGGACGCTCAACGCTGCCGAATTGAATTTCGTAGGTCGCTCGCGCGCTGTTGATTGCCAGCGGGAAGGCAGCTTTCAACAACGTCTGGTGTTCGTGCCAGTCGATTTCGGTGGCAATGTCGATGCGCGGCGAGTTGCGCCAGAGCGAAAGGCGTTGAGTGATGCGCGAGGACATATATGGACGGACAATTTCGACGGTTGCGCGCACTGGCCCCTCTTCGAGAACGCGCACGGAGCTGACAGCTCGTACCGGGTACGGTTTCTCTTCATAAAAGAGATCAATATCCCAGGCATCGAAATTCAAGGGCCGATCCTCGTAAGCGATAAGCTGGTTGCCTGTTTGCCCGGGAGCAAGAATATCGCGCTCTACGCGCCTGTCGTAGAGCCGGCTGATCTCCCCTTGCGCATCGATCCAGAGTTCGTAATATTCATTCTGCAAGATGATGGTCTCTTCATCAGTGTAGGTAGCGCGAGGAACGGGCAGTACCGACGCCTCACCGCTCCACGCATCGGAGGCTACCGGTACGATCTGCACCCCGCAGGGGGGAAGGCGCGCGCCATCTAGCAGGAACACCGTATTTCCCTCCCAGTCAGTCGCTTGCTGGGCATGTGGAAGAGATGGCGCCAGCGCAGCTTGCACCTGTATGGGGTCCGTGCGTTCCCATGCCAGGGTATTTAACAGGAAGATATCCTGTTCTCCGGCGGGAATCTGTTGCAGCACAACGGCGAGCGCCTCATCGTATATACGCTGTGCTATAGCATGTGCCCCGGCATAGATCCGCCCGGCGTCGTCATAGACTTCACGGATCGATGAACCGGGCAGGACATCATGGAATTGATTCAGGAGTACAAGCTGCCAGCCCTCATTTAGCTCTGCCTGGCGGGATGCCATACCGTAAAGGCTGGCCCAGGCATTCAGCAGTTCCACCTCGCGGTAAAATAATTCAGCGCGCCGGTTGGCCTGCTTGATGTGAGCCTGAGAGGTATAGGTTCCCCGGTGATATTCTAAATATAACTCGCCTACCCACGCGGGCAAACGCGGGTTTTCCCACACGCGCTGGTAGAGGTCCGTAAAATAATCTTCAACTCGCCCGGCACGAACCTGGGGAAAGTCTGGCAGGTCTGCCATGATCTGCATCCGCTCCACCTGTTCTTCGGTTGGCCCACCACCACCATCGCCCCAGCCACATAGATACAGCAGGTGATCGTTAATGTCCTGTTGACGATAGTTCATCCAGGTCCCGGTCATATCGCTCGCTCGCAAGGGACCGTTATATGTGTAGAACGTTGTCGTTGCAGACAGAGCCGGCGCCGTGATGAAGTGAGTCAGCACTTCGGAGCCGTCGATGCCGCGCCAGCGGAAGGTATCACAGGGCATCCGGTTAAACTGGTTCCAACTAATCTTCGTGGTCATGAAGACGGGAATATCGCACCCACGCATAATTTGCGGGAGCGCGGCGCTATAGCCAAAGACATCTGGCAACCAGATATGCTGTGGCCTGACACCAAATTCTTGCTGCCAGAAGCGCGTGCCGTGCATGATCTGGCGGATGAGCGACTCGCCAGAGGTAAGGTTACAGTCTGCTTCGACCCACATCGCACCTACCGCCTCAAAACGTCCCTCCACGACACGTTGTTTCACCCGCGCGTACAGTTCAGGCACATCTTCTTTCAGCCATTGCAGCACTTGCGGCTGGCTCTGGCTGTAATGGAAGTCGGGATAGCGCTCCATCAATCCCAGCACATTAGAGATGGTATGAGCGATCTTCTGGCGGGTTCTCCAGTATGGCCACATCCACCCGACATCGAGGTGGGCGTGCCCGCTGACCGTAATCTGCGGGCGGTTGCCGCTCGTCAAGCCATCGGCCAGATGCGTTTGCAAGTAGGCATAAGCAGCCTGAGCCGAGTCAGTGAAACGTTTGCCCTGCCAGCCCTCACGCAGATCGAGCAGGTTATAGGCCGTATTGAGGCGCGTTAAGAAGGCATGGCGTGCCGGATCACCTTCGTTCAAGGTGAGGCATACTTCCAGGAGGGAGTGCATTAAGTGATAAAGTTGCCAGCTTACGATGCGGCGCTCGCGCAGCATCAAGCCGCCAAAGCGTAGAGGAACGGCTGTGTAGAGCTGGAGCATCAATGGATGGAGTTGCCCATCACACGCATCCTCAGGCAGCAAGAGAACGGGATGCCGCCAATCAAAAGCGCCTATGGCACGCCCATCAAGAAAAACAGTCGCTTCCAGCCGGAGCAAGAGAGGATCATCCCCGGAGGTATCCCAGGGCAATTGCAGGACCAGAGGTTGTCCTTGCATCGGCGCTGGCGCTTGCAGGGGTGTCATCAGCCAGCTTGTTCCATGCCGAAGTCCCCAGTCCATCCCTACCTCTACCGGTTGCCAGTGTGCATCTGAAAGTGATGGTATCGCCATCGGGCCAGCGGCGAGAACACCAGAGACCGGAGAAAGCATGTAGGGCGGCCCTTCGGTCGCCAGGCTCAATGCTTCAAGACTATTGCGAAGTTTCTGGACGGTCAACACCAGGAGAAATTCCTTTCCACTCAACGAGTACACGCGACCTCGTTAACACGAGCTTTTTTAGCCCTTGAGTCCTCCACTGACGCCGCGCACAAAGAAGCGCGAAACCAGTGTATAGAGTACAACGGCCGGCAGCGCGTACAGCATGGCGTAGGCAGCCAGTTGGCCGTAGTTCACCTGACCATAACTGCCGAAGAAGGTATAGATGTGAACCGAAGCTGGAAACAGGTCCGAACTCTGAAGAATAATAAAGGGAACGAAGAAATTCGTCCATGCCACCAGGAAACTCCATACGCCGACCACAGCAATGCCTGGCGCAGCGATCGGCAAGAGTACGCGGAAGAGCGCCTGGAAGGTCGAAGCACCATCAATCCAGGCGGCCTCTTCCAGCTCAACGGGGATCGAATCGAGAAAGTTCTTCATCAGCCAGATACAGAACGGCAGGGCGCTGGCAACAAAGAAAAAGATCACTCCTTGCAGCGTATCTATCAGGTTCAGCGCGGAATACATGACATACAGCGGCGTGACCAGGGCAAGAATGGGCAGAGAGCTAAAAAACAGGATGATGTACATGAGAGGAGCCTTGAAGCGAAAGTGGTAACGCGAAAGTGGATACGCTGCCAGTCCTGAGAGCACGATCACCAGCAGCATGGTACTGACTGCCAGGATGAGGCTGTTGCGGAAAGGGCCGATGACAAGGCCATTGGTGAGAATCGTCTGGAAATTGATCAAGCTGTAATGAGCGGGAATGGAGAGTGAGAGAGTCGCATTCGGATTGATGCTTGCCAGGATGGGCCATAGCAGCGGCACCAGGAAAAAGAGTCCGAGAAGCACCAGAATAAGGTAGGCGGATATCGAAGGTAGGCGGCGACGAATGATCATCTCTCTCTCCTCTCACTCCTCTTTGAACGGATGGAAGCGTGATATATCAGCATACTCAGCAAAAATCTCCTCATGCAAGTTAAAGATCGATGCGCAGAACGCGAATGTATAACAGTGAAAGGATGGCTCCCACTACCAAAATCAGCAGCGCGATAGCGCTTCCGTACCCGATCTGGTAGAACTGGAACGCCGTGCGGTATTGATAGATGGTCAGGAGTTCTGAACCGGGGGTATTGCCCGCTGTCAGGACCCAGACCAGGGTGAAGTCGGAGAGCGTTGCCAGTGTGATAAGAAGCAGGTCCGTGGCAATAGTGCCCTTGATGAGCGGGAGCGTAACATAACGAATGCGCGCCCACAGGCCAGCTCCATCAATCGAGGCCGCTTCGAGCAATTCGGGTGGAATGCCCTCTAACGCGGAAGCATACAGCAACATCGAGAACGCTGTGCCGCGCCAGATATTTGCTACGATGATCATGGCCATCGGGTAGTCCTGCAGCCAGGCGTGTTGTGGCAGGCTAAAGGTCGACATGATCGAGTTCAGGAGACCAGGGGCCAGCACACTTTGCGGACCGCCGGCCAGGAAAGAACTCCAGAGGAAACCGGCAACCACGTCGGGAATCACCCAGGCGATGATAATAATACCCCCAAGCACGGCCTTAAAGACACGCTGGCGACGACGCATCAACATGGCTAAGAGCAGCCCCAGCACGGCCTGGCCGATCAGCGCCGAGCCAACCAGGTACGTTAGCGAGACGCGGAAGGCGTTGAAGAATTCCCCATCGTGCAATATCTGTACGAAATTTTGTATCCCGACCCACTGGGAGGATGCCGCGCCTACTCCCGTCAGGGCCGTGTTGGTGAAAGAAATATAAACGGCCCAGAGAGCAGGGCCAAGCATAAAAATAGCGATGACCAGAAAGGCAGGAGCCATAAAAAGGATACCGCGGCGCAGTCGCTTGCGCCGCATGTACCCCTGATCGAGTGGAACTATCTGCAGTGGCTGCACCTGTTCCGTCTGAACCTGCATAGTCCGTCTCCTCAGCCGGGGGTGGATCACGGACAAAGGGAGCTACTCTCTACTGTGATCCGTACCCACTGGCAGTTAACAACTCGTGTCATCGTCGATAGATGAAGAGCGGAGGTCCTCATCACTTGCTATGCGAGTAATGAGGACCTCCGCGAACTAGGTTCCCTGTTCGATATTGCTCGAGCCTGCAATGCTTGAGACAGCCTGGGAGAAGCTAGTCACCACAGTAGAGGGGGATTGACCACTCATCACCTGCTGCATAGCATTGTCGATCTGGAGCGAAATCTTGGGGTACGCCGTGAAAGCCGGACGGAATTGTGAGAAAGCCACCAGGCTCGTATAGAACGAACTCAGCGGGGCATTGTGATATGCAGGCACATTGACAATATCCTGACGCGGCGTCACCTGTCCGGCCTGAACGTCGTAGGACGCTAAGAGGTCCTGACTGAAGGCAGTCTTGATTACCTGGAATGCCTGGTTGGGATGGGTTGACCTGGATGTAATGGAGTAGGCCCAACCGCCGGAGAGAGTGACATAGTTGGGTGCCTGCCCGAATTCGGTCGGCATCTTGGCAACGCCCATCGTCTGCTGCCACTGCGGCCACGGAGACGGACCTGTGGGATACCAGTTGCTACTGACCCAGGAGCCATCGATATCAATACCAACCTTCCCCTGCGGGATAAGCTGCTGGTCAATCGTATTAGCGGCCTGGGTGCTCAAGGCAATATCATTGGTAGGGCCAAGCAAGTCAGATGGATTATAGACCTGCTTGACGAAGTTGAGAGCATCAAGCAAGCCCTGGCTGGGTGTTACCCACTTGTTCGTGGTGTAATCGTAGAGTGGATTTTTGGTGCCGTAGAGCAACATCTCGAAGCCCTGCATCGAGGAAGCCTCGTCCATCGGCACGCCTGAGTAGAGATTGAGCGGAATAACGCCGGGGACCTTCGCTTTGATCGCGCGGGAAGCCGCCAGAATATCGGCCCAGCTTTGGGGTTGCCAGTTCGTGGGGAGTCCCGCCTTTTGGAAGACACTCTTGTTGTACCAGACCAGGCGTACATCGGTACCGTCCATCACGCCGTAGTTGTGGCCGTTGAAGGTGCTGATCTTCTGCATAGAGGGGAACCACTGCTGGCTGTATTCAGGCCAGGTAGCCAGGTACTTATCGAGGGGGGCCAGGTAGCCGGCGGTCACATCAGAGCTGACCAGGAAGCTATCCTCGCGCACGAGATCGGGAGCCGTGCTGGAGGAACGCATCATCAGGTCGAGCTTTGTGTAATAGTCTCCCTCGCTGGCGATGATGGGTTCTAACTTGACTTTGATATTAGGGTTAGCCGCCTCAACACGCTGTTTCACTGCTGTCCACCACGCCTGTTCGGGATAGGGTGGAGGGCCAAACTGCTGAAAGGCGACAGTAATAGTGACCGGTCCGTTGCTATTGCTAGTAGAAGGACCTCCGCAAGCCTGCAACACAGTTGCTACGCAGAAAAGCACGACGATAAAGGAAAGTGGGAAGTAACCCAAGCTTTTCAATAGCCTGCGCATAACGCATCTCCTTGTTGATCGTTCAGGACAGCCTGTCCTCACGTCTTTGTCGGTCAACATCAGTGTGTACAATGAACTTCGTCACTGGCAAACAATCAGGAAAACTAGACGGAAGTAATGCGGTGGTCAGATAAGAGTGCGGGATTGTAGTTTTCCGGCTGCACCTCCTCTCGGCGATGATTGGCGCGCTTACCACAAATATCATAGGGTAAGTATGAGATAAAAGAAGAAGTTTGTCAATTCAACTCTCAGCAATGATTGCTACATCGATGCGACCGCTGCTGACTGCTACAGGCCGCTGTGGGTGGTTGGGGCTGCTAGAGGGTAACAGTGGACATGAAAAGGCCCCTGTCATCCGCTCTATACCTGTATACAGAGTGGGTGCAACGCTGCTGATCGTCAATGTACATTGAGCCTCTGGTCTCAAGGAGAGGTCCCAGGATGCCGACTGCTGGAAAAAATTGATGCGCACATCGCCACCGTTAATGCTCTCTGAGAGCGTGTAGGTACCAGGGCCGTGGTACCCGAAGAAGGCTAAGTAGATAGACATGCCTGCCTCTGCTACGTCGATAGTGAATTCTCGATACCCATGACGAAGCTTAGAGGTGGGTTGGGAAGCATGAATCATGTATGTGCCTGACACTCCACCATGCAGTGTGAAATTGACGGTACTCATTTCGTTCGATACGGTTGCAATATCTGTAGGGAATGGACTGCCAGTTTCTAACGGCCCAGTTTTTGCAGGCGTTTTTGGCACCACCCCTGGACTGCTACTCGCATTACCACATCCGGTCAGCAGAACAAGCAGCACTACCCCCGTTGACATAAGCCAATGGCATCCCCGCCTATGCATGGTTGCTCCCCCCGCTGGAAGAATTATTCAGCCCGTTAGAGACTCCTGCCCGGGAAAATCTCCTGTTTTCATTACCTGCCATCACTGGCTATTATACGTTCTGCTCACCGCAATGTCTAATACTGTAGTTAGGGAAGTATTGAAAATGCTTCCCTAATAATCCTCTTGTTTCCCCTTTGCGCTTTCCATCTTTTCTTTTCTATAAGAGAAGAGAAATTCCGTATGAAAACGTCTATTGACTAGCATATCACCTATTGAATAGTGTATAATTCCATTATGGAAGATACAGTGCCGCTTATTGAGGGAAAACGTCCCTATCACTCGCTAGCACGTCAACGCCAGGCAGAAGAGACGCGTCGGCGCATCCTGGCTGCAACTCGTGAGTTGTTTGCAACGAGAGGCTATGCAGGCACAACGCTGGAGGCTATCGCCGAGATCGCTGAAGTTTCGCCAAAAACGGTTTCAGCGGTGTTTGGTTCCAAGCGCGCGATTCTCGCCGAGCTAATCAACCCTGACGCTTTTAGTGCGCAGGTCCAGCAACTCCTGGATGAACTTCGGGCTACACCAGAACCGTCGCAGCGGCTCTTGCTTGTCGCTCAAATTACTCGCCGGGCCTACGAGCCACTTGTCTCTGAGCTTGAATTGCTGCGAACTGCCGGGGCAGTGGCACCCGAACTGGCGGATCTGGCGCGGCAGATCGAGACAAGACGACGTGAGAACCAGTCCCGGCTGATTGCATATCTGCACGAGTGCCAGGCGCTGCGTCATGACCTCCCATTAGAGGAGGCCACTGACGCGCTGTGGGCGCTGACAAGCTATGAACTCTATCGGATGCTTGTGGTGGAACAACACTGGCCGCCAAAGCGCTATGAAACGTGGCTGGCGCAGCTCCTGATCCAGCACCTGCTGCAGCCCGGTGATGAATGAATGACCTGGCGAGTAAGATACGATGAAAGGAATTTTTTGTATGCTGGCAGAGAAAAATCAGTCACGGGATTACCCCTTTACGATCAGGCTCCTGATCGCGTGTGGCGTAATTGGCCCTCTGCTCCTCATTCTGATAATGCTGATCGAGGGTGCCACGCGCCCTGGCTATGATGCATGGCGTATGGCCGGAAGCGCGTTGAGTCTGAGCGACCAGGGGTGGATGCAGATCGCGAACTTCATCGTCAGCGGTCTTCTCATTCTCGGTTTCGCGGTTGGAGTCCGGCAAACTCTGCGCAGTGGCCGAGGTGCAACGTGGGGGCCGATCTTGCTTGCGATCGTTGGGATAGGTCTCATCGTTGCAGGGGTCTTTGTCACCGATCCAGCCTATGGATACCCACCAGGGACGCCGCCCGGTCCCGCCGTTCACACCACCCTACACGGGTCGATCCACTTCTTCATTGGTGGCGTCGCATTTTTCAGTTGTCTCCCAGCATCCTGTTTTGTCCTCGCACGACGCTTTGCCGGCGATCCTCAATGGAAGGGCTGGGCCGCTTCCTCTGTGGCTGCAGGCGTCCTCATGCTGGCTTTCTTCGTTGTTTACGCCGCTGTAGCAGCAAAGGTGCAGGGCGGACCGGCTGGCTTTCTTGAGCGCGTCTCGATTGGTATTGGGGTGGTTTGGATGGCTCTCTTTGCTCTCCGGCTTCTGCGGCAGATGCGCTTGCCTGTTTCTACAGCTAGCTCCGCATGAGGAGCAGATGTGAAAGTCGGCTCTTAGCCAGCCACAAGCAGTGCAATGATTAAACTGGCGAGATCGTTATCAAGTCGAGAAAGAGATTTCATCATGGACCTCTCTAACAAATCGAACCAGCAACGAGCTGCCGATCCTGTCTATCGCAAGCTCCACCGCACTTTCTTTGCGCTGTGCATTCTCCTGGCACTCTCGCCATGCTAAAGGTGAGAGGAGCATAACAAGGCACCAATACCATATTCAGTGAAGTATATATAAGTCAGGCCATGATCTGAGATGATATGATATGTACGAATGCTCTGATGGAATGCAATTCCAGCGGATTTAGTATGATACCCGTTAAGGTTTGTATAAATGATTATTGTCTAACGAGAGGTATATGAAGAGCGAAAAGCAAGTTAACAAGTCTATGGAGCGTACTGATAAGGGCAATAAATTGAAGAGCTGGTCAAAATTGCGTGTGCAAATGACCATCTCGTATGTGGGCGTATCCGTTGTCAGCGCTCTGCTGGTGGAGCTGCTGCTCGCCATGATCTTCTTCTTTGTGCTGCTGCGCTTACCTTTCGCGGATCAGAATATGATAGATACGGCCAACCAGGCTGCGCAGAATTATGCGTGGGAAGCGGCTGTGCAGGCCGGAGGGACGGCACTTGACCCTCGCACCACATTTCAGCCCGGTCAAGCCTCTTCACTTACTTTGCCAGCAGCAAACAAAAATTTTGATCCCAAAACGGTAGCCTTAGCGCTGCTCATTGCACCCAACGGACAGGTGCTTGCCAGTTCTGACCCGGTGCATTTCCCGATCTCGTCATCTGCCGCCCAAAAGCTGCCCGCACAGGCACAGATCATTCGCAATGCGTTGGCCGGGAAATCAGGAAATACAGTAGAAGATACCTCGCAAGGCCACGTTGCATCCGTTGTCCAGCCAGTATTGGGCAAGGAGCAACGACCAATCGGGGCGATTTATGTACAGTTGCAGCCACAAACAATTGGAGGAGGAAGCATCTTCTCGGTTGTGGGCGTGCTGCTCTTTACTGCCATGTTCTGGCTCATCATCACGGCTCCCATCGGCGCGGTCTTTGGCGCGCTGACGACGCGGCCTCTGGTAAAACGACTTCAGCGGTTGGTGAAGGCGACGGGGCAGTTCGCATCGGGCGACTATTCGCAGCGTGTCAGGGTCAGCAGGAAAGACGAAATCGGGCAACTGGAGTCGCAATTCAATACGATGGCGCAGCAACTGGTCGAGAGTATCGCACAGCAAAAGCTCCTGATAGAGCAGCAGACGCGCCTTGAAGAACGCACTCGCATCGAGCAGGAATTGCGCACGGCTCAATACATTCAACGCTCATTGCTGCCAGCAGAAGTACCGCTCCTGCCGGGGTGGCAACTGATGCCCGTCTATCGCCCGGCGCGCGAGGTGGGCGGCGATTTTTACGATTTCCTGCCCTTTGAAGATGGTCGGCTGGGCATCGTCATCGGCGATGCCACCGATAAAGGCGTATCTGCGGCCCTGCTGATGGCAACCACCTGCACCATGCTGCGTACCGCCGCGCAGGGAAGCGTCTCACCGGACGAAGTCCTGGCGCGGGTGAACGAGCTGCTCGCGGCTACCATTCCCACCGGCATGTTTGTCACCTGCTTCTATGCCATACTGAATCCAGCTAATGGGTGTCTGCTCTATGCTAATGCCGGACATGACCTGCCATTCTGGCGGCACAGCAGCGGTGTCAGCGAACTGAAGGCGACCGGGATGCCGCTGGGCATGATGCCGGGTTCGCGCTACGACGTGCAGGAAGCTACGGTAGAGCCGGGAGACAGCCTGCTTTTCTATAGCGATGGCCTGGTGGAGGCGCATAACGCAGAGCGCGCTATGTTCGGTTTCCCGCGTCTCATGGCGCTGATGGAAACTCATGTGGGAGGTATAGAGCTTGTTGATTTCCTGCTTTGCGAACTGGCGAGCTTTACGGGGGAGCACGTGGAACAGGAAGATGATGTAACGTTGATGGCCGTCCACCGCGCTGCTGCCAACGGTGCAGGGAATTCAGGCTAGAAGGGAAGGCGCATTGGCTACGACATCCGACGATGAGCTGCTCTACTTCTGGGCCTTTGGCGACCTGCACTACCATACGCCGCAGCAGTGGCGCGCGTACCACGCGCAGCGGCTCGCGCCCATGTTTCGCGATCTACGGGCGCTCTGGTCGCAGGAAGGCACACCGGCTTTCTGTGTGTCGCCGGGTGATATTGTCGAAACAGCCACGCTCGAAAACTACCGGTTGGCGCGGCAGGATTTGACCGCGCACCTTGGTGATATTCCTTTCTACCCTGGATTGGGCAACCACGAATTGTGGGTAGAAGACGAGGACGAGGATGATCTTGACCAGTTTATCAATCGTTATGTTACCTTCTGGGGGAAACCCACCCATTACTACTGGGTTGAGGGTGAAGTGCTGTGCGTGATGCTCGATCCCACCGGGTACCCTGAGCCGCGCTTTTCACACGATACGCTCGCCTTTCTCAAGACAGCGCTGGCAAAGCATCCCGCCCATATCGCGGTGATCTTTGCCCACTGCTCCCTTTATAATACCGTGCTGGACCGGCACCCTGAACAAAAGCGCGATTATCACTCGCTGCTGCCATTTTTCTTTATTCAAAACTCCGACGAGGTGCGGGCAGCGCTGGCGCAGCACCGCAATGCTTGCCTGTATATCAGCGGGCATACGCATTCCGGCTGGCAGGCTCCCAACCTCTTGCAGACTGAACAAACAGGGCAGCACCCGGTAACATACATCAACCTGATGTCACCCTGGTTCACCGGTTATGAAAAAGAGCCGCGCCGCAACGCCGAATCTAACAGCTTTGAATTTTTCATCGACGAGCCTGACCTGGTAGTCTCGTTCGCCTTTCACGTCTATCGAAACTATGTGACCGTGCGACTCCGTAATCATAGAGAGGGCCATTGGATGGCTCAATGGCGTGTGCCACTCTAAATGTATAAGGAGTCGATCAATGTCACTACTACGAACACTTGGACAACTCTCTCTTTCGAGCATCTTCATTACCGGCGGCTCGCAGGCGTTTCTGGTGCCGGGCAATCGCGTCAAAACTGTCGCCAAAGCTGGACTTCCAGAACCTGAAATGATGGTCGTAATCAACGGGGCTGTGATGGTGATTGGCGGAACGCTGCTCGCCCTGGATATTGCACCGAAACTGACCGCCTCAGCTTTGATCGGATCGCTGGTACCAACTACACTGGTTGGTCATGCTTTCTGGAAAGAAGAGAGCGAGGCGGCTTGCAAAGCGCAACAAACACAGTTCATGAAAAACCTCAGCCTGATCGGTGGTCTGCTGCTTGTGCTGGCGGAAAAATAGTGATTTACTAGGGTAGAGCTTGTTTCAAGCTAATAACTCGTAGATCACATTTGGAAAGAAGATTGAGCGTGAGCGAACAGCAGCAAGAACAGAACAAGGTAGCAGTAGTTATCGTAGCGCATCCCGACGACGCGGAATTTGCCGCCGCCGGTACAGTGGCGAAGTGGGTTGAAGAGGGTTGGGACGCCTACTACGTGATATGCACAGACGCGGCGGGCGGCGGCCCCGATGAAGCCACCGACGTTGGCCCCGCGGCGCGCCAGAAGATGACCGAGACGCGCAAACGCGAGCAGCGAGCGGCTGGCGCGGTACTGGGGCTGAAAGATGTCATCTTCCTCGACTATCCCGACGGGCTATTGCAGCCCACCATCGAATTACGGCGCGATATCGTGCGCGTGCTGCGCAAATATCGCCCGGCGCGCGTGATCTGCCAGTCGCCGGAACGAACGTGGGAACCATTTATGGCGATTGGCCGCTATCATCCCGATCACCTGGCAGCCGGTCAGGCCACCATAATGGCGCTGTACCCGGCCTCGCAGAACCCCTGGGACTTTCCCGAACTTCTGGATGAGGGGCTGAAACCGCACAAGGTGAAAGAAGTCTACATCTCCGGCGCGCCGAATGTGAACTTCTTTGTCGATATTACTTCGACCATGGATAAGAAAATCGAGGCCCTCATGTGTCACGAGAGCCAGTTTATTGGCCGCACCGAGGAACTGGCGAAAATGATGCGCTCGCGCGTGGCCGATCTCGGCAAGAAATACTGGGTCGAGTACGCCGAGGAATTTCATCGCACCGAAAACCGCTAGTAGTGGGAGAGAAACCGCATAGGGTAGGGGCGGGGCTTGTCCCCGCCCTGGCTTATGCTGATTCCTCTTGCTTTTGGCGCGCACTATATGACATACTATGCGTAGAGACCTTCGGGGCAGGGTGCAATTCCCGACCGGCGGTAAGGTGCGTTTATGTTCACGTTCACCAAGCCCGCGAGCCGCTTTGTTGCCATGTTATAGCGATTGGCAACTGTGCGGCAGATTCGGTGCAAAGCCGAAGCCGACGGTACAGTCCGGATGGGAGAAGGTTTAGCATACAGGCGGATTCCTTATACCCTGTCGCGCCGAAGCGGCAGGGTAGATGGTCTATCTCTTCTAGAGAAGGGGCAGACCGTACTCCGTATTGCTCTCCTTTTGTCTCCCTCACAAGCCTCCCAGGATCAGTTGAATTGACCGTTCTTTTTACCTTTTGGCATTGGAAAGGCGGTCAGTAGTTAAAACTGAGGGAAGTTAATGAGTGTAAAGACGACTCTTCAAGAAAGACTGGCGCCGGACAACGACCGGATAGAGCCAGTAGACGGCGGGCCAGGCAGCGCGCGCGCGCCCGTCGTACCGCGCGGCCAGGCAACGCAGGCCGTAATGCAGCGCGTGCTGTCGATTGCTCCACCAGTGCTGCTCGCCCTTGTCCTGCTGGCGGGCTGGTTCGTGGCTTACGGGCATGTCAGCAAGCTGTACTTACCCGCGCCCGGCGATGTTTTTGCCACCTTAACCAGTGGTATCGCTTCAGGGTTGTTTCTCAGCAATGCGCTGGTGACAATCGAAGAAAGCTTGCTGGGATTCGTGCTGGCGCTGGTGATCGCCTTGCCCATGGGGTACGGCATCGCTAAATCGCGCCTTTTCGCCGCCACCGTCCAGCCGTACCTGGCCGCGGGACAGGCTATCCCGGCCATTGTGATCTTCCCACTACTGATCCTGTGGTTCGGCTATGGCCTGTTTCCCATTGTCATCCTGTGTACGCTGGTGGTGCTGTTTCCGATGGTGATTACCACCGCGCTGGGATTCCAGACCATCGATCACAGCCTGGTTGATGCCGCGCGCGTCGAAGGCGCGTCGGCCTGGCCGATGTTTGCCAGCATCGAGTTCCCACTGGCCTTGCCTGCTATCATGGCCGCGATACGCACCGGACTCACGCTTTCAATCGTGGGGGCCATCGTCGGCGAATTTATCAACCAGGGAGATCATGGGCTTGGCTCGCTGGTGCTCTCGGCGGGAAACCAGTACGATAGCGCGTTGTTATTCGCGACCCTGTTTGTCCTGGCTCTCATGGCAGCGCTGTATTACGGCTTCGCATGGGCGCTGACAAAACTGGCGAACAGCATTTACTAACTCATACATACTCACAAATAGGAGAGATATACCGATGCAAACCCGTCATCGTTTACCCTTTTGCGCGTCCCTGTTCATGCTGGTGGCCCTGTTGTCATTCACGCTGGCCGCGTGTAGTAGTGCGAATCCAACCCCAAGCGGGAGCAGTACCCCGACGCCAACATCAGGCCACTTGACCGACGTGTCCATCGCCTTTGGCTACATCCCGGACATTCAGTTCTCGCCTTTTTACGTTGCGCAGAGCAAAGGCTATTACAAAGCTGCCGGGCTAAATGTGACCTTTCATCATGGTTTTGTGAACGACCTGATCGGCTCACTGGTGCTTGGTCATGATACCTTCGTCTTTGCTACCGGCGATGAAGAACTGGTAGCGCGCAGCAAAAACCTGCCGGTGGTCAACGTGGCTACCATCTACCAGCGCTACCCCGTCAGCCTGATCGTACCGGCAAACTCGTCTATTCGCACCCTGGCCGACATCAAAGGGCATACCATCGGTGAGCCTGGGCAGTTTGGCGCAACCTATGTGGGGCTGCTGGCCCTGCTGAACTCCGCGCACCTGTCATTTTCCGATGTGCATGTCTCGTCCATCGGCTTCACGCAGGTTAATGCCCTGCTTGCGCATCGCTTCGACGCGGTGGTGGGCTACTCCAACAACGAGCCGCTGCAACTGCAAAAGCAGGGACTGGCGGTGCGCACCTTTAACGTTTCCGACTATCAACCCCTGGTTTCCAATGGTCTGATTACCACCGAGGATACCCTGCATAACTCGCCGCAGGTAGTCAAAGCCTTTGTGAAGGCCACGCTGCAAGGTTTGCGCGATGTGATCGCCGCTCCCGCCGCAGCCATTTCGATCAGCCAGAACTATATTCCTGGCTTGAACGTGGCTAACGCAACGACTGTGTTGCAGGCGACCATCCCCATCTGGCAGGGAAGCGGGCAGAACGCGCCAGGGTTTAACGATAGTGCGACCTGGCAGTCGATGACGCAATTCCTGGTGGCTATGAAGATCATCCCACCTGTAGCGGACGTTTCACAAGCCTATACCAACGCGGAGTTGCCATAAAGGGCATTCTATGATTGAAAGCGACTGAGCTGTATTGTATCATTGAGTCAGGACTGATCTCCTGCTTGAACTTTCGTCCCCTGTTCGTTTGTACTTGGAGGACAATATGAGGCGTCCACTTGGAGTCACCATCATCTCGATCCTGCTGGGTATTAATGGCGTGTTGTTGATTATTGTCGGACTTACTGCGGTGCTGGCAGGAGGAGTGACGGGGGCTGGCTTTATCTTCTTCGTCGGCTGGATTCCCCTCGTCTTCGGCATTCTTTCACTGATTCTGGCCTGGGGCCTGTGGAATCTGCGGCCCTGGGCGTTCTGGACGGCGGTGATACTGGAAGCGCTCAGTGTCATCAATGACATCTTCGGCCTGACAAATAATGGCTCGCGGCATATCGGCGATTTGATCATTTCGCTGATTATCCTGCTGTACCTGCTGTTGGACCGCAACGTGCGCGCCGCTTTTCGTACCTGATGGCCAGGTCTACAGTATCAATTGCAGATTGCTCGCTAACGCCTGAGGAGTAAGCTGCTGCAACACTTTGCTCTTGACCAAGCCATTTCGGTCGATGAAAATGGTATCCGGTAAAGAGGTAATGCCGTATTTAGAAGCAGCCGACCCATTTGTATCTAGCACAGCCTGATAGGTGATATTATTTTGCTGCAAAAAGCTTGTAGCGGCGCTGTTTGATTCCTGAAAGTCAATTCCCAGAAAGATAACGTTTTTTCCCTGTGCCTGCATCCGCTTCCAGGTACTTTCGAGTAGCGGCAGCTCTTCCTGACACGGCGCGCACCACGATGCCCAGAAATTCAAGACAACCGCTTTGCCCTTAAAATCCGCAAGCGAGAGTGCGCTCTTTCCGGTAGTAGGGCCCAGCATCGCCAGCGAAAAATTCGGGGCGGGATGGCCGACAAGAGGGTCCGGCGTCGTTTTGAATACTGGCGTCAGCAGTTGTGTCACGAGAAATGCGAGTAATCCCACATTGAACAGGCTCACCACGCAAAATAGAAGCATTTTGCGCCTGCGTTTATGCTTACGTGCTGGCTCTTGAACGAGCGCATTTTCAGCAAGTTCTGACATGAAGCAGTCCGTTTCACCATGAACATCGTTTTTTATGATACCAGAATGAGTATAGGATAATTATTAAGCGGATGCTTGAGAGTGTCAAGTCCCATTTACATTTGACCAGGGCGATTGAAGAGTCGAGGGAAGTACACCGGACGCCCACGAGGGGCGTCCGGCTCTTTGCGAAAGCAGGCTTAGAGGCGCTTATGATGCGAATGTTGACCGGGGAGCCTCTGCTGGAAGTATCTCACTGAGAGCCAGAGGAGGCCCACTAGAATCACTCCTGCAAGTGTCAGCGAGAGAAAGAGCAAGAGATTACCGGCGGGTGTCGCCGCTGATGACGAAGTGGTTGTCTGCTGCGAGGTGGATGGAGGACTATTGACAGGCGGGTAGAGTCCGGTAATGATGAAGTGCGGCGTTCCACCGACCGCGATGCTGGCGACTGCGCTTCGTCCAGGAACGTCGATCATCAGCACCTGGCCGTTGGAGAGTGCCACGAAGCCGAACTGCCCATCGCTGGTGATGGCAACCGACTGCGGGGAGCTGCTCAGATGGATAACCCGCGCCGGTTCCCGCAGCAGCGTATTTGTAGTAGCTATGACGGGAGTGAGAACGTCCAGCAGGTTGTGCTGCCGGTCAGGCACATACACTTCGCCGGTGGCAGCGTTATAATCCATCGGGCCAAATTGTCCCCCACTGAGCAGAGTACGCACAAGTCGCCGCGTGTTCAGGTCAACAGCGACAACGCTCCCCTGGCGGGTGGTAACATAGGCAGTAAAGCCGCCTGGAATGCTGATATATTGAGGCCCACCGGCAACAGGCACAGAGCCGAGCAGGTGCCCGTTCACTTCATAGACCGTCAGTGAGGTGGTTCCGGTAATCCAGAGTTGATTGGGCGTCTGGGGCGTGGCGTCAGCTGCGGTCGAGGCAGTCACTGCTATGCCGTAGACGGGTTGATGCGTCTCGAAGGTGCGTTGAACCGCGCAGGTCTCAGGATTTAGCGCACGCACGCTCGTATCCCCCTGGCCCGCGACGTACAAAACCGTCGCATCGAGGCTGAGCGCCAGCAGAGACGGTTGACCTGGAAGTGTCGCTGTGCAGAGCGTCTTGCCTGTTTTAGCGGCGATTACTGCAACCCGTCCCAACGTCGGCTGCGTGACGTACAGCGCGTGCCCATCGAGGCTCAGCAGGATAGTGCGCGGGTTGCCAGCGACGGCAATTGTTCCGGTAACACGCTGCTGCGCGATATCGATGATGCTGATGCCCGGAGCTGCTCCCGCTACATAGGCGAGTTGAGGAGCGCCCCCATCAGCTTGAGCCGTCGAAGAGAACAGCCCTGTGAACAAGAACAGCATGACTGGCAAGCAGCAACGATACCAGTATGTGCGTAAGATCGAGTTCAAAGTCATGTTCTTCCTGAAACGTTTCCTGGATGACCTGCGTATGGTACAATATTATAATTGACGGCCATATGTAAAGCGAGCATCGAGACCTCTTTCCTACAAACAATACCCGGCAATGCGACCGAAAAGCCCGATGAGAACTAGTGATGATACCAGGAGAAGATGAAACGGTCGCCACCAGGCGAATGACGAGAAGAGGATGGCAACGGTTCAAACCCATACGCTGTGCGATCTGCACAGGCTATATCTGGCTGCGTCCCATTGCGCTCAAAGAGCCGGTTGAAGCGCCAGAGCCACGCCATGAATGGGTACTCTGCTCATACTGTCATAAAGCGCTGCTCAACGAAATGCGCCGTTCCTCCCTGTCTTCGCCAGTACGCCTGCGCGTTGCTATTGGTCTTGTGGCTGCCGAACGCTCTCCCTATACGTATCAAATGCCCGAACAACAGGCCTTCCAGCGAGAATTTACCTGGTTCGTGTGGGCGCTGGTCCTGTTTACCTTTTTTCACCTGTTCATCTTTGTCATTTTGTTCGCGGTACCCAGATAAAACCATCCCAAATTGACCCTTTGCCTGCGCTCAACAGATTCTGCCCGGTCTACTAACACGCTTCAGGGGATCTTTCTCGGTATTTTTATGAGAACTTTTCATGTTTGTCATATTGTTCACTTGATTTTTTCCCTCCAGGTGGTATACAGTCTGAAGAGAGCTTGTTTCTTTCTCCCGAAGATAATCACAAAACCCCTGGGAGGCGAAGTGATAGGCTTAGCCGTCCATCGAGACCGTTACGATGGAGCAACGCGAGTCTAATCGCTCTGTGAAACAAAAGCCAGCTGCACCGAGAAAGGAGACTACCGCCAACGAAGGTGGAGGAAGCCAGCGAGGAACTCGTTTGATATACCTGGTCTTTCTCTCATATAAATCGAATTGGGTGGATGTTCCTATTTTCAACATAAAACAGCGAGACATCTCACCCAAACAATGCACGAGACCTACTCATTAGCTGACAGAAGGTAGATGAGCGCACCTTCTGGTTTTCCGCTTTCAATTTACAGACTAAGGAGAACTGCATTGAAACCACGTTCATCAGGATTTTATATCGGCATCATTGTGTCGATTATCTTGGGTTTTGGCATAGTAGCCGGGATCGCGCTGGGACTGCGATCAGACGCAGGACTCGGTTCCGAATCCGGTGTGCTTCAAGCGACCAAAACAGGACCGAACAGCGCGACACTCAATCTCGCTACCTATCCCGACTCTCATGTTTGCCATCCTGACAACAGCCCAGAGCAAGCCATCTGGGTGACCTATTGCGCAGGCAATAACGGTGTCGTCAATCAAATCGAACTACCGCCGAACAGCCTCATCACTGTGAACATTAGTCAATACGACTCTGGCACCGCCTTGATCAACGATTACTTTGCACAGGTGCGGGGTACATCAGCAACGCTCGATGGGAAGCCCTTTAGTAATATCAGTGATGTCAGTCAGATCAGCAAAACCACAACCGGCCACACGTTCTCCAGCGATCCGGGCCACACGTTCACTATCCAATCCGTACCCGACTCGTCAAACCCTATCTTCGTCAGTGTCCCTCTTATTGGAGTTAGTTCCACCGCTCCCGCAAGTGTCAACGTTAACGGCAACATGTATCCGATGCCCAATGTCATTTCCTTCCAGTTCCGCACGGGACCAGCTGGCATGACCTACCTGTGGCATTGCTATGACCCCTGTGGGGACACTCAGTATGGTCGCAATCCTCCCTTTGGTTTCAGCGGCCCAATGTGGACCCTCGGATACATGGCGGGAACTATGACTGTCACCAATTATTAAGGGGGGCAAGATGTCTGAAGCTAACATCGAAGGAAATGCCGGCAGTACCTCGCCGGCAGTCCAGGAACCAGATCATTTTCGTCGTGTAATGACTGCCTGGGTGGTGTTCTCTATTGTTGGGATTGTGATCTGGGCTTTCCTGGCCCCGGTTATTCTCCCGCAGGGAGCAAGCAATCTTGAAGGTATCGATGACTTCACCATTACTTTACTGACAGCCCTGGCCATACCGGTGGCTATGTTCGTTTTTGTCTTCCTCGCCTACAGCCTGCTCTTCTTCAGGACAAATGACAGGCCCACGGAGGATGCCGTACCTTTAAAGCCCAGGCCAGGACTCCAAATCGGATGGTTAGGGATCACAAGTCTTCTCTGTCTCTTTCTTTTCATCTATGGAATGGTTGCCTTCTACCAGGAAACCTCCGCAGCTCCAACCCCTAACACCTTGATTGTGCGGGTAACCGCCCAGCAGTGGTTGTGGAGCTTTGATTACCCCCAGTATAGTATCTCCAGCCAGAGCCAGGTAATTGAACTGCCGGTGAATCGTCCGGTGCAGTTCATTGTCACTTCGGAAGATGTGCTGCACGGATTTTCCATCCGCGCCCTGGGGGTTCGCATCGATGCGAACCCGGGGGAAATGACCTCCACGCCAGTCGTAACACCGACGGCAATAGGAAACTATACGGTGAACTGTGTGGAATTGTGCGGCCTCTTACATTCATATATGTGGGAGGCAGTAAACGTGGTTGATCAATCGTCGTTCAATTCCTGGATAACTAGCCAAGGAGGTCACCCGTGAGTGAAAATGTAATGACCGAAACCACAACCGGAGCCGGGCGTCCAAGCCTCAGACAACAGCTTTTCCCGAGTATGGTTTCCGGGATTATAGTTGGCGTTATAGGCGCTGCTGTACTTGGCATAATTGTGGGTGTTGCGACGCAGGGCAAGAACCCGGATGCGACTGTTGCGGCTATCTACACAGGCTGGGTAATCTTCTTCTTTGTGGGTATTGGAGCCTTCGGCGATGTCTTGAAGTGGGGTTTTGCGCGCCGGGAACCAACCCATGCCGAAGAGCAACAGTTGGCAGGCAAAGGTGGGGGACTCTGGCGCTACTTCCGCTGGACCACCGACCACAAAGTGGTCGGGATGCAATACCTGGCCACAGCGCTTTTCCTCTTTTTCGTAGGCTCAATGGGAGCCTTCATGATCCGACTTGAGCAGTCAAGGCCCGGCGCAATCTTCTTCCCCCCCTCCACGTACAACACCATTGTGGGCATGCATGGGATTATCATGATTGTCGCATCAGTGATTATGGTCTCCGGTCCCTTTGGCAACTTCGTCGTCCCCATCATGATTGGGGCGCGTGACATGGCGTTTCCCAGGCTCAACGCACTGAGCTACTGGCTGCTTTTCGTCGACATTCCCATCATCATTACCACAATCTTCCTTGGCGGATTCCAGACCGGCTGGACTGGCTACGCGCCGCTTGCGGTTCAGGAGTTAACGCCAGGGATGGATGCTTACTGCTTCTTCATCATCATCTTTGCCATCTCAACCACTGTGGGAGCCATGAATCTAATCACTACTGTGCTTGTACTGCGCACGAGGGGCATGACCTGGGGACGACTGCCGATCCTCGTATGGGGCGTGTTACTCTCGGTAGTGCTGAGTTTAATGGCGTTCCCTTTTTTCATGATATCTCAGATAATGGTTGTGATGGACCGCATCTTCCAGACATCCTTCTTTGAAGCCGCCTACGGCGGGAATAACTGGGTGTACGAGCACCTGTTCTGGTTCTTTGGACATCCCGAGGTGTATGTGATTCTCCTGCCGGCGCTGGCAATTGCTGCTGAGGTAACCGCCGTTTTTTCCCGCAAGGGCATCTTTGGCCGTCGCATGTTGGTTGGCAGCCTGGTCACGATTTCTATCCTGAGCGCTATCGTGTGGGGGCATCACCTGTATTTCAGTGGCTCGAACACTCCACTGGATGCTCCGTTCATGTTGGATACAGAGCTCATTTCAATTCCTACCGGTTTCTTCTTCCTGGCGATGATTGGTACGTTCTGGCGCGGGAAGATCTGGGTCACCGTCCCAATATTGTTCGTAGTGGGCGTGCTGATAAACTTCGTCATAGGAGGTATTACCGGCATCTACCTGGCCGATCTGCCTACTGATGAAATCTTGCACGGCGGCATGTTTGTCACGGCGCACTTCCATTTCACGCTCGTCGGGACAGCGGTCTTCGGGTTTTTTGCTGGCGTCTACTACTGGTTCCCAAAAATGGTGGGGAAGCAGCTCAACCCATTCCTGGGACGGCTCCATTTCTGGCTGTTTATGATCGGTTTTAATGGGACGTTCCTGTCGCTGTTCTATGCGGGCCTGATAGGAGAACCGCGCTGGTCGGCGAATATTGCCCCCCCGTTCGTTACTCCCAACACGATTGCCAGTCTGTTTGCCATTCTGATCGCGGCATCCGTGTTTGTTATGGTCTACAACGTGATTATCACGCTCAGGAGTGGTGAGCCTGCCCTTGCTAACCCATGGGGGGGCAAGACGCTTGAGTGGACTGTGCCAACACCGGTACCGCTTGAGAATTTTGAAGAGCTACCCGTGGTGACTTCAACACCCTACGACTACGGAACGCCGGTGTCGCACCCGTCCGATGTGGAGGGTAGTCTGGAAGAACAGCTATCGCTACAGCCACGGACACCACCACAACCACAACCAGAAAGTTGATAGCACTGGAGGAGATAGACGATGAGTTCAACCATAGTAGAGCACGCACACGAACTTGAGCCGCACATTCGCGTTGGGAGAGCGCGAGCAGCGGTGATCATGTTCATTATATCGGATCTTTTGTCTGTGTCCGCCATCATGGCCGGCGGTAGCTACCTGAGCGCACTCAATACGGAGAACCAGTTCAGGATTGCGGGGGATCATCCTCCCGTACTCCTTCCGGGACTGCTGGTGGCTATTGTACTGGCGCTGAGTGGACTCTCCTACTACTGGTGGGCGCGAAGAGCGCGTCAGTTCGGGGAGACCGGCCCTTCGGCGTTCTTCATGCTGGCCCTGCTCTTCATGGTCCTGGCGCTGGCCGGTCAAACCTGGGTAAACCTGAGCCTGGGATATACTAGCACCCCCTTCCACTCCTACGAAAGTGTTCTCATGCTGATTACCTGGTTTACCTGGGTCCACTTCCTGCTGACGGCGATTATCGGCATCCTCCTCTTAGGGCGGATACTGCGCGGCAGATTAGCCGGGTTTGGATTCATCGCCGAGGTAACAGGGTACTGGTGGTTCTACACAGTGCTTGCCAGCCTGCTCTTGTGGGTAGTCAGTTTGATTATTTAAAGGGAGTTGCTGTATGAGCATCTGGGTTGATGCAAATGGGTGGCCTGTACCACCCATCGTGCTGCTTGGATGCCTTGTTGCGGAAATCCTGTACTTCCGTGGATGGTTTGTATTCGTAAAAGAAGAGCGGGACAAAGAAACTGCCGGGACCAGAGCTGCTTTACCCTTGAGCAGTTCCGAATCCGGTACGATTGCCTGGGATAGCTGGCTACTAAGAGGCGTCTATTTTTTTACCGCCATCCTGATAGCTCTTGTCGGAGATTCTGCCCCTGTTGACTTTTTCTCCGGTCGGCTCTTCTGGGTGCATATGGTCCAGCACCTGTTCTTGCTGGTCGTCATCGCTCCGCTGCTGGTGGCCTCGGCTCCGCTGCTTCCGATGTGGTATGGATTGCCGGGGTGGGCCAGGAGGCTGCTCGGAACGCTGGCACGGCTGCAAGCGGGAAAAGCGCTCTACCAGGTTGGTCACTGGCTGCGGCAGCCTGTCGTTTCGTGCGTGCTCCTGATGGCCGGAATGTGGGCGTGGCACTGGCCCGCGCTCTACGATCTTGCCTTGACGAACGAGATCATCCACGACTGGTGCGAGCATCTGACGTTTATCGCGGTCAGTATCCTCTTCTGGACACAGGTGATACCCTCGCCTCCTCTCTCCCCGCGAGTGGGATACATTGGACGCCTGGGATGCCTGGGATTCGCAATTATGCAAAATGTTGTGCTGGCAGTGCTGCTTGGATTTTCTCAGGCAGCGCTCTACGCTCCTTACGCCCACCTGGTAATGGCACCCGGTGGTTTCACCGCCTTGCAGGACCAGCAACTGGGAGCGGGCATCATGTGGACATTCGGTGATGTTCCTTTTTTGCTCGCCATTGGCGCTCTCATTCAACAATGGCTTGCCGGGCAGTCGGACAGCGATCAAACCACGCCACAATCCGAAACGGCGAGCGCCACTCCTAAAGAGCAGGTAATACCGTAACGGGAATCGATTCAACCATATCTCTGGTGAAAGGAATAGACTATGCGGCATCCAGCAGGTATACACAAACTGGCTCTCGCTGCATTGATCGCCACTTCGCTGCTGGTGGTTATCGCCGGGTCTTTCTGGGCTACCCGGTTGATTGCACTGCGTCGTGCCCAGACAACTACACCAACGCAGGCAGCTAACAGCGCGCTGCTCGGTTTTCCCATGAAGGGCGACCTGGCCCCCGATTTCAACCTGGTAGACCAGTTCGGTCATCCAGTGGCCTTATCCTCCCTGCGCGGTCACGAGGTCGTGCTGGCTTTCATCGACTCGCGCTGCACGAGCATCTGCCCACTGACCGCGAATATTATGTATGATGCGAAGGCGCAACTGGGAGCATCTGCTGCCAGCCGCGTCACGCTGGTCGCCGTCAATGCCAATCCTACCGCGACCAGTATTGCAGCGGTGCAAGCCTGGTCCATCAATCACGGCATGTTGCACCAGTGGCTATTCCTCACGGGTAGCGCCCAACAACTGCAATCCGTCTATCATTCGTATGGTGTGTACGTGCAGGTTGATTCGAGCGGGAACGATGTACACGACCCGTCCATGTATATCATAGACGCCCAGGGACACGAGCGGCTCTTGTTCGAGACGCTCAACTCCAATAGTAAGCCCGATCTCAGCAGCGAAGAAAGCGGGCTGGTGATTGGAATGCGACAGTGGCTGCCGCAATCATAGTATTTATCATGCAATAGTCAGGAGTTCTCCTATGACGTTCATACGTCGCGTAGCATGGGTAGCAACCATTGTTACCTATTTTCTGATCGCGCTCGGTGGCACGGTTCTCGCCACAGGCTCTGGCCTGAGCTGCCCCGATTGGCCGTTTTGCTACGGCCAGGCATTCTACTCAGGGACTTATCACGTCTTCCTTGAGCAGTTCCACCGCTTCACCGCCGCCACTGTCAGCATCTTGATTGTGCTGCTGGTAATTGGTATCATCGTGTGGGCGCGCAAAGATCGCGCGCTGCTTCTCCTGGCGATTGCTGCTCCCGTGCTGCTGGCGGTGCAGATTGTGCTGGGCGGGCTGACGGTCCTCTGGAAGCTACCGCCGCAGATCATCATGGCGCACCTGGGTACGGCGCTGGCAATTCTCGCCGTCGTCATCACCATTGCCGTGCTGAGCAGCAAGCCCGCGCAGGGTAAAGAGCTACCTGCGAAAACGCGCAGGTTCGCGCAACTGGCGATCACCAATGCGCTGCTGGTCTACATCCTGATGTTGTTCGGTTCGTATGTCACCGGCAGCAGCGCCGCGCTGGCCTGTCCCGGCTGGCCGTTCTGCACTCCGGCTTCGTGGGCCGTCAGCAATCATCTCGCGAGTATCAATATCCTGCACCGCGTTTTCGCCGTCTTCGTTGGCCTTGTGACGCTCTGGACAGTCATCGCGGCCCTGCGCCGCTGGCGCGTCGCGCGCGAGCAAGCTATCGTCGGCCTGGTAGGTGGCATTCTCTTCATCTGGCAGGCCATCGTGGGCGGCCTGATTGTGCTGCTCAAGGAACCTGCCTTTGTGGCTGGCTTGCATCTGGCGCTCGCCGCCGCCGTCTGGGGGACGTTGGTGCTGCTGGCCGCGCTCGCCTCCCGGCAACTACGCGCCGCACCAGCACAGCAAGAAATCGAGGAGATGGAGCAGGCCGAGGCTGAAGCCAAAAAAGAGGTCGGCGTGGTGCGCCTGACCATCTCCAATTACGTCGATCTGATGAAGCCACACGTGACCGTGCTGCTGCTTGGCGTGACGCTGGCATCAATGGCAATTGCCGTGCAAGGCTTGCCCCCGTTCGCTCTTGTCATCCCGACGCTGCTGGGCGGCGCAATGGCGGCTGGCAGCGCCAACTGCATCAACTGTTATATCGACCGCGACATCGACCAGATCATGGGGCGCACGCAGCGCCGCTCGTTGCCCTCCGGGCGCGTGGAACCGCAGCAGGCCCTGATTTTTGGCATCCTCCTGGGCATTGCCTCGTTTATCTTGCTTTTTGCCTTCGTCAACCTGCTCAGCGCGGTGCTGGCCTTCTCCGCCATTCTCTTCTACGTCTTCGTGTACACGCTTGGTCTTAAACGCACCACGACGCAGAATATTGTGATTGGTGGCGCGGCTGGCGCTGTGCCGGTGCTGGTGGGCTGGGCAGCCATCACCAACAGCCTGAGCCTGCCGCCCGTCATGTTCTTCGCCATCATCTTCTTCTGGACGCCGCCGCACTTCTGGGCGCTGTCGCTGCTGATCCAGAAAGACTACGAGAAAGCCGGTATTCCCATGCTGCCGGTGGTCAAGGGCGAGGCGGAGACACGGCGGCAAATCCTGCTGTACTCGGTGTTCTTGCTGGCGCTCACCCTCGCGCTCTTCGTTATGGGCATCATGGGGTACTTCTACCTGGTTGGAGCGACGCTCCTGGGCGGTGGGCTGGTCTATTATGCCGTTCGCCTGTGGCGCGAGCAGTCTAAAAAGTGGGCGCGCACGCTTTTCTGGTACTCGAATATGTACCTGGCGGCGATCTTCGCCATCATGGTATTGGATAGGGTTATCCATTGACGTATCTGCTATAATGAGCGCAGAAAGTATACAGGTGACAGCATGACAACATTCTCTTTACACAACATGCCTATGGCAATGCGAAGCCGCACGAACCCATGCGGAGTGTTGCCCATGTCTTCTGCCACCTGAGAAGATCGACGAAGAACAAGGAGGGCCACCCCAAATGGGGCGGCCCTCCATTTTTTGTGCTGTTGAGCAATTGTTATCATTCGTGATGAAGGAGCATTTAACTATGACAGATTTGAACCCGCCCGCTACCAGGCCGCCCTGGTACGTGACAACGGCCATTCCATACGTCAACGGGAAACCGCATATTGGCTTCGCGCAGGAAACCATCCTGACCGACTCGCTCGCCCGTTATCACCGGCTTCAAGGCGAAGATGTCTGGTTTCTGACCGGCACCGACGAAAACGCTTTCAAAAACGTCCAGTCCGCCGAACAAGAGGGCATCCCGACCCGCGAACTGGTGGAGAGAAATGCTGCGCATTTCTACAACCTGCGCAGCGTGCTGAACCTGTCGTTCAACGATTTCATTCGCACCAGCGCTGAAGCCCGTCACCGGGCAGGCGTAGAGAAGCTGTGGAGAGCCTGCTACGAGAACGGTGATATCTACAAACGTCCCTATAGCGGATTGTATTGCTATGGCTGCGAGCAGTTCTATACCGAAAGCGAACTGGTCAATGGCCTGTGTCCCGAACATCTGACTGAGCCCACACTGATTGAAGAGGAAAACTACTTTTTTCGCCTCTCGCGCTACGCAGATCGATTGCAGAAACTCATCGCATCCGACCGGTTGCAAATCCTGCCGCAAAAACGCAAGAACGAGGTACTCAGCCTTATACGCGGCGGCCTGCTCGATTTCAGCATCTCGCGTTCGCAGACGCGCGCGCATGGCTGGGGCATTCCCGTACCCGGCGATCCTGACCAGGTGATCTACGTCTGGTACGATGCCCTGGGCAACTACATTACCGCCCTCGGCTATGCGGATGACGCGCCAACCTATGAACGTTACTGGGTACAAAACCCCCACAGGGTGCATGTGATCGGCAAGGGCGTGATCCGCTTCCACGCCGTCTACTGGCCTGCCATGCTGCTCTCGGCTCATGTGCCGTTGCCCACGAGTATCCTGGTGCATGACTACGTGACCCTCAATGGAGGCAAGATCAGTAAATCGCTGGGCAATACGGTTGATCCGGTCGAGCTGGTCGAGCGTTTTGGCACGGATGCCCTGCGTTACTACCTGTTACGAGAAATATCAACGACCGAAGATGGCGACTTCACCTTTGAACGATTTATGCACGCCTACAATAGCGACCTCGCCGACCAGCTCGGCAACCTGCTCAATCGCGTCGTCAGCATGGTTGGTCGCTACTATGATGGTATTGTACCCGCTCCCGGCCCTCTGGAGCAGATTGATCGAAGCCTGGTTGAGACGGCTCAAAGCCTGCCCGGACGCATAGACGCATCCCTGTCACGCTTCGCCCTCGACGAGTCGTTGGACGCCATCTGGAACCTCATCGGCGCGGCAAACAAGTACGTGGCCGATGTCGAACCCTGGACGCTGGCGAAGCTGCGTAAAAGCGAGGGAGAAGGTAGCTATGCCGGAGAGCGGTTACGTACTGTTCTGTATAACCTTGTGGAGGCATTGCGTCTGATAGCCTATCATTGCACCCCGTTTCTCCCGTCAACTGCTGAAGGGATTGCTAAACAACTGGGTATCAGCCTCTCCACGGGTGAGAATTCGCAAGATATCTCGCTGGCGGCAGAAGCATCGCAGTGGGGACGCTATCCCGCCGGAACGCGCTTGCAGCCCGGCGGGGTATTGTTTCCGAAGATTATGCTGGATACTTAGTGCTGTTTCTCTCTCGGTTGGTAGGTAAGGACCGCGACCCCGGAAGGATGCGTTTTGGTGTTGACCAGTTTCAGCTTGACCTGGTTCTTGATGTCTTGAAAAAGAGGCTTTCCGCTCCCTAAAATCACGGGATGGACTAAGACCTGATATTCATCGATCAAGCCGTGGTTGGTGAGGGTTTGCACAATGCTGGCGCTCCCGTAGATCACCATGTCGCGTCCCGGCTCCTGTTTCAGTTGCTGGATCTCTTCTGGAACGACCTCTTTTAGCAGCGTGGAGTTGTTCCATTCCACACTTTCAAGCGTCCTGGAGAACACAATTTTGCGCATGGCGTTCAATAGGCGGGCGTAAACTTTCTCGCCCTCGGAGGCATTGGGATTGTCAGGCACGTGGGGCCAGGAGCCTGCAAAACTTTGATACGTCACTCGTCCAAGCAAGAGCGTATCTGCCGAGCTGATCAGATCGGTCTCATAGATGCCCATCGCTTCATCGTAAATTTCCCCAATCCAATCCATTTCTCCGTTTGGGCCTGCGATATAGCCATCAAGAGTGACCCACGTGGTAGTAATAATTTTTCTCATGCTCTTCTCCTTAGCTATTATGGTTGATCAGATGGAGATATTATGACCCAGCCAAAGGGGTGTTGTCTTGTACAAAAACGGCATCTGCTCGGGGCGGCTTTTCTGAAGGAGCTGAGCAGGTGTTTGTCCGATGAGGCACTTCAGCGAGCGGGTCAGGTGTGGCTGATCGAAATAACCCGACTGCTCAACGGTGTCCAGGATCGAGACACCCTGCTGTAAGAGGTGTGTGGCGTAGCGGGCCCGTTCGATTTGACGAGCCGCGCTCTGCGTCAGCCCGGTCGCCCGTAGGAAACGACGCTGAATGGTGCGAAGGTCGCGGTCTTGCACCTGACCCTGTAATGCGGCATCGACGACCGCATCACGGGCCAGCAGGCCCTTGCGCACCAACCAGTCAACAAAGGTGTCGGCATTGTCATAGTCAGGAAGTTGCCAGGCGGAGCCAGAGAGCCAGAAGGAGTTCCTCGAAACTACGGGCAAGTTCACCTCTGCGTCCACCAGCGTGCCGGTGGGAAGGTGCGGCAAAAACGCACCCAGCTTCAAGAGGATGCCAATCCACTCCCCACCTCCAGGGCAGTCACCAAGCGGTGTGGCTCTGGTCTCTGGCCCGCGCACCGTCACGGTGATCTTGCCCCCAAGTCTGCTCACCACCAGCTCGCAGCGACTCGCGGCGATGGAGAGAAAAGGGTGCGCGCCCTCGCTATGGCAGCGCCAGACCCGTTCGACAAAAGGCGAGTCGGATGGTCTGTCCTCGTCAAAGATAATCATTGCATACCCCCTTGTGTTGATGTGCCTGCACAAATTGTTATTCTTCCTGAGCAATAGAGATCCGTGTAATTATCAAACCAGGGAGCTATTCCGGCGGCTCGGTATGGATAGCAATTGACCCCAGGTTGGGGTATTCCTGGCGCAGCGATCGTTTAATCTCCTCGGCCTGGATGTGCGCCTGGCTCAGGGGGATGTGCGGGTCAAAAAAGGTGTGCAGGACAAGATCGAGTTCCTGGTTCCTATTGCTGGCGCCATTTGTATGCTCTAGCTGTGTTGTAGCGGGTTGATAGAGGTGAACATCGTGCGCGCTGCCTTTACCGGCCACCACGTCGGCAAGTTCGATGATATGTTCGGCCATATCCTGATAATGTTGCGTCACATCCTTGCGGCGCACAACTGCCTCAATGGGCGCTTCTAGATGGGTGGTTACGCGCCCGACTCGGGGATTGTTTTGCAGGATGGCCTGCTCCAGGCGGCTGGCTATGGCGTGCGCCTCCTGTAAATCTACGTCGGCATGGACTTCGATGTCAAAGTCGGCTTCCAGCCGCCCGTTGACTTCGCGCGCGTGAATATCGTGCGCGTGAACGCCCTGTAACTCCGCCAGGTAATGAATTTGATCGATCAGCGTTTCGCCGGGCGAAGCGGTCGGCTCGACGTGAACCACCACATCAACGTCGCTCTGGGGCGAGATGGCGCGCGCTCCTGCTACGGCGGCTTGCTCAACCTGTTCGCTGAGAGTATGGATTTGCTCAAAGGTAAAGGTGCGCGGCGCGCCGATCACCACGTCGGCAAAAAGTTTATTGCCGGCCCGCCGTTCGCGTATCCTGCGTACCTCGGTCACGCCCTCCACCTGCGCGATGGACGACTCGACCTGCTTCGCCAGCGCATCGGGGGCGCGGTCAAGCAGCGCATCTACCGTTACTTTGAGCAGGCGCAGGCTGACCCAGATCACGATGGCGGAGACGCCCAGCGCGGCAACCGCGTCGGCCTGCGCAAACCACGCCGGTAACGAGAAGCTTTGTGTCAGGCGCACCACCAGCAGGCCAGCAATGACGACGGCGGAACTCCAGATATCGGTGCTGAAATGCAGCGCGTCGGCTTCCAGAGCCTGGCTGCCCAGTTTGCGCGCCACGCGCATCAAGGCGCGCGAGCGCGTGAAATCGACGGCGATAGCAATCGCCATGACCAGAAAGGCCCACATGCTGGCATCAACATGGCCCTCGTGGAAGAGCAGGCGGCGAGCGGCCTCGTATGTGACCCACAGGGCCGTCGCAATGAGCAGACCGGCTTCGAGAAAGGCTGAGAGGTTTTCGACCTTGGCATGACCGTAGTGATGCGTCGCGTCGGGCGGGCGGTCTGCCACGCGCACCGCGAAGTAGGTCAGCAGGGATGCGACCAGGTCCAGGCCGGAATGGGCAGCCTCGGCCAGTATACCCAGGCTACCCGTCAGCAAGGCTACCACGATCTTGATGGTCGTCAGTCCAATGGCCGCTCCCACCGACGATAGGGCCACCATTTTCTTCTGGCGCTGCACATCTTTTAGCGTCAACATGTATGCAATCTCAACCTTTAATCAAGCAGGCACAACTGGCCTTTATTCGCCAATACAACTTAACCTATTGTAGGCAATGTTAGCTTATAGAGCAAGCATTACCGCACGCATGTGCCTTCTGGCTATGCGACCCAGTAATGCAAAATAAAGAGTACTATATTGAATGCCAGCAGTGAGAGCGAAAATACGAGTATCCACTGGTGAAATCGTTCGCGTTTGCCCCACAGCGCCAGGAGAGCAGTCACCGGAAACAGGATCAGCATATAGCGCGGCAGAGAAGCCAGGGGTTCGATACTCTGGGGGAAAGCGAGCGTGAACAGGGCGACACCCAGCGCGAAGAGCGCATAGTGGAGCGGTAGTCGCCGCCACCCGATAGCTAAGATGACCAACGGAATGAGCGTGAAAGTCAGATCGAGTACGTTTTGGATGAAGGCTGTACTCGCGCCATGTGCGCTGAAAAGCGAACCGATGTCAGAGAAAATGCCCGCCCAGGGCAGTGAGAGGTGCCGGTGCCAGCCAAAGGAGGCCTCCTGCGAGGCGAACAAAAGCGGGTTGCCTTTTGTGTAGTAGAGGAAAATCATGTAGGCAACGATGCCCATGGGAATCAAGGCGATAGGCAGCAGGGCGTTGATTTTCTGCCACCAGGAATGCGAAGCGCGCTGTCCAGGCGTCCAGAAATGTTGAATGTAGAGCGCCAGAAAGGGAATTGCCAGTATGAGGCCGGTTGAACGGGTTGCGCTTGCCAGCAGACCAAATAGTCCTGCTAACCACCAGTCAAGCGGCTGTCCCCGGCGCAATACGAGGAAAAGCGCCAGCGTTAATAACAGGAAGAGCGACTCCGTGTAGCCTGCGAAAAAGAACAGCGCATAAGGGGAGAATGCCAGGTAGAGCAGGGAGCGGCGCGCCATGCTCTCTTCAAAATCCTCTGCCAGCAGCTTGTAGAACAGCACCAATACGAAATAGAAAAAGATATTCGACAATAACAGGCCCGCGAGATAGTAAGAATCGGGGAAAAAGCCACCCAGCAGTAGCCCGCCTACGTGTTCCAGCAAGGGCCAGAAAGGGAAAAATGCTGTGTCAGGAACGTAGGTATAGCCATGATGCGCGATGTTCACATAAGCGACTGCATCAAGATGGTACCATGCGCGCAGGCAGGCGTCAGGGTTGGCGAAACAATTAGCAGACGCGACCTGTCCCTGCTGGGGAAAGAATACGATACCTAGCGTGCTAATCAGCAGTATGACCAGGCGACTGAGCAGGAAAACCCAGGCCGCCTCTTTCCAGGCCGCCCTGCCTATTTTCATGAACTGCATAGTACACTTCCCATCTTTTCTCTTATCTCATGCTTCACGCGACCCACAGGCCGCAGACGAAGAGGACCGTAAATGTAACAAAACAGCCACTCGATAGCGCCAGGTACCCTTGATGGAAACGACGATTTTTCCCCCACAGAGCGGCTATCACGGTTATTGGAAAGAGCATCAGCAGATAGCGCGGTTGCGACAACAGGGGGCTATCGGTCTCAAGCGGAAAACTGAGCGAGAGCGCGGCCAGAACCAGCGAGAAGAGCGCGTAGTGCAAGGGAATGCGTCTCCAACCCAATCCCAGGATGAGCAGTGGAATGAGCGTGAATACAAAAGCAACGCTCTCCCCCCAGAGATGAACGCTTGAAGTCGCCGAGAAAAATGCGCGCCAGATCAGGGAGAGCGTCGTCCAGGGAAAGCTCAAGTGGCGGTGCCAGTAGTGTATTTCGGCAGCGCTGAAAATAAAAGGATTGCCCTTTGCAAAGTACAGGTAGACAAGATAGGCTACCACCCCGACGGGTATCAGGATGATGGGCGCCAGGGCATTCAGTTGCTCTCTCCACGCATATCGAGGTCGCTCTGATGATAGCCAGAAGTGTTGCGCATACAGTGCCAGGTAAGGAACCGCTAATGCTACTCCCGAAGAGCGGGTGAGCGTTGCCAGAAACCCGAGCATACCGGCGAACCACCAGTCGCGCGCCCGCCCGCGGCGCAGCGCCAGAAACGTGGCGAGGCACAGCAGCAAAAAAAGCGATTCGGTATAGCCCGCGAAGAAAAACAGGGCATAGGGAGCAAAGGACAGGTAAAAGAGCCCGCGCCGGGCGGTATAGGCATCGAAATCTGCGGCGATCAACTGGTAGAGCAGCGCCAGCACGACGTAAAAACACAGGTTTGAGAGCAGGAGTCCGGCGAAATAATAGGAACCAGGATATATTCCTCCAAGGAGGAGACCAGTGATATGCTGGAGGAGCGGCCAGAGTGGCAAGAAGGCGGTATTCGCCGTGTCCGCGTATCCGTGCGCGGAGATTGAGACAAAGTGTACCGCGTCCCAATGATACCAGGAAAAGAGAAAAACATGCAGTCCCGCGGGATCATGGCTGTAAGGCATGGACAGGTAGAGCGCATGTACGCCAGCGTTCTGGTTTTGTAATAACTCTACAGAAAGAACGGTGAGCATCGTAATGACCAGGAGTATTGCACGGCTCAATAGAAATACTCGCGCCGCCTCTTTCCAGGCTATGCGACGATCTTGCATGATGGCCTTCTACGGTTAAGGAAAGATGTAGGGACGCGATTGATCGCGTCCGTGTCGCGCCATTGAGTTACCCTGGCGGCTGGCGGACGCGATCAATCGCGTCCCTACATCTTATATCTTCCCAATCACCACTTCTACGCTGTATTGCTCCAGCTTTTTCAGCGAGGTGGGCGAGATGGCCTCGCGGTAAAATTCGTCCGAGGCGTGCGCTGGTGGCGGCGCGGTTTCGATGTTGAGCCTATCGGCCAGCGTCTCGGCCTGCACAGTGGCGCGGTTGCGGTTGAGCATGTCGGCCAGCTCTTCACCGGTATAGAGGGTCAGCGCGATGTGATCCTCGATCTTGAGGCCCGCTTTCTTGCGCATGTCCTGCACATAGTGGGTCAGGTCGCGCACCAGCCCTTCTTCGCGCAGTTCCGGCGTGATAACGGTCTCGAGCGCCACCACGTAGCCGCGTTCTTCCGCCGCCACGAAGCCGGGCCGCGCGGTCGCGATCACCTCAACCTCATCCGTGGTCAGCACGACCTGCTGACCATCGAGGGTGAATTGCAGCGACCCACTCTCGCTCAGCTCTCTGGCAGCCTGCTGTGTTCCATGCGCATCGAGCGCCTTAAACTTTGCCAGGATTTTTTGCACCAGTGGGCCGTATTTTGGCCCAAGTACCTTCACCTGGGGTTTGAGCGTGTAGGCCAGCATATCGCTGTCGCCGCTCATCAGGCGCAGCTGCTTGATGTTCAGTTCTTCAAGCACCTGGCCTTGCAGGCGTTGCAGCGCCTCCTCTTCGCTCGCATCGGCGACCCGCGCATAGAGCGCGTTCAGGGGCTGGCGCACCTTGATCTGCGCTTTCTCGCGCGCCGAGCGCCCCAGGCCGACCACGCGCATCACCAGGTGCGTCTCGCGGGTCAGCGTTTCGTCGATCAATTCTGCATTGACCTGCGGCCAATCGCACAAATGCACGCTGGCCGGGGCCTGCGGGTTGACGCTGCGCACCAGGTTCTGGTAGAGTTCTTCCGTCACGAAAGGCACGAATGGCGCGAGCAGGGTCACGAGCGTTGTCAGGCACTCGTAGAGCGTGAGATACGCTGCGACCTTGTCGTCGTCCATGCCGGTTTTCCAGAAACGTTCGCGGCTGCGCCGCAGGTACCAGTTCGACAGGTCTTCCAGGAAATCCTGCACGGCTGATGCCGGTTTCGAACTGTCGTACTCTTCCAGTCCAGCGGTCACAGTGGCGATGGTTTGTTGCAACTCGGAGAGTATCCAGCGATCCAGTTCGCTGCGCTGCGCGGCTGGCAGGTTGTAGCGCGTCGGGTCGAAGCCGTCGATGTTGGCATACGTCACCAGGAAGCCGTAGACATTCCAGATTTTATCGAGCGTGCGCCGCACCAGCATCCACTTCTCGCTCAGGCGCACAGGCTGGCCCGTTTGCGCCGCCTTCGCCATATCCTCATCTGTAGGGATGAACGGGAAGTTCAGGTTTTGTTCTGCCACGTGATTGACGAAGAGCCAGCGCATGGTGTCGGAACCCACGCGCTCGGCGGCCTCATCGAAGACCACCAGGTTGCCCGCTGACTTGTGCATTGGTTTGCCGTCCCCGCCCATCAACGTGGCATAGCCGAAAAGCGTCTTGAAGGGCGTGGTCTCTTCCAGCACGGTACTCATGACCAGCATTGAATAGAACCAGTTCTTGAACTGGCCGGGGAAGGACTCGGTCACGAAATCCGCCGGGAACCACTGCCGCCAGTATTCGCGATTGCCGCGATAGTGCAGCGTCGAATAGGGAACGATACCCGCGTCGAGCCAGGGGTTGCCCACGTCTTTGATGCGCGAGACCACCTCGCCGCAGCTCTTGCAGCGTATCTTCACGGCATCCACATAGGGCCGGTGCGGCGAGTGACCCTCGAACTCTTCCCAGCCCTCAACGGCGCGTTCTTTCAGTTCATGTTCGCTGCCGATGACCTCGAAGGTGCCGCACTTTTCGCAGTTGTAGATGGGCAGGGCCAACCCCCAGTAGCGTTTCTTGGAGATCATCCAGTCGTCCATGTTCTTGAGCCAGTCCATCTCGCGGTCAAAGCCGAACGACGGTATCCAGCGCGCCTGTTTGACGCTATTCATGATCTCGTAGCGCAGTTGCTCCATCGAGATGTACCACTCGTCCACCAGGCGGAAGATCAGTTCCGTCTTGCAGCGCCAGCAGACAGGGTAGCGGTGCGCGTAAGTCTGTGGGCGATACAGCAGCCCCTTTTGCGCCAGGTTGGTCGCGATCTCATCTGGCACATCGGATACTTTTTGTCCGCTGAGCCAA
>Ga0207416_1001187_pt1 | contig 36790 bp, 31 predicted proteins | sample PaiPotPPM11metaG_FD_184107 | JGI IMG/M metagenome (GOLD analysis project Ga0207416, IMG submission 184107) | Iron sulfur acid spring bacterial and archeal communities from Banff, Canada, to study Microbial Dark Matter (Phase II) - Paint Pots PPM... ...
GGAAAAAGACCTTCGCGTACTTCCTCAACGATCATCATGGTGACGGCATCGTTGCGGTCTGCGCCAAGGCGCTACCGGGAGATAACGTGGCGCTGGCCGCCGCCCAGCCCAACCAGTTTTACTTGTCCGCATACATCGGCCCAAAGAGTTGGGTCGGGCTTCGCCTGGATCAAGGTGACGTCGATTGGGATGAAGTGGCCGAACTGATGTCCGGCAGCTACCGGCTCATCGCTCCCAAGACGCTTGCCGCCCGCATCAAGGCGGCAGATGCCTGAGCGGGCTGCGACGCAGCCAATGGAACATGAGTAAATCGCGTTTTGAAGCCTTCTCCGATAGTGTCTTCGCTTTTGCGATCACGCTGCTGATCCTCGGAATCGCGCTGCCCGAGTTCAAGAATCCGCCGCCTGAAGGCGAGATCACCCGCGCGCTATTGCATTTGTGGCCGAACCTGCTCGCTTATGCCCTCAGCTTTGCCGTCATCGGCCTCATGTGGCAGAACCACCACGCCCTCTTCCGCCTTGTCGACCGGGTTGACCGCACCACAATTTTTCTCACCCTGATCCTGCTCGGCGTGACCGCTTTCATTCCATTTGCGACCTCGACGCTCGGAGCCTATCCGGGCATGCGGCCCTCCACGTTCCTATACGGCGCAACTCTGACGAGTTCGGCCACTGTCTACAACCTGTTGATCATGCATCTGGTCCGCAACGGCGCATTTAACGCGAACGTCAGCCGGTCAACCATCCACCAAACGGTGATCTCTTACCGGGTTGGCTTCGTCACCTACGCCGTCGCCACGCTCACGGCGCTGTTCGCGCCCGTCCTGAGTTTCGCGCTCTACTTGCTGGTCGCAGCCTACTTCTTGCTTCCCCGTGGCGTCGATTCCGATCTGGCGGGCAAATCAACGCACGCAAGGCAACAGAATTCCCTTTGATGGATTCTGCCGGCCGGTAAAATGCAATCCGGTAGGGCGTGTAGTAATGGGAATATGCCGGGCCACTCGGTTGGCATGGTTCAAATCATGCTCTGACGGTCCTCCAAAAGAAGTTCATGATTATACGCACGGTCGTAAGTCGGCGACGCCCGGTTCTGTAGCGCCGGTCTGTGACCGGCGGATTTCGCCGTTCCCTGTCAGGGCAAGCTCCGAGTGGCGCTACAGCAAACGCCCGTCGCCGACTTATGTCCTCATGTATAATCCTGACTTGAGGCGACAAGCCATTTGGCATACGCCATCACCTGGAAACTCCGAAGGGTATGGTCACTGTCCTCTGCCGGTAACCATGATAATTTACCCGATTCGGCCCGATCTCAACCGTAACAGCTCCTAGGCCGCCCGTTCGTAAAACCAGAGTCGATTCCGCAGTCAGACTCATTGCGCCCTCGCTGTCACCAGCGCCAACGGATGTCCCTCCAACACTGCTCACCAACGCTATTCGGGGGGACACCCGTTCCAGTAACACCGGGTCGCAGCAGCCGATGTTCCCGCGATTTGGAATCACCATCACATCGCTCTTGAGATCTCCCGGAGCGGCGGCAATTCTCCGTTGAGACGACCGGGAAATATCGCCAGGAAGAAAGACCGCGCTAGCGCCCGCCATGACGCGAAGGGCGACGGAGTGCTGGCGAGGATCGACCCCGTCTTGCAGGGTGGCGGCCGGCGGCCAGAGAACTTGCAAAGCCGCTGAATGTTCGGTGATCCGATCTCCTGCGCTTAAAAGCCGGGGATGGACGCTCCGTTCGCGGAGAAGCGTCAACAGGGCTGTGGAGATTGCACCCGGAGGAAGCGAGCCATACCAGAATTCTCCGACCTTGAAGTTCTTGAGGATGGCTGACACGCCCTGCAGCCGGTCACCGCTCGCATCCGGCACGAAAAGCACATCAATCCGGCCGAGGCCTCTTGACCACAAGTATGGTGAGACGACGCTCTCGCCCGGATCCCAGCGCCGGGACCGGAAAGGGTCGCCGTGAGTGACGCGGCTTTGCGTGCTGCCGCCAGAGCCGATCAGAATGGTAGTCCGGTCGGGGAGAACCAGGAAAAATGTCTCGCATCCGTCACAATCGAGCGCCGTCAACTGTAATGAGCCGTGAGGAAGATCCGGTGGGAAAGGATGAAGCGCGATGAGAGCGCCAAATAATAAGGCTAAAACCGCGCTCATCTTTAAGATTCGATTGCTGCGGCCCAGCGCCAATGCGGACGCGATCAGTGAGATGGCAAAAGCCCACGCAACCCAAACGGGCGGGTTCGGCACACGGAACGAGAGCCATGCCGGCAGGTGTGGCATTTCCGTCATGGCGAACAGGCCGTGAATCAATAGCGCGAGGAGACGAGAGGGAAGAATGGGCATCCACGGGAAGATGGTATAAAGCAGAACGGTGGGAACTGCGACGGCCAGGAGCACCGTCATTAGGGGCACGGCCAGCGCGTTCAATCCAATCCCGGCCAGAGTGACGCGATGGAAGATTCGGGCCATTGGCAACAGAAGCCCGAACTGAAGAATAGCGGAGAACGCCAGAATATCAAGGGTCCAGATGATGCCTTGAATTGCCTTGGTCACCAGTTTCCCGGCCGCGGAAGGGTGTCTTTCCAGCAGCGGCCACCTTCCTTTCAGCAGCGCGATCAACTGTCGCACGTCCAGCCGGAATTGTCCCAGCCGGGGTTCGACTTCGGTGTCACGGCCCAGATCGCTCAATTGCCAGAGAGCTTTGCGATAAGGCTCCGTCGTTCGCTCAAGGACCGGAACCGCCAGGCCCACAATCAACAGCGCCGCTGAGAATGAAAGCTGAAACCCCGATTCGAAAAGCCACGAAGGCCGCGCCATAAGCAGAAGAAAGCCCGCCAGTCCCACCGCATTCAGTGGAGAATGCTCGCGGTAGAGAAAGCTGGCGATGAGGTAGGAGCCAATCATCAGGGTCGCCCGAAGCGTGGGAGCTCGTTGTTCAACGAGTCCGGAATAGAATGCTAGAAATCCCAACATGATGATGAACCGCCAGGTCTCGCGGACCCTGAGCAGGCGTAGCAATCCAGCCAGAAGCGCGGCCAGCAGGCCGACGTGCAACCCGGCAACCACCAGCAAGTGGTAGAGCCCGCTGACGCGGAAATTTTCGACCGTTGAGGAATCGAGAGAAGCTCTCTGCCCCAGCAGGATCGCCTTCAGCACGGCGCCGTCGCGAGCGTCCGCGCTCCACGGCGGGAACATGCGGTCAATGCCCTGGATGATTTTTCTTCTCAAGGCGTGGAAAAAAAGCTCGTAAACAGGCGGGCGCGGGATGTGAGAGTTCGAGAGGAATTCGATTTTCCGAACGCTCGCCTGCCAATAAACATCCTCGATGGATTCCATCCACGCCCGATAATCAAAGCTGCCCGGATTGCGATAGGTTCGAGGTCTCCATAACCGGACGGAGGCGCGGACCGGATCGCCGAAACGCAGATTCCACACTCCATGAGCTATCTGAAACTCGCTTGCGGACCGCGCGCGCATTCGAAGTTTGCCGCTGGCGGGATGGGAGTGACCATTCTGCCCGATTCTTGCCAGCCTCAGATCGAACTCGAAGCCTGAAGGAGTGTGAACCAGGTCGGTGGCCACATAGCCTTCGACATTCACCGGCTGTTCGAGATCGAAGTTCCATTGGGCCAGATGGCTGATGTGGCCTGCGGGAAACCGGGACTGAAACATCCTCTGAGCGATTGCTCCGGCGCCCACAAAACCGGCCAATAGGCAGCCTATCGCAATCCCTTGCCAATTTTTCCGGAGAGAGATCAAACCCGCCAGTAAGCATAGTGCTGTGACGGCAAGCAGGGATTCGATCCCCAGCCGCTGGGGATGCTCCAGCAAGATTCCAAAAGCGAAGCAAACAGCGAGGACCAGCATCGGGCTCTTCATGGGGAGTGAACAATATAGCGCAAGTTTGAATAGAGAAGGATAGCCGTTGCTCCAGGTCCTGCGTCACCATCCGGTTTGTCGTTTGACCGTTCATCTTCGGCCTTATCGCGTCAATGTGACCAGACTCTCGATATGGTAGGTCTGGGGGAAAAAGTCAAACATTTGGATAGACTCGATCCGGTAGCGCGCGCCAAGAAGGAAGGCGAGGTCGCGGGCCAGCGTGGGGGGATGGCAGCTGACGTAATGAATGCGGCTGGGACAAAGGCCGGCCAGAAGCCGAAGCGTGGGCAATCCTACTCCGGCACGGGGCGGATCGATGACAACGAGGTCTGGCTCCGACTGCGCAAAGCGCCTTAGAAAATCGAACACGGGCTGATGGACGGCGCGAATCCGGTTGGGTGGGACATGCCGGGCGTTGGCCGCCAGATCGGCCGAGGAGGATGAATCTGACTCAACGGCGATTACCTGGTCGTATTGCCGGCCTAAAGGAAGCGTAAACAGCCCGGCTCCAGCATAGAGGTCCAGCGCCAGCTTTCGCTTCCTTGGGTTATCCCCAGACTGAGGCTGGCTGGGAATGCTCGTGACGGATTGGACGAGCTGCGGGATCAGAAAGCGGGAAGTCTGGAAAAATGATCCAGGGCTGACGCGATAAGTGAAGTCTCCGGCTTGATAATTCAGGAAAGGCTCTCCGAAAACCTGGAAATCCGGCCTGGCTCCTTTGGATTGGAGTGCGACGGTCTTTATCTGTGGTAGCAAGTGAAACAGGGCATCCGAAAGTGGCTGGTGGAACAATGTATCTATTTCACCGCGCAGCGTCAGCATGACATTCTCGTCAGCGTGATCCGCCATCAGTTCGATTTCACGGCAGCCCTCAAGCCATGTTCCCAGTTCGCCACTGGGGGTCTCCCTGATCCACTTTTGAAGCTCGCCCAAAACCGTGCCTAAGGTTGGGGAGACGATTTGACAAGCTTCAACCGGCACGACATCATGCGAGAACGCCCCGAAGAAGCCGAGCAACCATTCGCCGCCCGCCCCTCTTGCGAGCTTAAATTGGGCTTGGTTCCTATAACCCCACGCCGGGCCCGCGTGAGCGATGATCTCCGAAGGCCAGGAGATTTTGCCGACTCGAAAGAGAGTCTCGCGGAGGATTTCAACCTTATGAGCTGATTGGGCTTGCGGCGCGATGTGCTGGTATTGGCATCCGCCACAACGGCCAAAGTACGGGCAGGGTGGATCGACGCGCTCGGAGCTTGCCTTGAGGATCCGGACGGGCGTCGCATGAAGCATGCCCTTCACAGTCCGGGTTGGCTCAACCTCGAGCCGCTCACCCGGAAGGGCTTGGCTGACGAAGACGGGCTTTCCTTCGTGATGGGCCAGGGCGTCACCACCATAGACCAACTTATCTGTAGTGACTTCGAAGGTCACTTTGGCGCCCCCATTTCATTTGCCGGTTGTTGGCGTTGAATCAGCAGACGACCCCACCCGGTTATTAACATATTGATTCTAAACAAATTAATTGGCTTTGCCCCGAAAATTGCCGTAACTTATTCATAAGAAGGTACTTAGTCGATTTATCAATGGCTTTGGTAGTGGCTTTGGATGGGTTTGGTCCTCGAGTCGTCCTTTGTTTTCAATGGAGTTTGGGTTTGCCCCCTAAACATTCTTTTTTAAATGCAAACCTTACTCATCTCCAGCCTTCCAACGTCGGTCAAGCCCCCCTCACGCCATCTTCCCACCCTTTCCCAAACAGGCGGGCGAAGGGCAGCAGTCGAGCCGTTTCGGGAGCCAGCAGTACGGCTAAAACCATGTCCTTCCGGTGCTGTTTCCATACCTTGCGGGCATCGCGAACCAGCATGAGCCGCTGCTAAACGAGTGCGCATGGCACAACCTGATTCCTGTTCAAGGGACTATTCGCGGCGCCAAAGGCCGTCAAGCGAGGGGGGTAAACATCTTGATAATATACTGGACCGAGGATGGTGTCAATGTTAACGAGGCGGAATGATTTCTACGGCCTGCAGGTCACTTGATTCTGGCCACCCGCTCCGTCATCTCCTGAGTTTCAGAAATGCTGGAATCCCTGTGCCGGGCGGAGTAAACGATATGATAACTTTCCGCGGCACGCTGCCGCCAGGTTGTGTCCCAATCCAATCGCCCATGACCCGTAATGTAGGAAGTCCACCCTGGAAGTGAGGATGGCGGCGTCAAGCTCGCTGAAATATTGAACCGGATGCTGGCAAGGATATGGCCATTCTCGGCAAGCGAGATGGCCTCAAGGCTGTAGGTGTACAGAGCCTCTCCCGTTCCCAGGGCCTCAACCACCTGCACCTTGGCATTCCATTGATCCCCGGCCGCCACGGGTTTGGGAGGGAATATCGGAATCAGATCGACGGGGTCCGAAGGGGATTTCTTCGGATACCCCAATTCGTCGAATTCAATTTTGCCTCCGGCTTGGACCGGCTTGATTCTTGTCTTGCCCCCTGCTGGTTCCCGCACTTCAAGCTCACCTTTACTTGCGTAAATCCGGAACTTTCCATCCATTCCCGCAAACCAGACGTCGACCGATCCACTAAAAGCCTGCTGGCGGGGGGTAAAGCTTGTAGGGACTTTTCCGTGGACATCGGTAACATCCGTCCCAAATAGGCTCCCCCGGAAGACCACGTTCTTCGGATAATTCGAGTCAATGGTGACGTGGGAGGGCAAGCCCGGGCTTTGGGCAGCCGGGGCGGTCTTAACAGCCAGCAGCATTCCCAATGCGATCTGACAAGCGATCAGGCGTTTCATGTCAATGGATCTCCTTACCGGCCTCCCATTTTGCCACACGATGTGGATTTACTGCATTCGCATTTCGCGGCGCCTCGGCTGCCAATGGGCCCAGATTCGGGGCCGGGGCGCAATTTGCTTGCTCTGATCGGAGCTTGAGGTTTGGCCTGACGAGGAGCCCCGAACTTGGATCCTCAACGGTTTCCGGCGTTCACAAAGCGCCGCTACAGCAAACTGTCCCACCACCAGACCTGGAGGTCATTTCCTCATGGGCCGGAGTTTGAAGTATGATAAGAAGCGAGCAACAAGTCTCGCGTCCAGGGGACGAACGGAAGAAAGGCAAACGATGGCAAGAGAAATCATGTTCTTGAAATCGAGTGGAAAGTTTGGTAAGTCCCGGGATGGGAAAACCACCCATTCTTTGATCATTCTTGAAGCCGCAATCATCCTCACTTTTTCATCGTTGTTGTGGGGCTTCCAGGATCCTAAGAACTCAAACACTCCACAACCCCTGGCAACTGCGGCCGTGCAGCCGGCAACATCCAACTCCACCGCAAAACCCGTTTCTGCGACAGCCAACACTATCACCCGGCGCGTCCAGGTGGTGAACGTGCCAGTCACCGTGCTCGATAAGCGCGGATATCCGGTGATTGATCTAAGCGAAAAAGATTTTGAAGTGTACGAGAACGGCAAGCGGCAAACCATCACCTATTTCCGCCGCGAGCCCTTGCCGCCACTGCGCATCGGCCTGGTCCTGGACACCAGCAACAGCATGAGGCCGCAGATGCCGTTTGAAAAGGACGCAGCCAGCGATTTCGTTTATCGGATGCTCGAACAGCGCGGCAGTAAGAACAAGATTTTTCTGATGACGTTCGATTCGCAAGCATCGCTGGTGCAGGATTTTACCAGTGATCCCGACCTGCTCCAGGACAAAATCCGCAGCCTGAAGGCCGGAGGCGGCAAGGCCATTTACGATGCCATTTACAATGCTTGCAAGAGCAAGATGCTGAGCGCGGGACCTCCAGAAGATACGCGCCGCATCCTGATCCTGGTCAGCGACGGCGTCGACGTGCAGAGCCAGCACACGATGGAAGAAGCCATTTCCATGTCTCACCGGGCGGAAACCGTGATCTATGCCATCCAAAATGCGGCCTACGGCTTTACCAACGCGGGAGATAAATATCTGGCACGGCTCACGGAAGAGACCGGCGGGACTGCCTTTTACCCGCTGCGCGAGGGTGTGGGCACTGATATGCTGACGGGATATCTTGCTCACGGGAACATTGGCGATACCTCTCAGAATAAGGGACTGGGCGCCGACACGGGCATTTTTTCGGCGCAGAAGCTGATCCACCTGGCGGACGCACTGGATTCGCTCGGCCGCGAACTGGATGACCAGTACAGCATTGGCTACACTCCGGCCGACCCGAAACTGGACGGCACGTACCGCGCCATCCGGGTTCGGGTGACGGGTCTGAAAAAGGGCGCGACGGTTAGAGCGAAGGCCGGTTATTTCGCCCTGGCGCAGCAGTAGGCTCTCGATGGATCAACCTTCTCTGCTTGAAATCCTGCGCAGCAAACGCGTGGTCGACCTGAGCCAGGCGCTCGAAGAGCATATGCCCGCGTTTCCGACCCATTCGAAGTTCTTCCACAACCTATGGGGATCCTACTGGCACGGAGACCGGTCCTTGACCTATCAGGTCACAATGAACGAACACAATGGGACGCACGTGGACGCTCCGGCGCATTTCATCAGCGATGCGAAGCCGGAAGCCCACGTCACCATCGACCAGATTCCACTCACACGGCTGATCGGGCGGGGAGTGCGGATCGACTGCCGGAAATTCAAGGAGGACGACGCGGTGTCGCGTAGCTTCGTGACGGAATGGGAGAGAAGTCACGGAGAGATTCAGGCAGGGGACATCGTGCTGTTTAACTTCGGCTGGTCAGAGCACTGGGGTTTGCGGCCAAACAGCAAACGCTACACGGAGAATTGGCCCGGGATCAGCATGGAGCTTGCGAATTACCTAATTGAAAAACGCATCACCGCCTTGGGCGTTGATACCCTCTCGCCGGATGCGCCGCAAGCCTTGCGCACAGCGCCCATTCACCCCGTGGTGCTTGAAAACCAGGTGCTGATTGTCGAGAACCTATGCAACCTTTCCGAATTGCCGGACTTTTTCACCTTCATGGCTCTGCCGCTGAAGATTCGGGACGGCTCAGGCTCCCCCATCCGGGCGATTGCCTTCGTTGGATGAATCCTGAAGGTCTTTCCTTCGCCCGGAATGGAGATGAGCCACCCGCTAACCCAACTGCTTAATCTGGATTATTCACGAAGTTTTGTTCGAAGAGCGGAAGAGCACGATTAAAACCGTGCCCTTCCGGTCCACCCTGGGAACTTCGTGAATGATCCAGCTTAAATACTTCCCTCGTCAAACAGAATAGGTTCCACGGTGATTGTGACGGACTCACCGCTGGTAATGGGAGTAGCGTTGCCACTCAAATCGCGGTACTCGGTGTATTGCGAGGGCGGTGAATAGGAAGACGTGCTGGTTTGGTTCCAAACAATCAAACCGGACTTGCCATTAGGCAGTGTCAACTGGCAACTCCAGACCTGGCCTTGAGCGGAGCAGCCCGGCGTTGGCGGACTTGCCGCCGCCTGAGCGAAGCTGGATCCGGCAAGCCAGTCGTAAACCTGGGTGTAGGCAGCGCCGGCCTGGTTGGGAGTTCCGGCATCTGTCTCAATGTCTCCGCATTGCTGCTTGGTTCCACCGCCCCAGCCGAACCAATCCGCAGCCTGAAAATTATATCCAGCCATCATGCTGGCCGCCATGATGTAAAAACGGGCGATCCAGGCGGATTGCTGGGTGGGATCCGTAATCGCCGGGCAGCCCCAACTTCCTTCCGTATCGAACAGGGGCTTTCCCGACATGCCGTTTGAGTCCAACACCGCACGGTACGATTGGATCATTGTCTGGATGGCGCCGTGACATGCATTGACGTTCGCTCCCGTACATGCGGAGGTCGTATTCTGGTCAGGATAGGGGTAGGGATTTAAGCCGATATAAGCATTGGCAAGATATGCGTGGAACGTTCCGCCATCGGCGTATTGCGACCCTCCGGCCTGCAGGAAACTGGCAGTCCAGGAGGGGGCGAACGCCTGGGCTGAGGTGGCAACACCGGCGACAGAGGGTGTGAGCAATTCGGCATTGGGGTCCGTGTGAATGATGGGGTATGCCGCCTTGGCAAGATTCACCATATCCTGGGGCGTTCCCGACCAATACACCACGGCGTTCTGGGGCGCCCCTGGCGCCAATCCCTGCGCTTCGTTCCAAAGCTCGTAGTACTTGATCTTGCCTTTGTAGTGATTTACAACTTGGGTTACGAAATCACTCCAATCTTGAATGTTGGCGGGCGGGCCGCTGCACAAGGTTACATTGTTCGTGACATGGCAAGTGGTAGGATCCGCCACAGCCCAACCAGGCGTCCAACCGAACGTCAAAACCACGGGGATACCATGCTGCTGGGCATACTGCACGTAAGGATCAAAAAGGGTAAAGTCGTAATTGCCCTTGGTCTGTTCGATCCATCCCCACGCATAATAAGGCGAATGCCCCAGCCGTCCGATGGGGACCGCCGGGAAGTCATAAGCCCCCCGCGCCACACTGTAAAATGAAGTCATGCCGAAGAAGCTGGGGGAAACCGTTTCTCCTGACGGAGGCGGGTTACCACTTCCCCCACTGCCGTTGCCACTGGTGCTTCCACCGCCGCTGCTGGACGGCCCGCTGCTGCCGCCTCCTCCGCAGGAAGCAGCGGCCAGCGCCAGGCATATAAAAACGGCAAGCAGGAAGCCCGGCCGCCTTGAAAGTTTACGACTTCTGCTGATGAATTCTCTAGTCATCCATTCCTCGGCTCTATGACTCCAGATGCATAAAGATACCGTCGGCGAACCCCGGGTTTAACAACCCAGGACCGGCAGGGAAGTTGCGGCCGCATAAAACAATTTGAAGATTCCAATTTGGGCTCCTTCAGTTTCATCGGAAATGCCAGGTCTTTGCATCCGGAACATCGCGCCGAATTCTGCTGGAACAAGGTTCGGACCCGGCGTTTACCGCAGACGGAAAAACATGGCCTGGACTTGGTGAAAATGTTGGGTCTGGAAGAACAGAAGTAACATCAGTGTGGCATTATACGCGCAATGGATCATGACACTTGGAACGATGGATCCCGTTGCCGCCCGCGCCAGTGAAAACACCAGCCCCACCACAAAGATCATGAGCACATGATTCCAGGCGCCCCAGTATTCGGAGACGTGGAGCCCCGCAAAGAGCAACGCCGTAACGACCACCGCAAAGCTCAGACCGGTCCTCTTCTCAAACACTGCGAAGAACAATCCGCGGAAAATCATTTCTTCCATGAACGGCGCGATGAAGATCGCGAAGCCTGCGAGGGCATAATCAGCCGCGGGAGAGGCGAATAGTTGGGAAAGCGGGAAGCTCTGCTTATCAGGCAGGATGGATGGGATGAACTGCACCGCAAAGGCAAGAACGATACCGGCCAGAAGGAAAAGCCCGGCGTGCCGGAGGCGGGTGCTTTGCCAGCGGATTCCGGCGCGGAACGTCAGCCGGTAATGGAACACGACGAGAGCATAGACATAACCAAAAATCAGCACGTAGAAGAAAGCCTGAAGACCCAAAAGAAAGAAAGGATCGTTCCTTAGTGATTGCGCGGAACGATGCCAGCCGGCCAAGGGCTTCAAAAAAGAATAGAACGCTAAGGCCAGAAAGTCCGACGCGAACAAAGCAAATCCTGCAAAGGCAAGGAATAGGAAAAGGTCAAGAAAACGCCAGGGTTCGGGACTGCCCCTGGGCGGAAGCTCGAACGCTGGCAACGCCGGTCGAAATTCGGGAGTCATGGAATCCTGTGGAGGAATATCCTGCATTGGTTTTAAAAACCTCGCCGCCGGATTTCCCGGGGGCTTGCTAACGCAAAGGCGGAAAATTGAGTTACAAGCTCTGTAGGGGCGGTCGGAAGCCTGCCCTGGCATGAACCGCCGGTTCGGGCAGCGTTCACAGAGCGCCGCTACAGCCCGGCGTATAAGTCAAGGCGCAAGCGCGGCGGCAATCAGCGGAATCATCAACTCGTGATGTCCGGTGAGGGCAAAGCCCTGACTTGCGTTTCTTCGCGTTTTCGCAGCGCCCACCGGGCGGGTGACAACATTCTGCAAGGGCCGGTAATGCTGGATGAAATCCAGGTTTACGGTGGTGATGCCGCGCGGAGCGCGATCCAGATTCGCGGCCAGGCTAAAACACTTCAGAAAAACCTCGGGCAGAATCACCGCAGAACCTACGTTCAGATAAACTCCACCTCCATCCAAATCACGAACTAAGGCCGCGAGCAGCAGGAAATCCCGGTAGCTCGCCTCGCCCAAGGCCCGCGCGTCGGTGGCGGGATGGTTGTAAATGATGTCCGCGCCGATCGCCTCATGCACCGTCACCGGCGCCTGCCGCGCATAGGCTGCGACCAGCAAGCTCGATCGCCGGAAGCGCGCGCTGCGAAACTGGTGGAGGAAACGGCCCGCAGCTTCGCCCAAGCCTAGATCGTCACGAACACCCTCGGCAACCGCTTGATGAATGTAGCGGCCGGTCTCCTCCGCCATTCCGAAGCGGCCCGCGCCCAGTCCCTGTGGAACATCTTCCGACGTCGCGCCCGCCAGCGCCACCTCAAAATCATGGATCAGCGCGGCCCCGTTCATCGCGAAGGCGGTGGCGTAACCGCGCTTCATGAGGTCAATCAGCACCGGCGCCAGCCCACATTTCACGACGTGCCCGCCTAAGCCCCAAATGACAGGCTTCTTCTTCCGCCGCGCGTTTTCGAGCGCGGCAAGGACGGAGCGAAAACTTTGGCCGGCCAGAATCCGGGGTAATGAATCAACCCATTTCCGAACGGAAGATTTGGAACTGGTGGGCTTGGCAAAGTCTTTCACGGAGACTTTGCTCGAGCGGGACGCAAGCGGGTAAGTGCGGACACGGTTAAGGCTGAGCGGGCGGATGGGATAGCGAGTCATGGTGGAGGCGCCGACAATTTGCAGAACAATCCTGGTCTCTACAAGATCAAAATCGTTTCACGCGAAGCCGCAATGCTTCGCAAAGAGTAATTCCACACCGGTCTCCGTCGAAGTCTGCCTTTGACTGCCACAGACCTGACACGAGCCGCATGAAGCTGGCTAGCGCGATTTCTTACAAAATCGGATCATGTGGCCTGATTGTGATTCAGCACTCCTGCCAGCGCCTGTCCGGTGAACGATTTCTTGTTCAGAGCCACTTCTTCAGGGCTGCCTTGTGCCACAATTTTTCCGCCGCCTTCGCCGCCTTCTGGCCCAAGGTCGAGAATCCAATCCGCCTGTTTGATCACGTCCAGATTGTGTTCGATGATGATGACGGTGTTACCCAGGTCTGTCAAGCGGCGGAGCACCTCCAACAGTTGCTTGACATCGGCAAAATGCAGGCCAGTGGTGGGCTCATCCAGGATATAAACCGTGCGGCCGCTCTGCCGCCGGCTGAGCTCGCGCGCCAGTTTGATGCGCTGCGCTTCGCCTCCTGAAAGGGTGGTGGCCGCTTGCCCCAGATGGATATAGCCTAGACCAACGTCGGCCAGCGTCTGCAATTTCTGGCGGATGGGCGGGACATTTTCGAGGAGCGGCAGCGCATCATTCACCGTGGTTTCCAGCAGATCGGCGATGGACTTTCCCTTGAACTTCACGGCCAGTGTTTCCGAATTGTAGCGGCGGCCGTGACAAACCTCGCAAGTGACGAAAACGTCCGGCAGAAAGTTCATTTCGATGCGCCGCAGTCCATCGCCCTGGCAGGCTTCACACCGCCCGCCTTTCACGTTAAAGCTGAAACGCCCAGCGCGATATCCACGTTCGCGCGATTCCGGCAACATGGCGAAGAGCTCACGAACCGGCGTGAAGACTCCGGAATACGTCGCGGGGTTTGACCTCGGGGTTCTGCCGATCGGCGCCTGATCGATCACAATGACCTTGTCCACTTGCTCCAGTCCCTGAATCGAACGGTGGACCCCAGGCTCATCCAATGAGCGGTAAAGCTTTTTGGCGATGGCGCGGTAAAGAATGTCATTCACCAGCGTTGATTTGCCCGACCCTGAAACTCCCGTGACCACCGTGAGCAATCCGAGCGGGAAGCGAACGTCGATGTTTTTCAAATTGTTGGCGCGCGCCCCGAGGACGGTCAGACTCTTTCCATTGGGCTTGCGGCGTTCGGCGGGCAAGGGAATCCGCAATCGTCCGGAAAGGTATTGGCCCGTGAGTGATGCGGCGGTCGAAGCCACGCGCTCCGGCGATCCGCTTGCCACCAGTTGCCCACCGTGACGGCCGGCTCCGGGGCCGAGGTCGATCACGTAATCGGCGCGGCGGATGGTTTCTTCGTCATGCTCCACGACCAGCACGGTGTTGCCCAGGTCGCGCAGATGCTCGAGCGTCTCCAGCAATCTCTTGTTATCGCGGGGATGCAAGCCGATGCTCGGCTCGTCCAGCACGTAAAGCACCCCGCGCAACTTGGACCCGATCTGCGTGGCCAGGCGAATTCGTTGACTTTCGCCGTTGGAGAGCGAAGCGGCAGAGCGGTCCAAGCTGAGGTATCCCAGGCCGACGGCGTTGAGGAATTCCATCCGCTCGGAAATCTCATTGACGACGCGGCGGGCCACCAATTCCTCGCGCGGAGTCAGTCGGATGGAATCGACAAACTTCAGCGCTTCAGTGACCGGCATCGCCGTGAAATCCGCGATCGACCGGCCACCCACCTTCACCGCCAGGCTTTCCTCCCGCAGCCGCTTCCCTCCACAACGCCAGCAAGGGATGGCGGACATGTATTGCATGAACCATTCGCGGTAACTTTCCGAGTTGGTCTCCCCATACCACTGATCGAGAAGAGGAATCACCCCCGGAAAAACCGAACTTGACCGGGGGTTCGCGGGATTCTTTCCAAACAGGATCAGGTTCTGAATTTTTTGCGAGAACTGGTTAAAGGGAGTTTTAAGATCGAATCCGTATTCCTCCGCGGCGCGCGTCAACCCCCGGCGAATGGCCGAGGACCCCGAACCTGGACCCAAGCCACCGGCCAGCAGCGGCCGCGACCAGTCCGCAACCACTTTTGCGGGATCAAACGAATACTGGTTTCCCAAACCCTTGCACACCTCGCAAGCGCCGTAAGGACTGTTGAAGGAAAAGGACCGTGGCTCGAGCGCCGGGATATTGATGCCGCAATGCACGCAGGCCCACTCTTGCGAATAGAGCCGTTCCTCGCCGTTGACAATGGCTACCTGCACCACGCCTTTGGCAAGCTTCATGGCCGTTTCAATGGAAGCGGCCAAGCGCGCTTCAATGCCCGGCTTGATGAGGAGCCGGTCAACCACCACTTCCACGGTGTGATTGCGGCGGCGGTCAAGCGCAATCTCCTCGTCCAGTTGGCGCAACTGGCCATCCACGCGCGCCCGCACAAAGCCTTCCTGCGCGAACCGCTCAAAAAGCTTCTTGAATTCTCCTTTTCTGCCGCGCACCACAGGCGCAAGAATCATCACGCGCCCGGCTTCCGTCGATTCCGGCGCGGCGCCGTGGCGCGTGACTTCCATGATGGTCGTAACGATCTGATCCGTGGTCTGGCGGGAAATCGGCCGCCCGCAACGGTGGCAGTGCGGCGCGCCGATGGAGGAGTAGAGTAGGCGCAGATAGTCGTAAATCTCTGTGATGGTTCCCACGGTTGAGCGCGGGCTGCGGCTGGTGGTCTTCTGCTCGATGGAAATCGAAGGGCTTAAGCCTTCGATGGAATCCACTTCCGGCCGCTCCATCTGATCCAGAAACTGGCGCGCATAGGCAGAAAGCGTCTGGACATAGCGGCGCTGGCCTTCGGCATAGATCACGTCAAAAGCCAGGCTTGACTTGCCGGAACCGCTTAGCCCCGTGACCACCGTCAGGGTGTGGCGGGGAATCTCCACGCTAATGTTCTTCAGGTTGTGCTGTCGCGCGCCCCGCACCGTAATTCGGTCGATCATGCTTCCTTACCAGTTCCCGGAGATAATCTGACAAATTCCCAAGCTGTCATACTAGTGGATGTGGCAAAAGCCCGTCAAGGAGCCGGGCGCTGTGGTAGTGTCGCAGTCTGCTGTAGCGGCGCTCTATGAGCGCCGGAAACCGTTGACGGTACAAGTTCGGCGCTCATAGAGCGCCGCTACAGCAAACAAACTGAGACACTACCGGCGCTGTCCTAGATTTACGCTTTGAGGATTAGAAATCGGTAGACTCTATCGAGAATGCACGCGGACACGGAAAGCACGAAAAGCATCAGCAACGAGGCGGGCCAAGAAAACAAGATGCGGATACGGTCCTCGAAATGTCTGCGAGAAAGACCACAGTGATCTATTGGGTGCGCTTGAAGAAAGTCTCATGGTTCTCTCCCTAATGCGGATATGCGCGCATCAAGGTCGAAAAGTCAACTAACACTCATTAGGACTGCCCCAGGCGCTCCATTCAGGGGCCTCGCCGGGATTTAGCCCGGAGCGGACGCGCCAGTTGCAATCATCTTGCGGCAGAGACGGATGATGCGGGCGTGGGGAATCTCACAGTTTGCGGGAAGCATCACCAGTTCACCCTCCCGGAAGCTGCTGTAGTACCAGCGCGCCAGCATACTGAGATGTTCCCAGGGTGGAAGGTTATAATTCTGGCTGGAAACCTCCGGACCGCCCCCAGCCCTGGTCCATGCGCCAAGTCGAAGCCGCAATTGTTCATCGAGAGGCGCGGGTGTCGAAGCCTTTTCGTCCAGAGAGAGTCCCAATGGGCCGGACAGCCTGCCTCCTTCGACTCTGAAAAAGGTGACGCTTCGCTCTTCGGCGCCGGGTAGAACCATCACTGCGTTCAACCGCTGAAGAGGCCGCGCCAGATCTCCCTTGCCGCGCACAACTTCCTGGATTTTTTCAAGCTTGCGGTGAAGCTTTGCCGCCTGTTCGAATTCCAGGCTCCGGGATGCCTGCCCACGCTCCTCCTGCAACATGCGGGCAAGCGTCTGTCCGTCCGATTGCAGGAAGTCAACCACTCGCTCTACTTCCTGCTGATATTCCTCATCCGTGCAGCCCTCGTAGCAGGGCGCCAGGCACATCTGCATCTGTGAATAGATGCAGCCCGGATGGGCGGGATCGGGATTGAGGTCCGGGACGCAGCGGCGAATCTTGAACAGGTCCAGGAATTCGCCCGTGAATCGCTCCGCCTCGCGCCGGGATGCAAAAGGGCCGTAATAAAGTGATCCATCCTTGGAAAGTCTGCGGGTGGGATAACAACGCGGAAAGCGGTTCCGAAGTTTCAGCTTCACCAGCACCGGCAGCTTCAGGCGGAGGCGCTTGCGGAATTGCTGCGGATAGAATTCCCGGTTTAACTCGTAGAGAAACCATTGCACTTCAAACGCTGATCCCGTGTGCTGAAAGCGAATTTCCCGCGCAAAATCCCGCAAATTGAGACGTCGCGATGGACCCTGCGGAAGGCTCAACAACCGCTGTAACCGGCGGCGAAGATTCTGAGTCCTTCCGAGGTAGGGCGCGCCGGAATTTTCCGGAAATACGGCGAAGACCGCAGGCCGGTCCGCCAAGTTCTCAAAAAAGACTGAATCATCACCACTGGGATCAAAGCGGATTGAATGCTGAAGTTCAACCTCATTCATGGTGTATCTCGCCAGGCATCTGCCTAAATCATAATAAGCCCGAACCGCTCGATCGCGCCAACGCATCCGTGCTTATAACGCCAAAAGAGGATAGCTCCGGCCAATATGCTGGTAGTGGCGCCTTGTGATTGCTGTAGCGGCTGTCTGAGGTCACCGAACTTGAATTCTCGACGATTTTCGACGCTCCCTGTCAGGGGAAGCTCCGACGGCCGTGATAGCAGCCAAACTGCAACACTACCAATTCGTCTTGTAAGTCAACCATGGGATGGCTAGGATAAAAAGGCCCGGACAGGAAGGCGTCGTCCGTGACTCGTAGAATTTGTGGGACTACTTACCCTCAAATGGAGGTTGCGCATGAAGATGACCGATCTGTTTTTGGCTCAACTGGAACGGGAAGCCGCTGGGACACGCCGCGCGCTGGAACGCGTGCCGGACGGACGTAATGACTGGAAGCCGCACGAGAAATCTATGTCTCTGGGCCGCTTGGCCACACTCGTCGCGACCATGCCGTCATGGGTGGTCATGATGGTGAACCAGGACGAGCTGGATTTTAACCCTCCCGGCGGCTCAACCTACAAGCCGCAGGAGCTGAGCACGAGCCGCGAACGGGTGGAGGCGTTCGACGATCATGTCGCAAAGGCGCGCGAAGCACTGGCAAACATCACGGACGCGCATCTGATGACTCCGTGGAGGTTTCTTGTTGGCGGCCGTGTGGTCAATGAGCAGCCTCGATACATCGTGCTGAGCGATGCCGTGTTCAGTCACCTGGCGCATCACCGCGGGCAGTTGACCGTCTATCTACGGCTCACCGGCTCGACGGTGCCGGCGATCTACGGACCGTCCGCCGATGAAGGACGCTTCGATTAGCCAATCCGCCCAACGTGGGGGCCATTCGCCCGGCGAACTGGTGTGCGCGGCCGCGAGTAAGAGCCCACGGACAGGAAGGCACCGTCTGTGGCCGCTCAGAGAAACAATTCATTCCCCCAATAGCTGCAACCAGAGGGGAGCAGGTAGCGCAGAGTTTCGCTTCTCAGAAACTGCGGCTTGTCATCTTTCAGATGCGTGTCCTTTCCTCTGCGGGCAACAAGACGCGATCGACAGGCAAAATGTCGCTCCTTGCCTGGGGCAAGCCCACGCTTCCGGTATAATCTCGCACGCTGGACCATTTCCATTCTTCCGCTCTTCCGCCTTGCTCACCAGCCCTGCCCTCACCGGGTTCCAGTGGATGTATGCTACCTTTTCGTGATACTCCTTTACCGTCCTCAAAGCCCGGTCGAAGAAGCGCCCCTGCCAGAGCCGTCCCGCATCCCCACGCGCGCCATGAATCAACCGCGTTGAACTCACTTTAATCGACTCCATCCCTCCTGAAATGGTTGCAGGATAGCGCGGATAGAGAATGGCGTGCCAGTGGTCGGGCAGGAAGACCCAGACCGTCAGCATGAAGCATTGCGCCGCGCGGCGCGATTGAATCGATGCCACCAGCAGCCCGAATTCCGCCTCGCCAAGATGGGACCGACCATGAAACAGCCGGCAGGTCACAAAGAAAAACCGGTCGCAGAGCACCAGGCGCCGAAGACGTGACATCAAGGTCAATTCTAGCCGATGTTTCCCGGGGACAAGCCGCAGAGTTTCTGGGATGCGAAACTCTGCGCTAGCCGCTTACGTATATGCCAACGGGACGTTCGCGGTCAGCAAAAACCCCACGTGTCCGTAAATCTGGCCTGCCATCGATTGGAAGGAAAGGCAAGATTTTTATGAGAAGGGGGAAGACGGAATGTTGTGCACTATGGTCTTAATGCCAACTGCGGTGCGGTCTAGGAGGTTAGTGCGGTGCCTCGGCTCAAGGCTCCTGCTTGCATCTTTGCTCGCGGGTGCAATTGACTCGGGAGCTATGGGTGGCCCGCCGCGCATTGCTAAGCAAACAGAAAGCAAAAGGGAAGTGAACCGGATTCAGAGTTCCCAAGTGGCTTCTGAAAGCGACCATCGGGACTGGGTAACCAGGGGGGTGCCGTATATCATTGTGGACGAGGAGAAAGCCCAGTTCGCCAAGCTCAAGACGGACGAAGACCGCAAGAAATTCATCAAGGCCTTCTGGGAGCGTCGCAATCCCAACCCTGGCAGTCCCGAAAACAAGTTCAAGGAGCAATATTACAAGCGAGTCGCCTATGCCAAGCAGCATTTCCATTATCTCGCAGCAGGACCCCGCGATGACCGTGCCAGGATTTATATTCAGTACGGCCCCCCCGACAAGATTGCATTTCCCGTTTCCAAGGCCAGAAAGGGCGCCGGCGGAAAAGGCGCGCCATCTGGCATTAAAGAGACTTGGATCTACAATGAGATTGAAGGCATCGGAAAACATGTGACCGTGGAGTTCACTGATCCGTCTAACAGTGGGGAATATCGGGTAGTTACTGATCCCGAGGCGCTCCGCAGGCCGTCCGCCGGGCGAAGGATGGAGAGCTCGTCGGGTAGATCGCGGCCCCCCGCCCTCTACCCGCTTTAACCTGTTGGAACCAAGGCAAAAATAATTTGTCTCACGCGTCTCATCGGCCCCTTGCGCTTGTGCTAGGCTTAGAGGGATGCAATTCATGCAATTTCACAGATCGGCGTCGTGTACAGATTCCAACCCCCAGTTTCGGACGCTTGTTTCCCATCCACCGTCCTCTGCCTTCTTCGATACTCCCCAGGCTGCTCGCAAAGAAAAAGAAAAGGTTGACACAGCAAAAGATGTTAAAAATAACAAAACGAACCGGAGAAGTTGTTGAAAACAAACGAATGGCTCCGGTTCGTTTTGCAAAACGAACCGGAGATTCAGCATGGAAACAGGGTTCGGCCAACGGGAGCCTGTCAGTCCCGCACAGAGTGCTTGTGACCGTGCGCTTTTTCCAAAATCCAGGCGGCGCTGGCAGTTAAATCTTTTATTATGATGAAGTTGAGTGGATTGTACAGAACAAGTTACAATAGACCATCTTAGAATAATCAAGTTCTGAAAATTGTGAGGAGACTTGAAGAGGAATGTGCGCCCGTAAAAGAGAATGTTTAGGGGCAAACCCAAACTCGATTGAAAACAAAGGACGACTCGAGGACCAAACCCATCAAAAGCCACTGGGCAAAGCCATTAAGATAAAATAACTCCTGTATTATGAGTAAGATACTTCAATTTCCAGGGAAAATCCAAGCCTTTGATTTAGAATCAATAAGTTAAAAGGACAGCGAAGGGCCGTGAGGCACAAAGTTATAAATACGGTGTAAGTCGGCGCCGGATACGGTCGAAATTTCAAGCTGGGGCACCCTGCTCTGGCAGATGAACGCAAGCTCGCTCTGGGACGGGAAAAGTTGGCTGGGACCGTCGTTCACGTCATTTTGATGCTTGATTTTTAAATGTCCAGCCTGTAACATCGCGCTTTGGCTGAACGGGCGGTAAAGCCCAGAGCCACTTGTCAAAGCCAAGCAGGTTGCTGATAATATTGAGGAAACAGGCCAAACCCATGAGCGAAAACGCCAATCCCAAAAATCCCAGCCGTCGCGAAGCCTTTCGCAAGTTCGCATTTGGCGCGGGAGCAATCACTGCCTTCCCGATCTTGGGCCAGGCGGAGAGCATGTCCCACATGGGCGGAATGAGTATGCCCCCGGTGGCTGCGCAGGCCGCATCCACCCCAAACGCGGAGTGGAAGCCGCTCTTCTTTGACGATCACCAGAATGAAACGGTGATCGCGCTGAGCGAGCTCATCATTCCCGCCACCGACACGGGCGGCGCCAAGGCTGCGCAGGTGAACCGCTACTTTGACCTGGTGCTCAACGAATCAGATCCCGACCGGCAGAAGGAATTTCTGGAAGGCTTGGCCTGGATTGACGGACGGGCCTTGATGCTTCACAACAAACCGTTTATCGATCTGACGGCAGAACAACAGACGGCGTTGCTCGAGCCGCTCGCCGATCAGAAGAACACCAATCCGGAAGATCATACCGGCGTCCGCTTTTTTAACGAGTTGAAAGGCTGGACCATCTTCGCCTATTATTCGTCTGAAATCGGCAGCATCCAGGAACTTCACTATGACGGGATGAACTATCACACCGAGTTTCCAGGCGCTTGCAAGCATCCTGAACATCAAAGCTGAGGGAAAAACCAACTATGAAGCTGGCTAAACTAGCAATTCCATTGCTTTCTCTGTTTATCCTGAGTCTGGCATTTATATCCGCTTCCCTGGCCCAACCCGCCGCAAAGGCGGACGGTGGCGCGCTCTTTAAGGGCAAGTGCACCATGTGCCACGGGCCGGACGGAAAGGGCTACCCTGCGATTAAGACCCCCGATTTCACCAGTCCAAAGTGGCAGGCGTCGATGACGGATAAGCAGATCATCGACATCATCAAAAACGGCAAAAAGGGTACGGCCATGATGGCCTTCGGCAGCCAGTTTAGCGACGCCCAGATTGTGGCCCTGAAGGATTACATTCGCTCTTTAAATAGCGCCAAGAAATAGAAAGCCGTCAGTAATCAGCAAAGGAAAACCAACCGGGGCAAGCTGATGGCTGAACGCTGATTGCTGATAGCTTCTTAAGAGGTATATCCGTTGGACAAACTGCGTCTGGGGATCATCGGTTCGGGTTTTGTTTCGAGCATCCATGCGGAAGCCTTGGAGGAAGTGCCGGAGGCGGTGGTGGTGGCCGCTTGCTCATCAAACTCCAAAAACGTGGAAGAGTTCGCCCGCAAGTGGCGCATCCCGGAAACCACCACGGATTACCGCAAGCTTATCAAACGCAAGGATATTGACGCCATCGTGGTGGGCATTCCTAATGACCTGCACCGCCCGGTGGTGGAAGCCGCGGCCAAGACAGGTAAGCACGTCATCCTGGAAAAGCCACTTGCCCACACTTATGCGGACGGCAAGGCCATGGTGGATGCTTGCCGCAAACATAAGGTGAAGCTGGCCTATGCCGAGACCATTTGTTTTTCGCCCAAGTACGTCCGCGCCAAAAAGCTGGCGGACGAAGGCGCCATCGGCAAGCTTTATATGGTGAAGCAGGGTGAAAAGCACTCCGGGCCGCACTCCGATTGGTTTTATGACATCCGGCGTTCCGGCGGCGGCGCCATTATGGACATGGGTTGCCACGGCATCGAATGGGCGCGCTGGATGTTCGGTAAAGCCCAGCCAAAAAGCGTTTACGCCCATTGCCAGCGTGTTGCCCACACCCAACGCACGAAAGGTGAGGACAATTCCGTGCTGGTGCTGGAGTTCGAGGGCGGTGGCATTGCCGTGATTGAGGATAGCTGGGCCAAGCAGGGCGGCATGGATGACCGCGTTGAGCTTTATGGCACGGAGGGCGTGGTGCTGTGCGATCTGCTACACGGCAGCTCCATGGAGACTTATAGCGCCAAGGGCTACGGTTACGCCGTGGAAAAGGCTGGCGAAACCAAGGGCTGGACGTTTACCGTGTTCGAGGAAGCTCACATCTATGGATTTCCGCACGAGATGCGCCACTTTGTGCGCTCGATCCTCAACAACCAGCAGCCCGCTGAAACCGGTGACGACGGTCTGGCAACACTTGAGATCATTTACGCCGCTTATGAATCTGCCGGCGCCGGTAAAAAGATTACTTGGCCCTACAAGCCCAGGAATCCGAATGACGTTCCCGTCAACGGCTGGCTGAACCCATAATCGTAGCGCCGCCATCTTGGCGGCGTATTGGGTAGCCGCGGCGAACGATTATTCTCGCCATGGGCTCTTCGTCAGGGCATGGTTAGCCAAGCCTTTGCACGGGCCTAATCGAGTACCGGTTTTAGCCGCGATCGAGCCCCGGGCGCAATTCACTTCCAATTCCAACCTTTAATCTCAATCCATCGAAAAAATAGGACGGACCGCTTGACTTTCGCTTTTTATTCGCCCACCCTGCAAGGGTCATGGCGAAGGGATGGAGCGCGGCAAGCTGCGAGACCGAAAGCGCAGACTTCCGCGCTTCAGGAAGCCTGCGGCTTGTGGCCTGCAAGGGATAAATGCCGCAGAGTTTCTGGAAAGCGAAACTTTGCGCTGCTCAATAGGACGACTGTAGGCCAGTATCACTGCTAGGATAGGGCCTTATCCTGTGTTGCTGAAGCGCAGATCTGCACTCTCGGCCAGCTTAGTTTGTCCCTTTGCCTCTCGGCCATTGCGTGAGATCATGAAGTTGATGGCCCAAACAGGGGCCAAGTGAGGTACAGCAATGACCATCAACCTCAAGCCCGAACAGGAACGGATCATCCAAGAGGAAATCAAGAATGGCCACTTCCGCACTCCCGCTGAGGTGCTGGATCACGCTTTGGCCGCCTTGCAAGAGAAGGAACACAAGCGCAGAGCCACAACACCGCGGAAGAACTTGGCGCAATTCCTAATGGAATCTCCACTGGCTGGCGCGGAGTTGAATTTGGAGAGGCGGAAAGATTAGGGACGTCCCATTGAACTATGAGCGGATTCCTGCTCGATACCAATGTGCTTTCCGAGTTCAACCGGCGAGGCGAACCAGACCAGCGCGTGAAGCTCTGGCTCGAAGCAGCCGACACCGAATCCCTTTACGCCTGTGTCCTCACCTTCGGAGAAATTCGATTGGGAATCGAGCTTCTTCCTCCCAGCAAGCGGCGTACGCAGTTGGAGCTATGGCTTGAGCGGGATTTACGCGACTGGTTCGAAGGCCGAATCCTGGCGGTCAATGAGCCGATTGCAAATCGGTGGGGGTTGCTTTGCGCCCAGGCGCAGTTGAAAGGGCGGCCTCTCTCAGTCATTGATGCTCTGCTCGCGGCAACCGCCCTCCAACACAATCTTACGGTCGTGTCACGCAGTGTGGGCGATTTCTCGGTTGTGGGGCTTGGCGTGATTAACCCGTGGGAGTCCTGAGCAGGTAGCGCAGACTTCCGCGCTTCAGGAAGTCTGCAGCTTGTGGCCTGCAAGATAAATGCCGCAGAGTTTCTGGAAAACGAAACTCTGCGCAATCTGCTGATCGGTAATGGAGGTGTTCCGATGAACGTCCAGCTCAAACCGGAACTGGAGAGATTCGTAGCCGAAAGGGTCAAGACCGGGCAATACGCCGACGCCAGCGATATCGTCAACGAAGCGCTGGAGGTGCTCAAGGAGCAGGAGGAGTTCACGCCTGAGCACGAGGCCACCCTGCGACGGGAAGTGCGGCGGGGGATCGAGCAGTTGGATGCAGGCCAGTCCGCCGTCTTCGATGCCGAAAAGATCATCGCCGAAGAACGTCCGCGGCGGGCGGGCGGAAGAGAACGCGATTGATGGCGGTGGTGCGCCGCTCGGCGCTGGCGGAGCACGACTACCGGGACATTTGGCGTTACATTGCCGCCGACAACCCCGGCGCCGCCGATCGGTTACTTCGGCGGATCGATTCCAAGCTGGAGTTGTACGCCCAGAATCCGGCACTGGGCACGGCCCGCGACGGCTTAGCTCCGGGGCTGCGAAGCTTTCCAGTTGGAAATTACCTGGTGTTTTACCGGATTGTGCCGCAAGGGATCGAACTGGTCCGCGTGCTGCACGGCGCGAGGGATTTGAAAGGGCTCCTTTAGCAATAGGGCAAGGCAAACGGCGCTTGAGTAGAGGCGGCTTTACGCCGCCATTTTGAGCGGCTTGTGGCCTGCAAGGGATAAATGCCGCAGAGTTTCTGGAAAGCGAAACTCTGCGCTACCTGCTTTTCGCACCGGTTTCGAAATCGTTGACTTTACTTTCGCGGAGTCGTATACCTGATGGCGTTGCTTGTGTGAATCGAGCGTGAGACCCGAATGGCGGATGGCAAGCGGGCGCTGACGGGAACAGTAGAGAGAAGGGAGATTCCAGCCTTGAAGATTCGAATCAATTTGAATGGCAAATGGCGGGACGACGATGTGGAACCGAGGCTGCTGCTGGTGCATTACCTGCGCGACGTCGCAGGGCTGACCGGCACGCACATTGGCTGCGAAAGCTCCATCTGCGGCGCGTGTACGGTGCTGGTGAACGGCGATGCGGTGAAGGCTTGCACCATGTTTGCCGTGCAGGCGAATGGCGCGGAGATTACGACCGTTGAAGGGCTGGCAACCAACGGCAAGCTGCATCCGCTGCAACAGGGATTTTGGGAAGAGCACGGCTTGCAGTGCGGCTTCTGCACGCCCGGCATGATTGTGGCCGCTCATCAACTGTTAAAGCGCAATCCTCACCCCACGCGGGAAGAAATTCGCAAAGGTCTGCAAGGCAATCTCTGCCGCTGCACGGGCTATCAGCACATTGTAAAAGCGGTGGAGTGGGCCGTGGAGAACAAGGAGCAGTAAGCAGGAAGCGGGAATTTACAACAAAGGATTCGAAGGAGGACAACATGGCCATCGCAATACTTGGTGAACGGATCAAGCGCAAAGAAGACCCTCGGCTGATTCAAGGCCGGAGCCACTACGTGGATGACTTTAAGCTGGATGGCATGTTGCACATGGCCTTTGCCCGCAGCATTTACGCCCACGCGCGCATCAAGTCCGTGGATGTGACGGCAGCCGAAAAGATGCCCGGCGTGATGGCTGTGCTCACGGGGGCCGACCTGAAAGGCAAGCTTGGCTTGGTGCCGTGCGCGGCGGGCATGGAAGGACTCAAAGTCCCGGATCACCCCTGCCTGGCTATCGATGAAGTTCGCTACGCCGGTGAGCCGGTGGCAGCGGTGATTGCCACGGACCGGTATCTGGCGCGCGATGCCGCTGAGAAAATTGAAGTCGATTACGAACCCCTTCCGGTGGTCGTGAATCCGGAAAAGGCGATCGAACCCGGTTCTCCCCTGGTCCATCAAAAACTGGGGGACAATCTCGCTTTTGTGGCAAAGCTCGAAGGCGGGGACTGGAAGGCGATTGAGGCCGATACGAGTTTGAAAGTTGTGAAGCAGCGCCTGGTGAACCAACGCCTGGCGCCCGCTTCTATGGAAACGCGAGGCGTGATTGCCAGTTACTCGCCGGGCGAGGACATGCTGACGGTTTGGTCGTCAACCCAGATTCCCCACATCCTGAAGACTCAGCTTGCCATCATGACCGGCCTGGATGAGGCCCGGTGCCGCGTGATTGCTCCGGAAGTGGGCGGGGCCTTCGGCTCCAAGTTGAACGTTTATGGCGAGGAAGGCGTGGCGTGCTTTGCGTCGCGAATGTTGGGGAAGCCGGTGAAATGGATTGAAGGCCGCCGGGAAAATATGCTGGCCACCATTCACGGGCGCGACCAGATCAACAATGTTGAGATCTACGTGCAACCGGATGGCAAAGTGATGGGCTTGAAATGCTGGATCATTGCTGACCTGGGCGCGTATCACCAGCTTCTGACGCCCGCCATCCCCACGCTGACTGCTTTGATGATTCTGGGCTGCTACAACATTCCCAACGTGTTCGTGGAAACCAAGGGCGTGTTCACCAACAAGATGGCGACGGATGCTTATCGCGGCGCCGGCCGGCCGGAAGCCACGTATATCATTGAACGCATCATGGATATTGCAGCGCGCGAAATGAACATGGACCCTGCCGAGTTCAGAATGAAGAATTTCCCGCAACCCAAGGAATTTCCGCTGGCATTGCCCACCGGCGTCACCTACGACACGGCGAATTATCAAAAGGCGCTCAAGAAGCTGACCAAGATTTCCGGGTATGCGAAGCTGCGCCGCGAGCAGGAAAAATTGCGGAAAAAGGGCAAGTATCTGGGCTTGGGTCTTTCGACTTATGTGGAAATTTGCGCCATGGGGCCCTCCAGCCGCATGCCCGCCGGCGGGTGGGAATTCGGTTCGGTACGCATTGATCCCACCGGGAAGGTTACGGTGTTGAGCGGGACTTCTCCGCACGGGCAGGGTGAAGAGACCACCTTCGCGCAGATCGTGGCGGAGGGCTTCGGCATTCCCTACGATGACGTGACCGTCTTCCACGGCGATACTGGAATGGTGCCGCTGGGGATTGGCACGTTCGGCAGCCGCACGACGGCGGTGGGCGGAACGGCAATTCACAATGCGGTCGAAAAACTGAAGAAGAAGATGGCTCGCATCGCCGCGCCCAAACTGGAAGTGAAGCCCGGCGAACTGATTTTTGAAAGTGGCAAGATTCAAACCAAAGACGGAGCGAAATCCGTGGCCTTTGGGGACATTGTGGCGGAGGCCATCTTTGCCAAGCAGCTTCCGCCCGGTATTGAGCCAGGGCTTGCAGAGCAGTTCGTTTTCGAGCCGCCTAATTACACCTTTCCTTTTGGCGCGCACTTGGCCGTGGTGGAGATTGACGCAGAAACCGGTGAGGTGAAACTGCGCAACTATTACGCGGTGGATGATTGCGGCCGGGTGTTGAATCCGATGCTGGTGGATGGCCAGATTCACGGCGGCCTGGCGCAGGGCATTGGCCAGGCGCTGTGGGAAGACCACGTCTACGATGAGAATGGACAGTTGCTCACCGGCACGCTGATGGATTACGCCATGCCCAAGGCCCACCAGTTTCCGTGGTTCGAGACATCGGGCATGGAAACGAGAACTCCTGTGAATCCATTGGGGGTGAAAGGCGTGGGCGAGGCCGGGACCATCGGATCGACCCCGGCGGTGGTCAACGCCGTGGTCGATGCGTTGAGCCAGCATGGGGTGCGGCACGTGGATATGCCGCTGAAGCCTGAAAAAATCTGGAGAATTTTGAATCAGCCAATGAGCGCCTAGGGGCACGGGTGCCGGGTAGTGGGACAGTTTGCTGTAGCGGCGGTCTCTGACCGCCGGAAGTTGTTGAAAATAGAATTCGGCGGTCAGAGACCGCCGCTACAGACGAAGGAGATGGTGATGATTACGGAACCGTTTGAATACCACAGTCCAACCACGCTAGAGGAAGCGTGGCAGGCGATGGCTGAAACCGGCGCGGACGGGAAGATTGTGGCCGGTGGACACAGCCTGATCCCCATAATGAAGCTGCGGCTGGCCAGTCCGAAATATCTGATCGACATTGGCAGAATCGAAGAACTGCGGAATATCCGTGAGGAAGATGGGCGGATTGAGATTGGCGCGTTGGCGACGCATTACCAGATTGAAGCCTCCGATTTACTGAAGCGCCTTTGCCCGCTCCTGCCGGAAACAGCATCGGAAATTGGAGACGTTCAAGTCCGGAACAAGGGGACGATCGGCGGCAGCCTGGCCCATGCCGATCCTGCTGCGGACTGGCCCGCCGCAATTCTGGCTCTTGAAGCGGAGATTGAGGCGCGCAGCGCGCGCGGTTCGCGATCGATTAAAGCTGCGGACTACTTTTTAGACCTGATGACTACCGCCCTCCAGCCGGATGAGATCCTGACCAGCATCCGCGTGCGGGCGATGCCGCCTCACACCGGCCAAGCTTACTTGAAGCTTCATCACCCGGCTTCGGGCTATGCGATGGTGGGTGTAGCCGCCTGCGTGACGCTTACAGAATCCGGGGCGGTGGCAAAGGCGGCTGTCGGGCTGACCGGCGCGGGGGCAAAGGCGGTTCGTGCTGTGGCTGTCGAGGAAGTGTTGAGCGGGAAATCGCCAACGAACCATAAATTGGATGAGGCGGCTGCGGTGGCCGCACAAGGATTGGAGTTGAACAGCGACCTTTACGCCTCGGCCGAATACCGGGGACATTTGGCGCGGGTGTATACGCGCCGGGCGCTGGCCAAGGCCGTGGAACGCGCGCGCGGTGCATCATCGCTGCAACCCGTGGCCGTCCAGGGTTGATACAAAACCGCCCCCACGAAAGCCGCGTTTTAACCATGAAAATTGAAGGCGCCTACAGCATTGCCGCACCTCGCGAAACCGTTTGGCAATACCTGATGAGCCCCGAATCCCTGGCGCACGCCTTGCTGGGTTGCGAGAAGCTGGAACCTGCGCCTGATGGCAGCTTCCAAGCCGTGCTCAAGATTGGCATTGGGGCAGTCAAGGGAACATATCAAGGCAGGATCGAGCTTGCAGATGTTGTCCCGCCGGTAAGCTATCGCATGAAGGTTGAGGGTAAGGGCGCGGGCGGCTTTGTGAGCGGTGAAGGCACGTTGAGCCTCTCTGCGGATAACCAGGGCGGAACGAAGATCCAATATTCAGGTGAAGCGCAGGTCGGAGGCTTGATCGCCAGCGTTGGCCAACGGTTGGTACAGGCCACGGCGCGGCAGGTGGTGAATCAGTTTTTCCAGGCGTTCAGCAAGCAGGTGCTCTCACCATCAGCAAAGTAACCCGCGAGGATTGATTGAAAAACGTCATCGTAGACGCACTCTTTTTCGCATTTGCAATTCCTGCCATGGCGGCGCCGCCGAAGACCATTCTGCTTTGGCCCAATGGGGCTCCGGGCGTGCTGGGCACAGCGGACGCGGACAAGCCAAGCCTTACCATTTATCTTCCCGATCACCCGAACGCAGCGCACTCCGGCATTGTCATTTGCCCTGGCGGCGGTTACCAAGAGCTGGCCATGACCTATGAAGGTCGTGATGTGGCCGAATGGCTGAATTCATTGGGTGTAGCCGGGTTTGTCTTGAAGTACCGCCTGGGTCCTCGCTACCACCACCCGGCGGAAATGGACGATGGACTGCGGGCGATGCGAATGGTGAGAGCTCACGCTGCTGAATATGGCATTCGGCCCGATCATCTGGGCATCTGGGGATTCTCCGCGGGCGGTCATCTCGCCTCAACGGTAGGAACGCATTTTGATAATGGCAATTCCAAGGCGCCAGACCCCATCGAGCGTGCGAGCTCGAGGCCGGACTTCATGGTGCTCGCGTATCCGGTGATCACCATGAAGGAACCATTCGTCCATAAGGGGTCCCGCCGGAACTTGTTGGGGGATCATCCCTCTCCGGAGCTGATTGATAACCTCTCGAATGAATTGCACGTCACATCCCAAACGCCTCCCACGTTCCTGTTCCAGACGGATTCTGACCCGGTGGTTCCGGTCGAAAACAGCGTGATGTTCTATATGGCGTTGCATAAGAACCACGTCCCGGCCGAGCTTCATATCTTTGAGCGTGGCCCCCACGGGGTAGGACTGGGGCAGAAGTATCCGGAACTCTCCATTTGGCCCACACTGGTTGACCACTGGTTGCGGCTGGAAGGTTTTTTGAAGTAGCCCGGATTCCCTCCTGCGCCGCAGGCCCCGCGCCTTGCACTGCCCCAAAACAGGGCATAACAAGGGCCGCGGTAATGACTCAGTTTGCTGTAGCGGCGCTCTATGAGCGCCGAACTTGTATCCTCAACGGTTTCCGGCGCTCATAGAGCGCCGCTACAGCAAACTGAGTCACTACCAGGACCGCCCTTTTCTTGACACAATGCTTCCTTATCCCCAACAATGGCTCATTGCCCTGAAGGAGCGCCAGAACGTCCGGGCGTCTTCCTGCCGGAAAGAATATCAAACGGCTGCGGAGGCCGGACCAGGAAGGACGATTTCTTCTTATGCGATGGAGCAAAGTCTTTATTCCTACCCTGCGCGAGGCGCCCGCCGACGCCGAAGCTCCCAGCCACCAGTTTCTGTTGCGCGCCGGTTACATCCGGCAGGTTGCGGCCGGGGTTTACGCCCATCTGTTCCTGGCGCAGCGTTCTTTCTTGAAGATCAACCAGATTATCCGTGAGGAGATGAACCGCATCGGCGCGCAGGAATTCTATCTGCCGGCGCTCAATCCCGCAGAGCTCTGGAAGGAATCGGGCCGCTGGGATCAGGTGGATGTGATCTTCAAGTTCAAGGATCGCAACCAGCACGATCTTTGTCTGGGTATCACGCACGAAGAGGAGATGACCAACATCGCCCGCAGCGAGCTGCGGTCTTATCGCCAGCTTCCCCAAATCTGGTATCAGATTCAGGAGAAGTTTCGCGACGAGCCCCGGCCCAAATCCGGCCTGCTCCGCCTGCGGCAGTTCATCATGAAGGATTCGTATTCCTTCGACCTGGACGAAGCGGGCCTCGACGTGAGCTACCAGAAACACGTTGACGCCTATCACCGCATTTTTGAGCGTTGCGGCCTGCGGTTTCTGCACGTCGAGGCGTTTTCCGGGATGATGGGTGGCAAGGTGTCCAGCGAATTCACGGCCCCGGCAGAAGTGGGCGAGGATTCTATCGCTGTGTGCGATTGCGGATATGCCGCGAACTTTGAGAAAGCGCAATCACGGCCCGCGCCGGTTGATGATCTTCCCGGCGATTCGCCTCCGGAGCCGTTTGCCACGCCAGGTAAGAAGACCATCGACGATCTTGTGAAATTTACTGCCGAGAGTCCGGCGCGGATGATCAAGACTCTGGATTTCTTTGTGGAGAGCCATCCCGTGGTGATCCTTTTGCGCGGGGATCACACTATGAGCGAGACGAAGCTGGCAATGACCTTGGGCACAGACGTTTTCCGGCCGGCAACCCCGGAGGAAGCATTTGCCTTGCATGGAGCTCATCTTGGATCGCTGGGGCCGGTGGGATTGAAGGGCGTGCGAATCATTGCGGACCTGGCCTTGGAGGGTCGAAAGAATCTGCTGGCCGGCGCCAACCGCGACGGCGAGCACCTTCGCAACGTCACTCCCAGCCGGGATTTTCAGGCTGAGTTCGCCGATGTCCGCCAGGTGGAGGAAGGCGACCCGTGCATTCAATGCGGGCGCCCGCTGCGTGTGACCAAAGCCATTGAGCTGGGCCACGTGTTCAAACTGGGCCGCCGGTATTCGGAGGCGATGCATGCCACGGTCCTCGATGAACAGGGCAAGGAGGTAACGCTCGTGATGGGTTCCTACGGCATAGGAGTTGAACGCATCCTGAGCGCCGCGGCGGAGCAAAATCACGATAAGGACGGTCTGTTTCTGCCCCGTCCCATTGCCCCGTTTGAGGTTATCCTCACGGCCGCCAATATGGATGATGCCGCGGTGCGCGCTGCCGCCGAATCACTTTATGATGAGTTGCTCAAGCACCGTGTGGATGCGCTCTTTGACGACCGTGACGAGCGGCCGGGCGTCAAATTCAAAGATGCGGACCTGGTCGGCGTTCCTTTCCGTATTACTGTGGGCAAACGGAAAATTGGCCAAGGTTTGGTGGAGTTGCTGGAACGCTCGACAAAGCAAGCGACGGATGTTAAGCTTCCAGAAGTGATCCCGGCGTTGAGGGGAAGGCTGGGATGCTAACTTCGGAGGGGCTCGAGGGGGTTGTCGAAGTTTCGCGGCAGGCACGGATGAAGCCGGAAAGAATAGACGGAGGGGCGGATTCGTATGCTCGCTCCAGGCACTTCTCAGACTTGCTAGGACCGGATTGTAAAATGTCAACCCTCGATTCGGGCCGGGGCCGCTTAAAGGGCATCGTCACGCTCGTCATTCTAGCGGCGATCGCATACTTTGCCGTTAAGACGATTCCGGTTTACGTTCAGAATTACGAGCTTGCGGATTACATCCAGAACCTTGCGGTTCAGGCCACCGTCTCTCGCTCGGCGCCCGAGGATATCCAGCGAAACATCGTCGATAAAGCCCATAGCCTGGATTTGCCCGTTAGCTTCGACAACGTGCAAGTGTCATCCAACATGGACGGAGTGAAGATCCATGTGGATTACACAGTTCCTATCGATTTGAAGGTCTACACACTTTCCTTGCACTTCAAACCTTCGGCTGAGAACCGGGCTTTGTAGATGTCAGCGCCCACCAAAAAACCGGCCACTAAGAACCCCGCTCGCCGCAAGCCTTCAGCATCTCTCATTCGCGGCATAGCCCTCAGTATTTTGGAAATCCTGATTAACTGGAAGAAAGAGATCACCGTCTTCGTTCTGGTGGTCTTATTCTTAGCAACGGGCGTATTCCTGCACTATTACGTGCGCTTTTCGCAGATGATTGACGCCCGGCTCAACGGCAACGTCTTTGACAATCCGTCCCTGGTATTCTCGGCCCCGATTGAGGTCGAGCCGGGCCAGGCCCTGACTCCCAATCAAGTGGCGGCCCGCTTGCGCCGGGCGCTCTATACGGAAGGCAAATTACGTAACCCGGCAATTGGGGCCTACCGGTTGAAAGGATCGCGGCTGGAGGTTGAGCCGGGAACCGCTTCCTTCCTCCACGATGGTCCGGAACCCCAGGGGTCCGCAGCATTGGCCTTCAACTCCGGCCGGTTGGTTTCCATCACGGACCTTGCCAATGGCCAGCCGCTCAGCCACTATCTGCTCGAACCCGAATTGATCACCACGTTGTTCGGCCAGAATCGAGCCAAGCGGCGCGTGGTGGATTATGACGAATTGCCGGAGGATTTGAGGGATTCCATCCTGGCGGCGGAAGATCGCCGGTTCTTTTCCCATTTCGGAGTGAATGTCTACCGCATTTTTGCTGCGGCCGTGGCGGACATTCGAGCCGATTCGCGCGTGCAAGGCGGAAGCACCCTCACCATGCAGTTGGCGCGCAACTTCTTTCTCTCTCCCCGCCGCACCTACAAGCGCAAGATCGAAGAGATTATGCTGGCTCTGATGATGGAGCAGCGGCTCAGCAAGAAACAGATCTTTGAGCTTTATGCGAACCAGGTGTATCTCGGCCAGCGGGGCAGCTTTTCCATCTATGGGTTCGGCGAAGCTGCGGATGCGTATTTCAATAAGGACGTGAAGGATCTGACCCTGCCTGAAGCGGCGCTGCTTGCCGGCATCATTCGCGGGCCAAACCTCTACTCGCCGCACAAGTACCCACGCCGGGCGACGGATCGACGCAACACCGTTTTGCGTTTGATGGTGGAGGACAAATACATTACGCCCCGCCAGGCTGCGGAGGCTGAAGCTGCGCCTCTCGGAGTGGCGGCCCGGAACGTGGGCGGCAGTCAGGCCCCCTATTTTGTTGACTTGGTGAAGGATCAGCTCTCCTCACAGTTCTCCGACCAGGACCTTCTTTCCCAGAGTTATCGCATTTATACAACGCTCGATCCTGCGTTGCAGAAGGCCGCTTCTGCAGGAGTCTTGGAAGGCATGCAGGACGTGGATAAAGAGTTGAAAGGAAGACGTCCTGCAAAAGGATTGCCTCCGCCCGGGCCCGATGAACCACAGGTGGCGCTGGTGGCTCTTGACCCTCACACCGGTCAAGTTCGCGCCTTGGTGGGCGGACGCAACTATGCCGTCAGCCAACTTGACCACGCCATGGCCCGGCGCCAGCCCGGCTCAACCTTTAAGCCCTTTGTCTATGCCACCGCGCTCAGCTCCGCCGTGGACGGATCGCAGCCGGTAATCACCCCGGCCACCGTCCTTCAAGATGTACCCACCACCTTCCAATTCGGCAACCAGACCTATGAGCCCAAAGACTACAAAGGTGAATACTACGGCCTCGTGACCGTGCGGGAAGCCTTGGGGCTTTCGTTGAACGTGGCCACTGTGAACCTCGCGCAAATGACGGGATACGACAAGATTCGCGATCTCGCCATCCGCGCCGGTTTCAGCCCGCAGATTGAGGCCACGCCGGCAATCGCTCTCGGCGCCTATGAAACCACGCCGCTCAATTTGGCGGGGTCTTACACCATTTTTGACAATAATGGCGAGTATGTGGCGCCGCAACTGATTCTGGCAGTGAAAGATTCCAGTGGCAGGGTGCTTTATCAAGGTCAACCCGTAATCCGCCAGGTCTTAGACCCACGGGTGGCTTACCTCTTGGACAGCCTGCTTGAAACCGTCATCGATCATGGGACAGGCGAGGGCACCCGGGCGCGAGGTTTCATTGCTCCCGCCGCCGGCAAGACCGGCACTTCCCATGACGGATGGTTCGCTGGCTTCACTTCCAACCTGGTTTGTGTCACTTGGACCGGCTACGACGATAACCGTCAACTGAACCTTTCCGGGGCCCGCTCCGCTCTCCCCGTTTGGACGGCTTTCATGAAGAAGGCCATTCAATTGCCGGAGTATCACAAGGTTCAGCCCTTCGCCCCGCCCATGGGCGTGATCACGGCGTCCGTCGATCCGAAGGCTCTGGCTCAGGTCACTGGAAATCCCTTCGCCGGCCCGGATGAGGTTTACATTGATGGAACCCAGCCGGAATCGGGAAGCTTGGGCGCAAAGCTGGCTGGAATAATCCGCAAGGTATTTCCCATCAATGGACCTGCCGCCCAAAAACACCCCTCAAATGCGACGGCCGCATCCCCGTCGTCCACCGCAGTTCCGGTCACGGATGGCCAGGGTTCGTCGGGACCAGTTGACTCTTCCACAGGCATGGCGCAAACTACTCCCCAGGCGGCGAAGAGGCCGGCGAATAAGTCGCAAGGTGGAGTCTTCAAGAAGTTTTTCTCGATTTTTAAGCACAAGAAGGGAAAGCAGGAAAATCCGCCTCCTGCAACCGATTCCAACCCGTGAAGGCGGTCGCCGCCCGTCCTGAACACGCTTGGCCTCTTGAACGGAGGTGAACTATGAAACTAAATCTTAGGTTCGGACGGCGTCTTCCTCTCCGGATGGCATTTTTCGTGGCCCTTGTTGAGTGTGCTCTGTTCCTGCCTTGCCTCCATGCTGCGGACCTTCCGCAGGGGCAGCCCATCCCTACTCACTCCCCCCAAGACAGCGCGGCCCCAGCTCAATCCTTCGCGCCTCTCTCCCTCGAAATGCGCGGTGACATTTACATGGCCCGCAAGTCTTACGAGGACGCGGTGGATTACTACTACCGGGCCTTGCGGCAGACCGGCATCTCCAATGCCGCAATCTGGAACAAGATGGGCATCGCTTTTCAGGAGGAATCGAATTTACGTTCAGCGCGGAAGGCATATCAGCGCGCCATCCACTTTCAACACAATTTCGCCGCAGCCTGGAACAATGCGGGAACCACCTTCTACCTCGCTGGCAAGGATAAGAAGGCCATCAAGTTTTACAAGCACGCCCTCACTCTTGAGCCTAACAATCCTTCCTTCCACCTGAATCTTGGGACCGCCTATTACCACCGGCGCAAGTACCAGGAAACCGTAGAGCAATACCGGCAGGCATTGATGCTCGATCCTAATATTCTTCTCCAGAATTCGAAGACGGGAACTATTGTGCAAGCGCGCGGGTCGGACGTGGAGTATTACTTTTATATGGCCAAGGTTTTCGCTTCTCTGGGCCGCAACACGGAAGCCATCCGCTATCTGCGCCATGCTCTTGAGGATGGATTCCGCAACTACCGGCAGCTCAATAAGGATCCTGACTTCGAAAAGCTTAAGAGTGACCCCGCCTATGTCGCTCTTCTTAAGAACCCGCCAATTGCCATCAAAGATTAGCGCGGAGTTGCTGCGGAACACCCGTTCGGTGCAAAGGCGCCTTTCCATCAAAGCGCCGGGTGAGGGGTTCACCTCAACGTCTATTCAACTTGCTCCCGCTCGCTGCTTCAATCTTCACCCCCGCGCTTTTCGCTGGATGCTATAATTGCCAGGGCATCATCTTTCATGAGAAAAACACTCATCTTCTTGTTTTTCTGGTCCATAGCTTGTAACCTCCACGCCGCTCCCGGCACGCGGACTATTGTTGTATTCCCGTTTGAGAATCGCAGCGCGCAGTCCGATCTTGGCTGGATTTCCGAAGCC